>JAEEGL015450714.1_pt1 | contig 16097 bp, 7 predicted proteins | sample 9134231 | NCBI WGS metagenome assembly JAEEGL01 (sample SAMN16246548, study PRJNA631951) | gut metagenome | biome: gut microbiome; feature: rumen; material: fiber-attached | host: Bos | place: Iran: Karaj | collected 2018-10
AAAATATAAAAATAAAAAAATTATAATTTTTATAAATTATAATAAAAATGTTGTTAATATATTCACAAATTAATTAAAAATTATTCATTAAAATATATATATTTAATAAAAACTGATAAAAAATAACTTTATTCTTTATTGTGATTAATATGAATATATTATTGAATTATTTTATATGGGAAAAATTTTTTTATCAATAATATTAATTATCAATTTGAAAATTAATAACTTAAATAAAAATATTGTTTATTAAATCAACAAACACCAATATAAATTTTATTTTATTTTGAAATTTCAAAATTTTAATTAAGTTATTATTTATCTTTTAAAATGCTATATTTAATGCTGAAAATTAATTCATTTCTTTTTTCATAAATTAAAAATGTTTAATAGGAAATTAAATATAAATTTTTTTTGAAAAAATCAATTTTATATTTAAATATGATAAAGTATTTTTCATAACAATATTATTATTTATATCTAAAGAATCATAAATTACATTTTATTATTTAATTTTCATTTTCATCAACATGTCTTTCTGATATTAATTTAATAACATCCTCATGAGAATTGATTTTTTTTAAATAAGTTTCATATAATTTTTCTTTAGCTTCATTAAAGAAATTTTTTTTACCTTTAAATATCAATTTATCAATAATAGGATATGAAAAAGTATTTTCTTTAATTTTTAATTTTTTTCTAATTAAATTCTTTGTTGAAATTTTTTTTGCATTGGAATCAGTAAAATATTTAAAATTAGTTTTTTTTAAATTTAAAATATTTTTATTATTATTTTTTTTAATAATATTTTCTTCATCTTCGGCTTTTTGAATAATATTATATAAACTTTTATTCAAATATTTTTTAAAATAATAGGTTCTTTTAGATTTTTGTTTATTTTCTTTTATATCATTCAAACTTTTAAAATTATCTTCATTGGATAAATTTAAAATACCTGAATTATAATTATTTTGAGTTTGATAAGGACTTTGACTTAAATTAAAACCTTTTGCAATAACAGGTTTATGTTTTAAACTTTCAGTTATTTTCATAGAATATTTTTTATCAATTCTTTTTAATAATAATTTTAAAACTTCTTCATTTTCATTTTTAGTTCCTAAATGGTTTTTTGTTTTTATCTTTTTATAATTCTTTATATTTATGTGAGGAAAAATATATGAATTTTTTTTTTTAAAATCATAATTTTTATTTTTTAATTGTCTTTGTTTTTGATCTGATATATGTTGTTCCATTTGTTCTTTTATGTAATTATATCTTTTTTTATCATCTTTATTTTCTATTAAGGATAGGGCAAATGTATTTTTTGATATATCTATTTCTTTTAAATTTAAATCATCATATTTTTTATGGATTAATAAATTATTTTTATCAATTAATGCAAACCAATCTTTATCATCTTTTTTTAATTTTTTTGTCAATTTCATTTATCAAAAATAAATTACAATGAAAATGTATTTAAATAAAATTTTTTTAAAAAATAAATCATTTAACTATCAAAAGATGAAAGAATATTCATAATTTATAAAAAATTGCTTTAGAAAATGATTAAAATATTCTGTTTTTTATGAAATTCCATTCAAGAATAATATTGAAAAAAAATATAAATATATACTTTCCAATGTATAATAAATTATGAGAAGATATAATATAAAAATAAAAATAATTCCAATTGATATCAATAATTTTTCTCAATCTATATTTATAAGTATTAAAATGATATAATTTTGTGAAGGAATTGATATAAATTTAAAACTACTTTAAATTTTATGAATTAAAAGTGTTATTGCTCAAGATTGAATATTGTTTTGTTTTATTTTCAAAAATTTTTTTTAGCTTTATTTTACAGATAAAAAATTTAATTTTATTACATCACTATTCAAATTTGATATAAATTGAATTCTTAATTCTAAAACTATATTTTGAATAATTGTATAAATTCTAAAGTAAAAGAAGAATCAAATTAATTTTTTCCAATTAAAAAATTTATAATTAACCTTATTTTTGGATAATAATAATTTTTTATTATATAACAATCATTAAATAATTAATCATAATTAAACTTAAATGTCCCGCCTGCAAAAATTATCCATACGTGGAATTCGTTCATTTAGTCCTTTAGAAGATATAAAAATGGAATTTTTTCGTCCATTAACATTAATACAAGGTCACAATGGTTGTGGAAAAACAGTAAAAAAAAATTAACTAAAAAATAAAATAAATACAATATATAATATATATAGACAATAATAGAATGTTTAAAAATGGCAACAGCAGGATCACTTCCTCCTTTATCTTCAAATGGAAAAACATTTATTAATGATCCAAAAATTACATTAACAAATGAAACAAAAGCAAGTATAAAATTAAAATTTTTAACTCCAAAAGATAAAGAAGTAATTGTTGTAAGAAATTTCCAATTAAGTATTAAAAATAGAAAATATGAATTTAAAAGATTAGAACAAGTATTAAAGAGTTTTAATCAAAATGGTGAATTAGTAACAATTAATTCATCTTGTATGGATATTGATAAACAAATTCCTTTATTAATGCATGCATCAAAGGCAATATTAGAAAATGTAATTTTTTGCCATCAAGAAGAAATTAATTGGCCTTTTTCTGAAGCTGGAAATTTAAAAAAAGTATTTGATGAAATTTTTGATACTGCAAAATATACTAAAGCACTTGAAGAATTGAAAGATACTAATAAAATATATAAGGAAAAAAGTAAAGAATTAAAAAATAAAATTGAATTAATTAAAAAAGATGTTGAACAATATAATAAAGTAAAACATATGATTGAATTATCTGAAAAAAAAGTTTTTGAATTAAATGATACTGGGAAATCATTAGATGAAACTTATAAAAATTCTTCTAAGGATTTAGAAAAAATATTAGAATTAGAAAAAAATTATAAAGAATATGAAAATGGAATAAAATTAGCAAAAGCGAAAAAAGAAGAAAAAAAAAATCAAATGGAAACTATTTTAAGTGATCCAATGTTTGAAGATTATACTAAAGATGAAATTACTTTTAAAAATTATTTAAATAATTTTCAAGAAAATGATTATTTTAATAAAAATACGAATAGTAATTCAAAAGAAAAAATGGATTATATAGAAAAATTAAATGAAAAAATTAAAATTTATAATAATAAAATTAATAATTTAAATGCAAAATTAATTTCAAAAGAACAAATATATAATAATTATAAAAAAAATAAAGATGATATGATATTAAATTTAAATTCTATTGATTCTTCACTTAAAGAAAAAATTAATGATGAAACATCGATTTCAAAAATTTCTGAGATTTTATCTCAAAAAGAGAAAGAAATAAAGGAAAAAGAAAATTTAATAGAAGAAAAAATGAAACAATTTACATCAAAAGAAATAGAAAAAGAAAATGATATATCTGTAAATAAACAGCTATATGAAAATAAAATAAAAGAAATTGAATCACTTTCTACTAAAAAAGATGAATTATTCAAAATGATTTCAAATGTTAATATAAATAATATTAAAATTGATGAAATAGAAAATTCAATTAAAAATAAACAAAAAGATATTAAAATATTGAATTATGATATTAAAACATATGAAGATGAAATTCTTCTTTTAGAAAATAAAAATTCAAATTTAGGATTAGAAAAACAAAAATTAAATTTAGATATATTAGAAGAAAATACAAATAAAAATTTTATTCATTTTCAAATTCAAAAATTAGAAAAATTATGTATATCATATAATTCTAATTCTGAAAATATAAAGAATTTAATATATAATTTTAATGAAAATTTTAAAACTTCTTTTAATAGTGAAAAATTATCTGATACTTTAAATCAAATAATTGAATTTTGTAATAATAAAAAAGAAGAAATTATTGAACAAAAACAAAAAATAAGAGAAGAAAAATTAATATTAAAATTTGAGATTGAACAAGAAGAAAAAAATTTAAGTAAAAAACAAAAAGAAGAAGCAGAATTAAATTCAGAAATAAATAATTTAATCAATGAAGTAAGAACAAATTTTTCACCTTTTGGAATTCAATTTGATAATATAAATGATATAAACCAAATAAATAATTTTAAAAAAGAAATTGAAAAAACAATTGAACCAAAAGAAAAAGAATTTAATTCAAATAACTTTGAAATTACTTTTTTAGAAAATTATATTGATGTAATTTTACAAAATAAAAATTGTAGTTTATGTTACAGAAAAATTAATGAAAAAGAATTAAAAATAATATCAAAAAAACAAGAAGAAAATATTCAAAATTTAAAAGATTATTCAAATGAAATTCAAAATGAATTGGATAATAATAAAAATATAATATCAAGAATAAATGATTGTAATGAAATTTTTAATTCTTTAAAACAATTATCAGAACAACTAAAAAAAATATCAAATGAAATTAAAGAAATAAATAACATTTTAGAAATACTAAATCTAAAAAAGAATGAAGTTGATAATAATTCAAAAAAAAAAAATGAATTTTTGCTATCAGTCAATGAAATATTGAATAGTAATTCAACAACAGAAGATATATATAAAGTTAAAACAGAAAGAAATGAAATAACAAAAAATATAATTGAATTATGTTCATTATTAAAAATTGAAGTATCTCCAGATTATTTAAAAATAGATGAAATAATTTCAAAATCAAAAAATATAGATGAATCAATTAATAAAATATTAAATATTGAAAAAAATCTTCAAGAAAATAGTTTAAAAATAAATGAATTAAATCATAAAGTTTCTTCAAAATTACAAGAAGTTACAAAATTAAATTTAGAATTAAAAGATATTGAAAATGAAAAATCACAATTATTATCATTATGTGATGAAAATGAAATTAAAAATAGAATAAAAGAAATTGAAGCCCAAATTGCATTAAAAACTTCTGAAAAAATTAATTTAGAAAGTGAATCTACTAAAATAAAACAATTAATGGAAATTTTAAAAGATAAAAAAGATAAATTTGATATATTATATAAGGAAAAAAAAACAAAATATAAAACTTTATTACAAAAAATTTCTAATTGCATTGTAAAAATTGAATATATTAATAATGATTTTAATAGAGCAATTAAAGAAGAAGATGAAAATAATGAAATGGAAATTGATGATATTTCAACAGAAGAATTATATAAAAATCAAATAGAAAAAATATCAAAAGAAAAAAACGAAGCAGAATCACAATATATAATATTCCAAAAAGAATTAGAAAAATTATCAAATGAAGCAAAAATATATGAAGATAATAAAAAACAAAAACAATTAAGAGAAAATATATATAAGAACAATACACTATTATATAAAATAAAAAATGATTTAATATACTTAGATGAATATATAAAAGAACATGAATCAAAATTACAAGCAGGAGAAAAATTATCATATGCCAAAGAATTACTAACAAAAAAAGTACAAGACTCCTTAAATCAATACAACTTAAATTTAGGTAAATTAGAAGAATTAAAATCATATTTAAACAGATTAAATATAGAATTAAAACAAGACTCCTATAAAAATATAGAAAAAAGATATAATAAATTAAAATTAGAATACATAATATCACTTCAAACAACAAAAGAAATAGAAAATTTTTACGAAGCATTAGATCAATCACTATTAAAATATCATGGAAAGAGAATGGAAGAAATAAACAAATTAATAAATTACTATTGGACAATGACATATAAAGGTAAAGATATAAAATATATAGAAATACGTTCAGATTATGAAAAAATAGGAAGAAGTAGAAATTATAATTATAGAATAGTTTTCGGTGCTGAAAATGGAGAATTAGATATGAGAGGAAGATGCTCTGCAGGACAAAAAATATTAGCTAGTATTATTATTAGATTAGCTCTTGCTGAAACATTTTGTAATAATTGTGGAATTTTATGCTTAGATGAACCTACTACTAATTTAGATGATGATAATTCGAGAAGTCTTGCTAATTCACTTAGAGAAATTATTCAAAGTAGAAGTGAAGATAGGAATTTTCAATTAATTGTTATTACACATGATCCTGTTTTTGTTGATTTATTAGGAAGTGATTATTGTGATAGTTATTATCAAGTTAGGAAAGATAGTGATAATTTTTCTAAAGTTAGTTTAAAACCTATTAATTCTATTTTTGGAGGAAAATAAATTTTTTTTTTTTTTTTTTTTTTTTTGGTCTTTTTTTTTTATTTATTTAAGTTTTATGATATTTTATTAATTTTATTTTTCTTTTTTAAAAATAAAATAATATTTTTATTATTTATAAAATTTTTTTTTATTATTATTTAAACAGAAACAGCAATAAATAAATTAATTTGTTAAAATAAATAAATTTAATAATTTTTAATTATAAATATATTAAATATCTTAATTATATTTTAAAAAAATGAAAGGAATCTTATTCATTGTTTTATTAGTATTTATTACATCAAAAAAAGATGATTCAAAAAATTTTGATTATGATCAACAATATAACACTATTCTTAAAAGAATAATTGTAGATAAAGCATATCAAGTAAAAACAAAAAGTGATGATTATATGGAAAAAATTAATGTTCTTCATATTCCTGATTTTGTAAAAAATCGTGTAAAAAATCATAATGAAACAAAAATAATTTCAAGTTCAGATATTGATATTTCATTTATAGAAAAAAAAGGTGGAAATGCTAAAGGAGAATTATATTATTTTAGAAAAGATGACAAAGGAGTTTCTTTTAAATATGGTACTGCTGAGGCTTCTCTCTCACCATTAAAACCTTTTAAAGCAAAAAAATGTAGATATATCTTTGGTATTTTTCAAAAATGTGATATGGTAACAATTAATCCAAAACATTCAGAAGAAAAATTGAAATCATTTCTTAATCTTAAAATGAGAGATGCAATTCAAAAACAATTATATAAAAAATATAATACAACTAAAAAAGATAAGTAAAGTTAATAATTTATGACTTGAAATCTTTTTTTTAAGATTAAATAGTTTAATTTTTTAATATTAGGAATTTATGATATTAAAATAATAATTTTTTTTATTAATAATTGGTATAGTTTTTTGAAGATATTAAAATATATTTTTGAATAATTTAATTCAAAAATAATTTATATAAAAAATAATTGAGTTGTATCTATTTAAAATAAATTCCTAAAAATTATTTGAAAATAAACATAATTTAAATGAAATTAAAATAAATAATTGAACACATTTATTAATTATATATTCTTTCAACTCATTTAAATTATTATTTTCAATATTTAAGATGAGTTAAACATATTTAAGTTATCAAAATATTAGATGCAAAAGAAATGAAGAAGATTAAAATATAACAATTATAAATTTGCTATTATAAAAAATATTAAAGAAATTAAATTGGAATAATTAAAAAAAGAAAGAAAAAAAATTAATGAAAGTTATTTTAATTTATCCAATTAATGAGGATTAATATTTTATCAAAAAAAAGATAGTAAATTCTATTCAAAAATATAGATATTATAATATATAAATTTTAATATCTTAATATTATAATGAATTTTTAAATATTACTTTTTATATTAATTCAAAAATAAGCATTTTTTTATTATTTGTTACTATAAAAATTAATTCTTGGATTTATTTATTGAGTTTATTCATGGTTTTATTACCAATACATTATTCAAGTTTTTATAAATAAGAATATTTACAGATTTTTAACATTTTATTCATTTAAGTTTAAAAGTATAATTGGAAAAATTAAAATGAATTCGTTGAAAAACAGATATTGATTTGATAAATAATATATTTAATTTATGGAAAGCATTATGAATTACATTATTTCTTGAATGAAATGATATGTAGATTGTGAAAATAGTATTTATAAATAAAATATATACAAGTAAGTATAAACAAATCTAAATTAGTAAAATATAAATATTTTAAATTATATTTTTTGATGTAATTAAGTAAGAAAATCAATCAAAATTTAATCATAAATATTCATTTAATATGTATAATACAAAAATATAAATTAAAAAAAATTTATATGATAAAATAAACAAATAAGAAAACAAAATATTGATAAAAAATTAAATATCAATTATTTTCATATATAGTAAAATAAAACTCTTTAAATTAAAAATTTTTTATTTTTATTTTTTTTTTAATTTATAATTTTAATTTTAGGACATTAATCCATAAAAAAAACAATTTAGAACATAATAAAATTAGTTTCATTTATCTAAAAATAAAATAAAGGAAAAACTGATATTTTATTTCTCAATTCTAATTTCTAAATTTAAACAAAATATAACAAAATAATAAAAAACCTAAAAAAAAAAAAAAAACAAAAAAAGATAAGAAAATATCAGACAATTTAACTTAGTAAAAAATACCAATAAAGAAAAAAAAAAAAACATTAATCATTTTTTAAAAATCCTAATATTAAAATATTATTTAAATGTTAGTTTTATTTGGACGATGAGGTACAGGTCTAGGAATACTTCTATCAACTTTTCCTCTAATTGCCATTCTCATTCTTCTTTCAACTCTTCCTTTAATATCTTTTTCTTTTATATCAACTGGATGAGTAATATTTCTACATATTTTTTTTCCCATATGATTTCTATGGCAAACAGTTTCAACATAAGGAACTAAAGGTTTGAGTGTAGCAACTGCAGTTCCATAATAACATTCAACATGTTCTCTATTTTTCTTACCAACTTTTTGAAGTAAGAAAAATTCTCCTTTTGCCATTCCTCCAGTTTTATTATTATAATCTAATTTTAGATCACTGAATGTAACTCTTTTTTTTGTTAAATCTCCTTTTTCTGCTAATTCTTTCATTTTTTGTGGAATGTCAAGTTTAGCTACTTCTTCTTTGTATTTTTCTGTGTTGTTTCTTAATTTAAATCCAACAGCTTTTGATACGTTTAGTGTTCTTACTGGGTCGAATTTTCCTGGTCTTGGTGGTCTTGGTGGTTTTTTTTGTGAAGTAACGAAGACGACTAATAATACGAAAAGTAACTTTCTCATTTTATAATATATATTTTTTATTTTGTTTTTTATATCATTTTTTTAAGATTTATTTTTTTTTTTTTTTTTTTTTTATTTTTTTTATTTTTTATTTTTTTTTTTTGGGTTTTATGAATATGTTTTTTTTTATGGTATTAAGGTTTAAGTTGAAATGGGGTTTTTATGTTTTTTTTTTTTTTGGTTTATTTTAGATTTTTTGGTTTTTTTTATTTTTTTTTTTGGAAATTTTTATATTTTAAATTTATTTATCCTTTTTATTTTACATTTTTTTTTAATTATAATAGTGAAGATTTCAAGTAAATCTTGACTTATTATATTTTTATTTTTTTTCTTTATTTGATATTATCAATTGTAGAATAAAATGCATTATTACTTCATGTAAAAGATTAAAAAAATAAATTTAATATATTATATATTTTTTTATAAAATATTAAAATATAATAATGAAAATAAATGATAATATTAATTGAATAAATAAATAAAATAAATCTTCATATTTAAAAATATAAATTTAAAATGTCAAATCTAAATAATTCCTATAACTGTTCACAATATATTTATCCTCATGTAACATATGAAACATATCAATTAGAACCATATGAAAAATATATTAATTCAAATTGTCTTCCAATATCAAATAATTACGAAAACAATTCTATACCATATCAAAATGATTACCAAAGGCAAAATATTTCATCAAATCCAATAGATGTTTCAACATCATTTTCAAATTCAAGAAATTATGAAAATAATACATTAGATAAACAATGCAATTGTGAATGTCACAATAGATGTTATTGTCATTGTTGTTGTTGTTATATGAATTTAAATATGAATTCAAATGTAAATGAATTATTAGATGAATTAACTGAATTAAGGGCTTTATATAAACAATTAATGGATGATTTTAATAAAGCAAAAAATGAAAAAAATGCTGCTGATTCTTATATTAAAGAATTAGAAAAAGAAAATGGAAAAAATAAAAATTTTAATAATTTAGGGAATATTAATTATAATAATATTAAAGATGGAGAAAAATTAAATAAAGATTTTGGAAGATATGCTCAAATGGTTCATTTGAGTTTTGATAATATTTTAAATCCTTTAAGTGATTTAGTTAATTTTAATGAAGGGAAATTAAAAGGTAATGTTGAATATTATTTAGATAATCCTTTAGAATTTGAAAAATTATTAAATGAACAAAAGAAATTTTTAGAAAGTTTAAAAAATGATTATCCTAATTTAAAAAATAATATACCTTATAATGATGATATTGCAATGATGGGAACTGGATTTGATTCAAATAATAATAGTTTAAAAAGAAATCCAGAATCAAATGAACAAAGAGAAAATTCTCCTAATTTAAATATGAATAATAATAAATATCCAAATAGAAATAATTATTATCCTAATAATCAATATTCAGATAATAATAATTTAAATCAACAAAATAAAAATTTAAATCAAAATGTTCCAAATATTCCAAGTAATGATAATATGAATCCAAATTTAAAAGGGAGAAATAATCAAAATATGAATGGTAATATTAATAGACCTTTAAATAATAATTTATATGATAATGATCAAATTAATCAAAATATTCCTAATAATGAATCATTTAATAATAAATCAATTCCAAAAAATCAATTCAATAAAAATATAAATGATCCAAAAAGAAATCAAAATCAATTAGATTCAAATGATCCAAATAATTATCCAAATTATAATCAAACATTTAATAAAAATATCCCAAATAACAATTTAAATCCTCCTGATAATAATATGAATAAAAATATACCAAATAATAAATTTATAACAAGTTTCAATAGTAATAATCCAAATGATAAATTTGGAAATACATTAAATAGTAATATAAGTGGACAGAATGATTTTTATAAAGAACCATTTAGAAATACATTTCAAAGTGGAAATGATCAATTTAATCCAGAAAATAATTTATCAGGAACATTTAATAGTAAAGGTTCTTTGAATCCAAATAATCAAATGATAAATACTTTTAGTTCTGATAATCCAGAAATGTCAGGAACATTTAAAGATCCTTTTATTAATTCAGGTCAAGATTTTAATAATCAAAGAAAAGTTTTTCCTAATCAAAATAATAATAAGATTCCAAAAGTAAATGATAATAAAGGAAAACCAAATTTAAATATTCAAAATGATAATAATTATCCTAATAAAAATATTCCTGGGAATAAAAGATCAAATAATACTTTTCCTAATAATTATCCAAATGATAATATGAATAATTCTCAAGGAAGATTACCAAATATTCCAAATAATAATAATATTCCTGGAAGAGATAATAATAGATATCCAAATGATAATAATCAAGGAAAACAATTCCCTCAAAAAAATATACCTGGGAATCAATATCAAAATCAAAATATTCCAAAAAATAGACAATTTAATGATAATAAAGTAAATCCAAATAGATTTGATTCAAATAATAGAAATCCAAATGATAATAGACAACCTTATGATAATAATAGACAACCATATGATAATAGACAACCAAATGATAATAAAAGAAAACCATATGATAATAGACAACCTTTTGATAATAATAGAAAACAATTTGATAATAGAGAACCTTTTGATAATAATAGAAATAATAGAATAAATGAGAAGAATCAACCAATAGATAATAATATGAATAGAGGATTTCCAAAAGATAATAAAAATATGAATAGAGATCCAAGATATAGTAATAATTATTATCCTAATGATGATGAAATGAATTCACCTCAATTTAATGAAAATATTCCTAATCAACAACTTGATAATGATCCATCATTAGAAGGAAGAAGGAAAAAATTCCCTAATGATAATATGAATAAACCTCCAAATCAAAAAGAAATACCAAATCAAGGAAGAACAAATGATAATTTAATTCCAAGAAACTTAAATAAAAATGGTGAAAAAATCCCATATGATAACATAAATCCAGAATTAAATGAAGAAAGAAAAAATATAAAAAATCCAGAAATGAATAAAAATAAAGGAAAAAATATCCCATATGATAACTTAAATAAAAACCCAGACGAAAACTTTGATGAAATGAATCCAGAAAATATAGGAACATTTAAAAATTATATACCAAATAATGAAAATGACAATATTGAAAATCCAAATGAAATGAGTAATGGATTTAAAAAACCAGAATTAAATGAAAATATAGAAAATATAGAAGATGATAAAGATAATATAAATATGCCATTTAAACCAGAAAATTATGATAATTTCGCTGGAACTGATACATTTAATCATCCAAATACATCATCAACAAATCAACCATTTAATCAAACATTTAATTCAAATAAAAATCCAAATCAAAATTATCCTAATGATATTAAAGATCCTAATCAAGAATATCCAACTTTTAAAAAAGATAAAAAACCAAATCAAAATAATAAATATCCAAATTATAATGATTCATATCAAAATTCATATCCTGACGATTCAATGAAAGAAAAACCAAGATTAAATGATAATAAAAATTATCCAAATAATGAAATACCAAATGAATATATTAATACTGATTCAGAACCAAAAAATCAAGAATTAGAAGATTCAAAAATAAAAAATAAAGGAAGAAAATTCCCAAATGATAATTATTATAAAGAAGAACCAAATAATTTAAATTATCCAGAAGGAGAAGAACAATTTAATATGAGTGATACATTCCCAAAAGATAAAAATTTATATCCAAATAATTTAAAAGACAAAAATAAATATCCAAATAAATTTTATCCTCCAACAGAAGAATATGAATTAAATAATAGTAATCCAAAATTCCCAAATAAAAATATTAAAAAAGAACCAAATTATTCAAATGAAGAATATTTTATTCCAAAAGACAATTTAATAAATCAAAATAAAATAAATCCAAAAACCAAAAATCAATATCCTCAAAATTTACAAAATAATCAAAAACCAAAACAAAATGAATATAAATCTCCAAATGATTTCTTACCAAAAAAACAATCTCATTCATTAAGTAAATCACCAAAATCTTCAGAAAGAGTTGAAAAGAGAAAATTATCTCCAGGGATAAATAATTATTATTATCCAGATGTATTTGATTCAAAAATAAATAAGAAAATAAATAAAAGAATTAATACTTCTAATAGTAGAGAAAAAACTTTTAGTAATACTTCATATTTTCCAGATGGTAATTGTTGGGCTTGTGATTTAGGTTGTTCTGTTTCTACTACTGGATATTCTCCTATGACTTTTTCACCTTATAAAAATAATTTTAGAAGAAGAAATGTTACTCCTGTTAAACAGGGAATTAAATATGAACAGTATACTAGACATAAGAAAAGTGGAAGGAATAATTCTTATTTTAATTAAGGGTTTTTTTGTGTCTTTTTTTATTATAATTTTTAATTTTTTTATTTTTTTTTAATTTTTATTTTTTTTTTTTGTGGATTATTATTTAAAAATATGTTTTTTTATATTTTTTTTTATGGTTTTTTTTTTTGTTGATTTAGAGTTTTTATATATATTAGATTTAATTTTTTATAAATTTTCTATTATTTTCATATACAACAATAAAAATAATTAATTAATCACTTAAAACACATTTTTTTTCTTTTTTTTGTTTTTTCATTTTTTTTTCTTTGACCTATTGTATTCCAATACCATATAAATATATTTTTTCCAAAAATAAAATATTTTTCTCCCATAAAAGCTCTTTTAACCATTTTATTTTTAGTAAAAAGACATTTCATCATTATAATTATAATATCATAAAATTTAGGTTTTTTATTTTTTTTTGTTTGATCTTTCCAAACTTTAAAACAATGACTATATATACTAAAATTTAAAATTTTATTTATTTTCATTGTTTTTTCATCGATTATTAAATTTTCACCAACTTCAGTTGTACTTTTATTCTCAGAACTTTTTTGAAAAGAATATTTTAAATCATTATATAGATAAAATTTCCCAGTAACGTCATTATACATTTTTTTAATATATTTAATTGGTTTATATAATCTTTTTGAATTCATCGAAGCATTTCTTGGATCATTTTTATCTATAAAATTTAAAATTCTACGATGAGTTTTTTCTTTTCCTTGTATATTTTTTATTAGATGATTTCTTATTTTTGAAATAAAATAAGGATATTTATATCTAATTTTTCTAGGTCTTTGAATATAATCTAATTTAAATGTTCTTTTCTTTTTTATTTCTTGAATTGAATTATTATTCTTATTATGTGAAGATTTTAAAAATGACAAATCATTAAATGATTGAGTTAATACTGAAATATCATATATTGATTTTTCTATTTTAAAATCAATTATCCTATTTGAAATTAAATTTTTTTTTTTTTCATCATTTCTTTCTGATATATATTGAAATAGTAAAATTTTAAAATAAAATTTTCTAAAATATCTTTGTAATTTTTTCCATGAATATCTATATATTATTTTTTTTAAATATTTATTTCTTGTATTCTTTAGACAATAATTTTTAAGGTTATTAATAAAATATTCACTATATAATTTATAACAATATTTTAGAATTGAATCTTTAATTATAAATGGTAACTTTGCCCATACATAAGGGTTTTTTTTAATACTATATATATTAAAATCATTAATTAAATTTTCAATTTCAAAATTTTTTTTAATTGGATTAATTTCAAAATCTCCATCTTCAGGAAAATCAATTTCAATATTGTTATAAGAAGTCTTAATTTGAGAAGGAATTTGAAAATTGATTACTTTTTTTCTTATAAAAAGAAATCCAAAACGTCTTTTTACTTCTTGAGGTTTTTTTATTAATTTGATAGCCTGCATATTTAATGTTTTATATCTTTTAAATACTTTTTTCCCCCCATTTTTAAATGTTTTTCCTCTATTAGAAAATGATTCTGCATTAACTGAATCTATGTTTGAAAATGAAATTTTTTTATTTAATTCTATACTTTCTTTTAGCTCATGTTTTTGTTTTTCTCCTAGATTTTCATCATTTTCATATACGGTTAAAAAGTTATTACCCAGAAAATCTACAGAATTATTTGTTTTTTCCTTTATAATTGGTTTATAATTTTTTTTTAAAATATCATTATTATCCAATTTCTTTTTTAATTCTTTAAAAAAAATTTTTTTATCTTTTTTTAAAAAAGAGGAAAAATAATGAATAAATTTTATAAATTTTGTTTTTTTGTCTAAAAGACTTTTATCATTATTTTGATTATAGTTAAATGTATTTATATTTGGTTGTTCATTTTTTAAATTAATAGGAAATGTATCTTGAATTATTTTAAATGAAACTTTATCGTATGAATTGTTTTTTGGTTTAATTTCCTGATATTTTTTATTATTTACTTCATTTTTATCAAAACTATAAAAATAATGTTTTCTTCTATTCTTATTTAAATTATTATATTTATTTTTACCATCTTCAATTAATTTTAATGCCAAGTTATATTTAGGACTCTCATTAAAACTTAATCTATGACTTTCTATAGGACATTGTTTTATTTTTATATCATTATTACTTCTTTCACTCATAGATTTATCATATCCAAAATATAAAGAATCTTGCTTATCATTTCCCATTATTGTATTATAATTAGAATTAGCTAAATCATTTTTATTCAATAAATGTAATTTAATATCTTCTTTTTTTTTTTTATCTCTAGGACTTGAAGGTAATGTTTGACATCTATCATCATAAATGTCTTTATTTTCTACATTATTGGACTTTAAATTTGTAGTTGTATGATATTTGACACCTTTATTTTTTAAATAATTCATAATATTTGTATTTAAATTTGATAAATTTAACATTTTTGAAGGAGTTTTTGAAGATGTTTCTAAAGTTGTATTAATTTCTTCTTTATTTTTGAGCATTTATTTATTTATTTATTTTTTATATAATAATATATTTTTATTTTTTTAATATCAGGACACTCATAACAAATAGAAGAATTAATTATGAATCATATAAAATAATTTAATTTCTGAATTTGTAAAATTATAACAGATTTAATAACAATTATTAAATAAAGTTCATAAAATTAAAATTAG
>JAEEGL016681798.1_pt1 | contig 16097 bp, 29 predicted proteins | sample 9134231 | NCBI WGS metagenome assembly JAEEGL01 (sample SAMN16246548, study PRJNA631951) | gut metagenome | biome: gut microbiome; feature: rumen; material: fiber-attached | host: Bos | place: Iran: Karaj | collected 2018-10
GAAAAATAATTTTTGTTTTGATTGTATGGATTTTAGATGGATGGCGGGGTTGTGGTCCGACCTAGCCTAGCTACATATGCCTTATCGACAACCGTTATCGTTTCCCTTATTGTTTTAAAAATTTGCATAAAAATAAGGCTCCCCGAAGGGAGCCTATTTCTTGTGCTTACCAACCCATATCACGCATGAATTCGTCAATACTATAATATGTATTTCTTTTACCTAGATACTTTTCATAGCTATCAATGGTTAAATTCGCACTTCTCTTAGCATCTGCCGCATTCATCTTGCGATTATAATACTTACTTGCGATCTCAATGTATTCCGCAAGCGCATCTTTAGCTTCTTTAATCGCACGTCTATACTCTTCCGCTAACTTCTCTTTCTCTTGTTTTTCATCTTCTTCTTGTAGTTTAGTAATTTCCTTAGCAAGATCTTCTGCAGTGAGACCTTGCGCCTTCATATACTCTCTTAGTGTCATATTCGCGCACTCCTTTCATTTTATATAAATATTATAACATAAAATTTTTAATTTGTCAAGCGGGATCCGCATATTAAAAATTGTGTCCGGTGGAATTATTTTTTATGCAAAATTCGATGCAAATCTCCTTCTCATTTTGCATGTCTCTTGTTCGCACGGTAATTTTATCGCGCCGGAAAATTATCGAAGGAGATTTTAAGAGCGGAAGAAAAATGCCTTTTTTTAATATTATATCATAAATTTTTTAAAATGTCAAGTAAGAGATGCATATAGGGAGGTTAATTGCGGGATTTGGGCAAATTCAAACATTTGAAACAATTGGGCATAAAAAGCGTATGAGAGGTCTAGACTGAGGAAACACGGCGCTAGCACAAGCGCTAGCGCCGCGTCGAGTGTTTTGGGATGAGAGATACAAAGCGAGCGCCCGCAAAATCAAAATTAAAAATAGCATACAGCATAGCATACTGAAAAAACGCAGTGTTGCCCACCGGCAACGCTGCGCCAAATAAAAAAGCACTCACTCGGAGTGAGTGAGTGCCTTATTTAAACCGACTATTCGGCTTTAACCGTGTAGACTGTGCGGTGCTTGTCTGCGGTCTTGACTAACCGACCATCATTAACCATAGGGGTTAAGAGTGCGGTTACTTTCTGAATGCTGATAAGTGTTGCTACATCAGTATTCAAGATTTCCGTTGCGGTCAGCGGTTTGTCTGCCGTACGGACAATTTCAAGAACCTTTTCACGAAGTTCATCATTTGCAATCTGATTCTTGGTCGGTTTGCGGTTTTCCGCTTTCTTTGCATGGAGTCTTGCCCTGTCATTGATAAACTTTATCAACTCGTCGGGTGCGTCATTCTCTGCAAGAAACTTTACTACATCTGCGTACTGATTTAAAATCGTTTTCTTCTCTGCCATAATTTTTATCCACCTTTCTGTTTTTAAAATTGGGTTTTGGCTTTAACCCTTTCTTTATCTTACATACTTATTATATATTATTTTTTTAAATTTTACAAGTAGTAAATCCAAAATCAAGCATTTTTGTTACTTTTGTACATTTTCCGGGATCCGGATCATGCAAATTGCACAAAAAAAGTGGAAAAAATATATCCTGGTGGTGCTAATCTTGACAAATTCGGTGCATTTTCGCGCGAAAATGCACCGCCAAGTAGTCTGCGGTGCATTTTTTCTTTATTTTTTCTTCGGTCTTTGCTCAATTACATCAATTTTGTACGATTTTTCGCCAATTTTTACTTGAATTAACTTATTATTGTTTAAAATTGATACATTTTCGCCGTAAATATCTTGCAAAGATTCCAAGACATCAAGGAAAAGTTGCTTTTTTTCGTCTGATACTTTTTTTGTAACGGGTTTGCGTTCTTTCTTCTCTTTGGTTACTTCCCTTGCGTCAACCATGCAACCCGCATTTTTTGCTTTTTCGTCAAGTGCAACCTGTTCTTCGTTGGTTTCGTAGTCGTGGTCATCAAGCCACAATTCTATCGCTTCTGCGGTAGATATTTTAAGAGTATCTTTTAACTTGATAATTTCTTCGTCAGGCGCATTTACAGTTTTTCCATTTTCGAGTGTTAGTTTCATATTAAACCCCCTATCTCATAGTATCTTCGTCAACATCATACACAGATATTATTTGAAACATATCTGCCCCACCAAATTCCGCAACCATGTCACGCAAAGCACTCTGCCAATTTATGTATTGAGAAAAGCCGTGAAATGTTGCGGTGTTCCATACATTGTAAAGTTTATAAGTTACATAAATTTTAGGTTTCATTAAAGCACCCCCTCTTTTATTTTCTAAAAATATTATAACAAAAATTTTTTAAAATTTCAAATAGAAAATTCCAGGATCTTTTTGTGCAAATTGCACAATAAATTTTGCTTGACAAAAATTCCGGCAATAGCCTTATTCCAGAAAAACGGTTCATTCGCGCGCGCGAATGAACCGCCCATAAGAAAAACCGCCTTTTCAGGCGGTTTTCTTTTTCTGCAATTCCTTGCGTTTTTCTTGTACGATTTTCCAGCAATAGGGATTAATGTCTTTATTCATTTTCTTGTGTTTGCGGAAACACTCGGCTAAAATTTCGGTTTCGATTTCTACATCTTCAAGCCCTGTATGAGATTCCACAAAATCAAGATTTTTCTTTACATATTTATAGCAACTTTCGGCGGTGGTGTGAATGTTACCCCTTGCGTTTAAAAGTCCGTTTTTCTCGGCAAAATCAATGTAAGTTTTTCTTGCCATAAGCACTTGACAAGCCATGTGCCAAATGCAAATATATTTTGTGCCGAAGGGGAAAAAGTAACGAAAATATGATTTACTACAATAACGGACAAGGTTGTTAAGTGCTTTTCTATCAAAAGACATATTGTAAGCACCCACAGTTTTTACACCATAATTTTTCATATCTTCCAATACAATTTGACGGATATTATAATATGAGCGCAATTCTCTTTTTCCGTTCTTTAAATCTTCCCAATATTGCGGAATTTTTTCTTTGTAATATGCACTCTGCATAACATCCTGCATATCACAAAAAACATCAGCAACGACAAAAGACCTTTTTAACTTAATATCTCCGTTGCGGTCACAGATAGCATACCCAATATCATAGGGTAAAGGCTCTTCCAAAGTATTGCAAGTTTCTACATCAACAATTAAATAGTGTTCTTTTTTTCTCAATTTTTAGTCCTCTCTTTCGTGAACAGATTTTTTAACTGTCTTTATTATACTATACAACAACAGACAATGCAAGTAAAAACCGACATTTTGCGGTTGTGCAATTTTAACAAAAATCCTGGGATTTTTTTGTGCAAGATCCACAAAGAGATTTTCCGCCGGAAATTCTGGCAGAGTAGCCATAAAGAAAAACGCGGCTCGTGGCGCAAGACCACGAGCCGCTAAATAAAAAAAGGGCTTAATCGCCCTTTTTCCCTCTGTGTTTGGTTAGTTTAAGTGTGTAGGTATCGCCTTGATAATAAAAGGTTAGTTCGGTTTCAGTTTTCATGGTAGTTGCGGCGGGTTGTCCTGCATTTAGTTGCATACCTTCAATTATTACTCGGATGTTGTCAAGAATCTTTTTTTTAGTTTCATCCACTTTTCGTGGTCGTGGCTTTCGTTCCGCCTTTGTACCCGCGTCCCCGCGAATTTTAATCTCTTCTGCTTTTGTTTCCATTTCTGCCATTTCTTCTGCTTCTGCTCTTGTTACAGGCATACCGTCATCTGCACATTCTTTCATTATTCTTTCAATTTTCTTTTCTTTAGTCATCATTCACCCCCTTTATCCATTCAAGAATATCGTCATCATCAACAGATGCCACATCATCATCAGAATTTAAATACCATAATTCAAATCCATAAAATTCTTCATCAAGTTCAAAATGTAAAAGTAAAAACTGTAATAAATCTCTAATAGTCATTTTTTCGCTCATAATGTTATATCTCCTTTCATTATTATAATATCACTTTCTCTATTGTAAATCAAGCAATTATTATAGGATAAAGAATTTTCATCAAAATGCACAAAAATCGCCGGAAATTTTTGTGCAACCTGGATCTTGACGAAAATGCGGTTCGTGGCGCAAGACCACGAACCGCCCAACTGAAAAAGGTGCCAGGATAGGCACCAATTTCAGAGAGGAGGATAGGTATTTGAGTATGATTCGTGGGTGGGGGAGTCGAACCCCCTTTTTACCGCTCACTTTTTCAAGGTCGTTGCGGGTTTCCGTTTCAACTATGAATGCCCACAGTGAGAATTTTGCTTTGTTTATTCCGAGAAGAATATTCTCAAAAGTCCCTCGCGATTTTTAGCCTGTGGGGGCAAGTCTTACTTTCTTGCCCCCTTGCTTACCCTTACTTATCACTTGATAAGTTTTACAAGAGTTCTCTTCTTGTCGGCAACCTTTTCGACCTTGCCTTCAGCCTTCAGTAAAGCAACGATAGCGGTTACTTTCTGAACAGTCTTAAAGGTTTCAACATCTTCGTTGAGAATTTCCGTTGCGGTCATGCCTTCTTCAGCACCTGCACCGAGAATTTCAAGCACTTTTGCCTTCAACGGCTCGTCAGCCTCAGCCTTCTTCTTGTCAGCGGAAGCCTTGCGACCTTCTGCCTTTTTAACCTGAGCCTCGATTCTTTCGTCTACGAAAGCAACCATCTCTTCAGTCGCACCCTTTTCAACAAGGAAAGCCTTGATTTCATTAAGTCTGTCAACGATCGTAATTTTCTTCTCTGCCATGTTTAGCACCTCTTTCTTTCTTAAAATTTGTTGTTTTGTTGTTTCTGTACCTTTATTATAACTCTTTAGGTTTTTGTTGTCAAGCACTTTTTTTACTTTTGCAAAAGTTTTTTTATTTTTGTTTTTTGCTTGTTCCCTTACCTTGTAAATACATTATAACAAAATTATTTTTATTTTTCAACCCCTAAAATACACTTTCAGCGATCTGCACAAAATTCCAGGATTTTTTTGTGGATCTTGTACAACGAATTTTTCTGGACAGAAATGCCGGAAGTGTCCGTCTAATGAAAATGCGGTGCGCTTGCTCCCGCGAGCGCACCGCCAATAAGAAAACCACCTTTTTAGGTGGTTTCCACTTCATTTTTCTTGTAAAAATTGTCCATTTCTTCGGCTATTGCTAACCACATTTTTTTAGTGATTCGTGGGTGTTTTTTCATGTAGTTGACCGCCCATTGTGAAGCCATAATTTCATCAGGTAAATTAAAATATGCTTCATTTATTTTTTCAAGTTCTTCTTCCGTTTCGATAGATTCCATAGCATTATCAATTCTTTCTCTTTCTCTATCGCAAAATTCCGCTACATCATCAATGATATTTTCATTTGCAACATGATGTCCGACCTCATGCAATAAGAAAAGCATAAACGGCATTTTTGTAGTAAAATCAAATCTTCTTTCGATAAAATTGATAAAAGCCTGTCCTTGATAGTCATTAATAACGGGTGTATAAGCAATAGTATTATCTGCATAATAAGCAAATTCAGTTTCCATTAAAATTTTATCAATGCCAAAGGGTGCTAACTGTTTTTTAATAACTTTATTAAGTTTTTTCTTTCCTTTTAATTTTGCCATGCTAATTACCTTCCTTTCAAGTACAATTATACTACTAATATTATTATAGTGCAACCTAAAAACCAGGATTTTTCTATTTTCGTCAAAACATACAAAATTCAGCCGGAAATTTTGGTGGATCTGCTATCTTGACAAATGCGGGGCGCGAGCGACCGCACGCGCCCCGCCAGACAAAAAGAGAGGGCGGAATTTCTTCCGCCCCTTTGTTTTACTTGAAAAAGTATTCTCTGTACTTTTCTCTTAAACCGACCTTGATAACATTGACCTTGTTTTCAATGGGTACGACCTTAGCGGTAAAAGGGATATTTTCATTTTTGGCAATTTCCGTTGCCTGTCCGTAGGTGTCAACTGTCCGACCATCAGTAAATTTGTAAACTAATTTTCTCATAATTTTTACCCCCTTAAAATCTATTACAAATAATAGCGGTTACAATACAAACAACCAAAGCGATTAACAAAACTATGATTAATATTGCAAGTGTCAGTGCTACCCCTACCATTAACGGAAATGCTACCCAAAACCATGACCATGCGATAACACCCATCAATTTTAAAATCATAAATACCAAAGATACGATAAAACCTAAACCGATTAAACTAATGTCTAATGTAGTTGTGACTGTTTTCTTTTCATCCATTTTTTAAGCCCTCTCTTTCTTTAACCAAAATATAACATTTTTAAAAAGTATAAATTTAAAATTGCGGTTGCGGTGTGCATTAAAATTGAATTAATGTGCCTATCCGTACAAAAATCTTTTATTAACCCACAGACCGCCACGGCAAGTCCAAACCATGAAACAGATAGTCCAAAAATCATAATCAATACTACATTGATTATTTGAATAAGACAACGCAAATCATTCATTTCAAACTTGTATGCGGTTTCAATACCAAAGAATTTTTTAATTTTATTCATTTAATGTGCCTCTCTTTCCTCTCTCTGATTATAATATTACTACTTTATCGGGACAAACACAATAGGCAAAATAAACAAAATTTCGCCCGGATTTTTGTGCAACCTGGCGGATCAAGAGAAAAACGGCGCGTGAGCCTCGCTCGCGCGCCGTCAAGAGCAACACACAAAAATTAAGGTTTTTTATTTTTTCTATAATAATTATAACAAAAATTTTAAAATTTGTAAAATGAAAAAGGCGGAAATCCTTGCTCGGATTCCGCCTTTTATCTTGATTCCCGCTTTAATCTTCGTCGATAATTTCTTCGAACTCAACATCTTCACAATCATTAAAATCAATTTTTTCTTGGGATAAAAGGTTGTAAAATTCATCTTCATTTCTAATAGGTAAATCAATATAGGCGGTAAAGCGAACAGTTCTTTTTTTTGGCTTTACTTCTTTCATTTTAACTCTTACCTGTTCAACAAGTTCATCCCAAAAATATTCTCTTGCACAGTAAACATCATCATCATAATATGCAAGAACTTCATTAATAGCATCATCAATGCCATAGCCACCATTGATGACAAGTCTTGCCATATCTTCAACATCTTCTTCCCTAATGTAAACAGTTCCCTTAAAATTAATTTCCATTTTAATTTCCTCTCTTTCTTTTGTTAAACTTAAGGAGTTATTTCCTTATCTCTAAATACAATTATACTCTCATTTTAGGAAAAAACAAGTCGGAATAATAAACAAATTTCCGGCGCAAAAATTGTGCAAATTGCTGATCCATGGAAAATGCGGTGCGCTGACGAACGCCAGCGCACCGCCCAGAAAAAGCGGTGCGCCAGGTTTTTAAGAGAGGGTTTGACGGATAGAGTTATCTAACATTCTGATAAATTCAATTACATTTTTATCATAAACAGTATCGTTATTGACTGCTCTGTATTCTACTGTCTTTTTATAATAATCTTTATTGTAACGGCAAGTTACATAAGATTTATTGGGAGTATCTTTTTTACGAATAAAATAGATTAAATTTTTACCTTCAATGATACTATCATCATAATAGTAACCAACGCAATTATTTTGCATTTTTCCTTCTGCCTGTTTTTCTTCTTGATTTTGTGGTACTACGACCACAAGGTTTTTATATTCAACCCCATTGATAAAGTTTAATTTTTGTAATTTCTTTGCAAGAACATTATTTCTTTCTCTATTAGCAATATCCTTTAAAGTTTGAATATTGTGTTTAAGGTCGCGGTTATCATCAAGAGTAACTTTTTCTTCTAAATCACAACATACATACTGAAAGTTGCTTAATAATTCTCGAGTATAATATCCGACATCAAGACCACCATTTAATAAAGAATTTTTAATAATCTTAAAAAGAGTATCTAATGTTTCGCCCTGCTTAAGATAGTCATTAATTAATTCAGTATCAAACGCTCTTACGAATTTATAATATTTTCCATAAGTCAGTTTATCAACATAATCTCTCAACAGTTCTCTTGTTAAAGTAGTATCTTTTACTACATTATAAAACCCTTTCGGCATGGTTTCATAATATTTTTTATCCATGCGCATAATATCTCTAATGGTAGTTAAATTATCAGCATAATTAAAAAGCCATTCATAAGTGCAATACTCGTCAAAATGTTCAAGTTCAGTAGGTAAATTATAAACCTGATTAATATCAAGGTTAAATTGTTTTGTATTAAAATCAAATACTAAATCTTTACACCCTTCAAAAGTTAAAATATTTCTTTCTTTTTTAAATGCGGGTTTACTTCCGTCAAAAACATATAGCGCTTTTCTTACCCCATAAGCAACGGGACTCTCACGCAATTTAATAACAAAAACAGTTTGGTTATCTTCTTCCCGAGATAAAACCATAGGTTTACAATATCCACAGTCAAGAACATAACTAATGTTCTGTTTACTGAAATCAAAATCAATAAGATTTTGTAATTCATTGGTAATTTCTGTAAGAGTAATTCTCTCTTTTTCATTTGTTAAAAATTCTTCTGTTAAAGCCTGTCTTAAAATTGCTCTCTGTTCACTTGTTAATCTTGCCATTTTTTTGCCCTCTCTTTTTTATATTATTGTTTGGGGGTTGCCCCCCTTCAATTATTATATTACATTATTTGCGGGAAAAATACCATTGGCAGAATAACCAAAATTCCTGGCAAAAAATTGTGCAAAGTGCCGGATCAAGACAAAAAAGGCGCGCAGACCTGCGTCCGCGCGCCTTCGATTAAAAAAGAGCCTTTCGGCTCTCTTTTAAGCAACTATTAAATTTGCAAGTTCTTCTAATATATTTTTTTTCGCATTTATTGTCCCCCCTAAATTCCAACCATTACGAATTTTATCATTATCATCAACCAATACTTGATAACCGCCTAAAGACCGAGTGCAATTTGCTTTAGTAGTGCCATATTTTACAAGGTGTATTTTATCATAAGGAAAGCCATTATCTTTAAGCCATTTTATTTTTGCTTTTCTTACGGCATCATCATATTCTTTTGTGCTATCCTTTGCTAACCATGTCGTAACTATAATCTGCCACCCCATGTCTTTAAGAATAGATAATAACTCGTTAAGAGTATCCATATCATATAAGGGTTGAGCAATTTCATAAGGGCGAGTGTTTTGTGCTATAATATCTTCAAGCCAACCATTTACACCATACAAGTTAGCAATAGTGCCATCCATATCAAATACTAAAATCTTATCCATACTACAAGTACCCCCTGCCGTTTTCTTTTATTTTACTACTAACCGCCAGGGATTACAATAGACAGAATATACAAAATTGCGGGATCCGCTTTGTGCGATTTGTACAACGATTTTTCGCCGGATACATCTGCAAGACTCCACCCTAACGAAAAAACGCGCCGCGGCGGTCAGCCTCGGCGCGCTCATAAAAAAAGAAGGGCGATTACTCGCCCTCTTCTTCTTCGTCGTCATCTTCCGACAACCAGAGCCGAATCATAGCCAGAACATTATCCGGCACTAACTCTTCGTTGCCTTCTTTCAGATTTTGATATACCGCAAACCAATCTCTGCGGAATAACTCTTCAAAATCTGCGGATACCCACATACCCCAATATAAAGTTTTTAAAATTATATCCCTTTGCTTATCATCCATGATATACACCCCCTACCATTCAAAATCGTCATAAGTTTCGGCTATAAACTGTTCAAGGGTATTATAGCCTGTTCGTGCGTACACGATAGCATTTAAAATCTCTGTCCATGGACCGCTTAAAAGATTGCGGACAAGGTTGATTTCCTGCGTGGTCGCAATATCCATTTCTACAATAAGGTCATACATTCTACATTCTTTCTTATTCATTTTTTATCCCTCTCTTTCTATTTTTGGTTCGTTATAGGTGGGTGAAGACTTTCAAACACTCTCAACTTTGTCAAGTCGGAAGCACCTTACTCGCTACCCTCAGAGCCACCCTTCTCACTGTTCGGGCTGAACCACTTCCCTCTCTGTGATTATATATTAACATATACGGGCGCACAATTCAACCCCTTGACCGCAATTTCTTTACTTTCGTCGATCTGCATAATTTTCCGGGATTATTTTTGTGCAATCTGACAACCAAATTTTGCTTGACAGATTTCCGGCGGTGGTGTATAATAGAAAAGACGCGCCGTTGGCACTTCACAACGGCGCGCCCACAAAAAGACTGCGGGGTGTTGCAACACCCCGCCTGACATCTCGCGCGATATTCAGTTGTCTTGGGGGTTTTACGCTCACCCCCAACGGAGCCATTTCCTCTTGAAAGCCCAAAGTCACTACTCTTGCTCGTAGCGAGCGGAACCCTACTTTCGACGCACATCCTGTTAGTTTTAGTAGTGGCTTATTATTAATCCCGCGGTGATTATTTTATAAGTCCGAACCTACTCTCGTGTCATACGGGCGGTTACTCGATTCCCGAAGTGATGAGCCTTACCTCACCTTGTAAATACAGTATACACCCGCCATACCAGGATTTCAATAGGCAAAGTATACAAAGATTCGGGATCCGGTTTGTGCAGGTTGAACAAAAAAATTCGGGGCGCAAAAACGCCGGATATACTGGCTACGCGAAACACGGCGCTCAGTCGGCAAAGGGCGCCCGCCCGCGCGCCGTTCAAAATGGAAGGCATTTCAGGATGATCGGATATAATAGTTTTTGAAATTTCGTTTTAATTTTTTCAGGGTATGATTATTTTATCGCGGTACGAGTTTTTTCTTAACTACACGAAACAAGAGAAGGCAAATTGATTTAAAAATTTGGGGTATGTCTGATTATTTTTATTATAAATGCGGCGGCGGTCGCTATGATGCGGTATGTAAGTTTAAAAATTGGGGGTATATTCGTTATAATCGCTATAAGTCGGACTCATACCTATGGTCGCCGCAAATATAGGACAAACATTTCCTGCAACAAACAATAAATAGTAGATGAAAATTTTATTAGGGGCGTACGGATGTGCGATGAGGGGCGGCGTCGGCTGATCCGGTAGAGTACGAGCGCCCGCTTTATTTAGGGGCGCTCATCAGTTTCTGTATCTGTTTCTCTGTTGTTATGGTAGCATTTTGATATTTGATTTGAATTTCCTGTCCGTCTATTGTTATGTCACCACTTTCATAAAAGGGGGTATAGTCTTTTTCCCAGGTTATGCCGTAAAACTCGGTAACTACTTTTTCAAAATGCTCACCCCTATTATACTCGCTATTCTGTAAATCTGCGGTATCGCATAAGTAGTATGCCCCACGCTTTAAAAGTTTCTCTTTCTCACTATTGTTAAGTCTTAATCTTAAAGCATATCCTTTAACGCCTGCTTTTTCTCTTTTCGCTATTGTTTGCGGTATCTTGTCCAGAAGTATCATGTAAACCGCTGTTCCGTATGAAAAGCCGATGATATATAACTCTGCTTTATTGTATCTATGGTATTCATTAAGCATCGCTTTTTTATTCATATTGTCACCCCCTCATAAAATGGTACGCTATACCCCATACCCCTATAAAACTCGCAAACACTAACCAACCTTGCATATTTTCCACCTTTCCGGCAGGGGGCTTATGCCCCACCGCCTTATGTTGTAAACCAGGATAACACTGTTATTTCGTCATCTTTTACCTTATCGAGTATATACTCGAATGTTGTCAAGTCAAGGTCGATACCGCTCATGCCCTTATCCTTATCCCATATAGCCAGAAAATAACCACTGTCGTTATGCTCAAAACTATCCATGATGTCGTTGATAGTTTCGTCAACCCGCAAGTCAACGATATCGAGAATTTCATACATTCCCTTATTGAACATGCCTACGACCTCAAATACTGTCATCTCGCTACGCCACACCAAGTTACCACGCTTATAAGTTACCATAAATCTGCTATCCATACTATACACCTTTTCCCTTTCCGCGAGAGGGCTTGCGCCCCCTCGCCTATGCACTATTTACCACTCGTACTCGTCAAAAGTCCATGCGTCAGTTATCTCAATGTCGTCAATACTGTCAGGATATCTTGTGACATGCTCAATATATTCCTGTCCATCATCCTCAATGTAGATATATTCTACTCTGTTGAGTGTGACATCGTTGTTGATATACATCTCACCAACAACCCTGATGCAAGCCAACATTTCATCGGTATCCACTACCGTAAAACTTGCGGAAAAGTCCCAACACTTGCAACCCTCTGCCCATTCCATAGTTTCCAGGCAACCGCCATTTTCCTCGATAAAACTCATAACCTTGCTCATTTTTTCATCCATAATAAACACCTACCTTTCCTATATATACTGACTCTCAAGTCCCTTGAGTGCAACACTTACCAAAGCAACCACATACACTATTACGCAAACACTCTGAAATATCATTCTTATACACCTATCCCTTTCCTGCAGGGGCTTTGCGCCCCTGCATATATACTTGCCTATCTTGTGGATATTGCCCAAAAGTCCTTATCCATGCGATACAAAGTCCCCCACATATCGCCCTCATCAGCAAGGCTCATCATCTTATGATATGCCTTGAAATACTCGTCAACACACTTTTGACCAAGTGACCAAAAGTTATTGCTTTTATTGAGCAATTTCATCTTATACTCGTGGTCATTACAACCATTTTTTACTGCGATATCATACGCCTTTTCGTACTTTTCTTCTAACGCCTTAGCGTTCTCATATCTTGCCCACAATTTCGCACACTCTACGCGGTTGCGGATAGCGTTCTCTTTAGTTAATACAAATCTCTTAATCATAGTAGCATTCTTTTTCATGTTTTTTTCCTCTCTCTTTCGTGATTTTGTTTTCTGTTTTCCGTTCAAGTTGTTTTTGTGTGTTCCCTTGAACTGATTATAAGATAACACTTTTAAAAACACTTTGCAATACTTTTTTTTAAAGTTTTTTTGATTTTTTACATCTTTAGCACTTTGCACAAAACATTGTTTGTTTTAGCAATTTTTTTGTGCATTTTACACAAACCCTGAAACCCTTGATTTTCCTGGTTTTGCCGGCTTCCGAACCCGCAAGCCGGCTCTCTGACTGGCTTTGCGAAGATCCGGTCTCGCAAACCGGCTCTACGACTGCATTTGGGGGCACCCGAACCCCAGGATCCGCTTGTAGAGCGGGTTTGCGGGGGTGGTTTTCAGGAAATGCCCGAAAAATAAGGGCGCCAGGGCTTTTCCGCCACATCCCCCGCACCAAAAATTTTTCTCATTTCTAAAAACAAAAACAACAGCAAAACAAAAGCAAAATAAAACAACCCAAATAAAAAAGAGGGATTTCTCCCTCTTTAGTTTCATCTTTATTTTCACTTCTAATTTTTATGCGCGCCCGCATAGACTACCGTTATCTCGGTATTCCGCTAACTGTCTATGTTCTTCCGCACATTCTTCACAACACAGTTCCATATCATTTGCCACTTCTTCTGCGTGCTTAATTGCTTCATCTAATGTCATTCGTCTTCCGCTCCTTTATAATAAATTATTCCAGACAATACTAAAAATTCTACTATCATGCCCATTATCAATATAAATTTAATAAAATCACCCCAACCAAAAACCCATGAAAGAGTTGTTAAAATAGGAACAGACATAAGAATTACAGTTAAAGCAAAAGAACCAATAAATATCAATGTTTTTTTCATCCTTCTTCTCCACTATCTGTTTCTATAATTGCTATTATTGCATTTGATAAACCAACTTCACTTATCCATTTTTGACAAGAAAAATCTAAATCCATTAGATTTTCTTTCAATTTATCTTTGGACAATATCATCAATTTTCCATAATCTTTTGGAAGTGGTGTACCATTTCCAATAGCTCGTAAAAGAATATTTACTTCTTCATTGGTAAAAGGTCTTTCAAAACCTTCACATGCTAATTTTTCATCTATATCAATTACTATTTTCATACTTCCTCACTTTCTTCCTTGCAAATCAAAGTTTGTATAATTAAAAATTAAATAACCAAAATGAATATAAAAATCAAAAGCATTATCTCCATTTCTTTTCCTTGTACCATTAGTTCTAATTTTCCACATTGGTTTATTTCCGTTTTCTTTCCACGGTTCTTTATAATTATACAATCCGATATGTTTTGTATCTTTAGCCCACCACTTATCTATATATGTTTTATATGAAGTCATTGATCCTCCTCATTTTCTAATAATTCTGTTTTATTTTATCTCAGAAATTTCTATTCTTTTACCGCAGCCGTCACAAACATAAATATATGATGTTTCATATCGATGCCCTACTGCCTGCTCGTAATTCCAAACACCGCCGCAAACATCACAGCGCCCATTATTCCAGAGTTTGTCTTCGTGTTTTGTTTCGATCGTATATATGCCAAAGAAAAATGCGGCAAATAACAATATAGCAACTATAATAGATATAATATATGTTAAATCATCTTTCATTTTTCTTCTCCTTTCACTTCAATCAATTTATAAACATTTTTAAGTCGTTCGTATTGCTTATCCGTATAACATTTGATTACAATACCAGAAGGACAACCAGAACCGTCAGCCCAACCTAAATATATGTAATATTTTCGTTTTATTTTACTCATTTGCGGGAACCCCTCTTTTCCATTTTTTATTTTTCTTTATTTTATTATATCTTAAATTTTTTAATTTGTCAATAAAAAGTTTCTTTTATCTTGCGGAAAAGCTTGACATATCTAAAAATTTTTGGTATAATTAGATTAAAGGTAAAAACATTAAATACTGAAAGGAAATATTAGAATGGATGCAATAAAAGAAAAACGCGAACTAACTGGGAATGGTACTTATATTCCAACTGATTGGGAACTAACGACCCCAGAAGACCGCATAAAAAAAGTAAACGAAATCATTGCTAATACTCCTGAAAACAAGTTAACTCCTTATTATTTAGATCAATTAGGAACATATATAATCAAAGCGAATACTATTAAAGAAAGAAAAGAATCATATCCAGTTTTAACTAAAAATCGAATGAGTACAGTAAATAATTGGGAAACTAGTTTTGAAGGGTTAGTTGGTAAATTGGAGAATGGTGAAGATGGATTATATAATATGATGGGCGGGAACGACAAAAACATATTAAAAAATCCTAAACAACCATTTACAGAAGAAGAAATAAAAGAAATTCCAGGATTAGCAGAGTTAAGAGCGGAAATAAAAAAATTAGAAGAAGCACAGAAAAAAGCAAGCGGGAAGCAAGCTAGTATGATGCTTGATAGCTTGATCGCTATGCGGAAGGATCAGTACGTTCTCCGCAATGCATTCAAACAGCCAATGTACTCCCGCCATCTTATTAAATCTTTAGCAAAAATAGATTTAAATGAGCAAATAACAATAGATGAGAATGGAGATATTCATAGCACTGGTCTTATTAATTTATTTGATGAGGATCATGTCTCTTGTTTATTATGTAATTATAGTTTACTTAAAGAAGAGAGTTGGGATAATTTTAATGGTGATATGAAATGGATGCTCATGGATTTAGAAGATACAGTCGATAGAGCATTGATGGATAAATATCCTATTTTGTATGATATTGTTATTATGAAGATTGATGGAATGCAGAATGTGGATATACAAAAAGAATTAAAAGATAAATATGGAATACTTCACAGTGTTGAATACATTTCTTCTTTATGGAGAAATAAGATTCCTAAGCTTGTAGTTAAACAAGCGGAAGAAGATTGGTTGAATTGGCATTTTACTCAAGAAGAAAAAGGTATGTGGAAAAGATGTACGCGGTGTGGACAAATTAAATTAGCTCATAAACACTTTTTTTCAAAGAATAGTGCAAGCAAAGATGGATGGTATAGTATATGTAAAGAATGCAGAAATAAAAAGAAAGAAAGTTAATAAGAGAGGAGAAATTTATATATGGCGGAAACCGAGGTAACGATGACGCCTGTAAGCAATATGCAATACTGCAGTAAGTGTAGAAAAACTATGGCACTAGTTAATTTTTACACTTACAGAGATGGTACAAAATGTGAACTATGCAAAAACTGTTTAACTATGCATGTTAATAATTTTGAACCTGATACTTTTTTATGGATATTAGAAAAGTTTGATGTTCCTTATATTCCTAGTGAATGGAATAATTTAA
>JAEEGL010645086.1_pt1 | contig 16096 bp, 10 predicted proteins | sample 9134231 | NCBI WGS metagenome assembly JAEEGL01 (sample SAMN16246548, study PRJNA631951) | gut metagenome | biome: gut microbiome; feature: rumen; material: fiber-attached | host: Bos | place: Iran: Karaj | collected 2018-10
CCTATAAAAAAAATAAAATTGAAAGCAATTATACCTGATAGAATCCGATTTATATGCTTCATAATGGATACCTCCATGGAAACAATACTTTCTGTATATACGATTCTATCAACGAATTATAAAACTGTAATTAACACAATATTATTTTTCATTTAACAATAATAAAACAATGTAATGTCTTGACATTCTTACTTCAGATCCGTGGTAATGCTTGGTGAGATTCTATGTTTTTTAAATAATACCAATATATGAAACCCCTCTATGTCATTATTGATGTCTATAAAACGGAACCAAAAACGTTTTAATATTTGACACCGGAAGATCTCAATCAAAATGTTCAGAAAAAGGTTCATTGCATTTAATGTACAAAACTACAATCTTAAACCGCATAAATACGTTTACCGAAATCGACTTGGAAGTGTCCACGAAACCAGATGTTTTTGTGAACACATAAAATATCCAGCCTACACTAAACTCGGTCTTCAATTATTTTTGTTGCTAATCTCAAGCATTGTTTCTTTGTCAAGAGCAGGAAGCGCTCCATATGTTTCCATAAACTGGTCTTCAGTTATTGGTGTAGTAATTATATATTCCAAACCGTCAACATTGCAGACCGGTTCAGTTGGCACGATGTTTTCTTGATCTATATGGTAGTTAGCATCTAAATATACATTCTCAGAATGCCACTCATAACCGCCATCTTCGTTAAAACATAACATTACAGCTTCTCTTTGCATGCTATCAACAATCCAAGTACGGGTTTCGGGATCATTACAAATCATTGCTATCCTGTTATAATCAGCGCCTTTCGCTTTATAATCGTTATAGCTTCCCAGATCCTTAGTTTCATCATATTCATAAGTATGCTCGGAAATTTTACCGGTTTCTACATATTCCCTTTTTTCATATATGATTTGATGTCTCTTCGATTTAGTATAATCAACCGTTATAATTGAATCGACACCATCCATTATGGCATGATGTGTGTTTTCTCTTATTTCAATGTCGCCATCCTCTTCGTATTCTACAGAACAAACGGTATATCCAGTTAGTTCATGATCTGCTGTATACCAACTTCTCCTCAATGGTGCCTTCTGATAATTTAACTCATCTATCCAATATGATTCAATCGCCACATGGGTGCTGTCTTCCTGATAAAACATCACGGTTATTTTCTGTTCTACGACAAGATTAGGATCCGATATAGCCTGCTCAGCAGTGACTGGCTGAACATTTTCGGCAGACTCCGCCTTGTCAGAACTCTCCTGCTTTGTTGAATCAGTCTCTTTGTTTACATCATGCTCTTTTGTGCTATTTGCCACTTCAACATCTGTATCGCCAGAAAGCTTTTCGCTACTAGTTGATTCTTTTACTGATTCATTAACAGCTACTGTCTCTGATTCCTTTTTTGAAGAACCATCTGAGAAGACAGCGCGTAAAGCTATGATTGAAAGGATTATTGTTATAACTATTACTGCTATACTTACTGCCTTATCAATTTTCACGCTTGTAGCTTCATCTATTTTTACAAATGATTTTTTCTCGTTCAGAGCCATGAAACCACAATATAAAAAATTGAGAATATATGATGTTGCCAAGTATATTCCAACCGGAATAATTACGATAAACATTATGATTAGTTTTACAAGCAGAATAAATAAACTTACCATTATGTTTCCGCCCATTAAACCTCTTATCATAGACTTAAAAAAGCCCATTATCCAATTAACACCCATTGTTCCAATTGCACCAGGTAGTCCTGATTTGGTAGAAATGATGAGTGCAGCTACTGAACCAATAAGTATTGTTGATGCTATTACTGCTGCAAAATCTTTTGAAAGTATGCCAATAACAATACCTATTACAAGACCAATACCAAAGCCCATTAGAGTATACTGACATATTTTTTTAAATTTTTCTGTGTAGTTCATAATATCTCCTTATAAAAGTGCATCCCCAAATCCTTTTGAGTTATTTATTCATTTAACAAATTAAAATTCTCATCAAAGGCCCAAAAATGGTAAGCCATGTTAGGATCATCTGTTCCTTCTAATACTTTATTTGACATACAATAGTCTGCTTTTCCCATTGGGCAATAATAATAGTCAAAAACATCATCATCTGAATTCCTTGATTTTTTACGAGTTACTTTAAGACGGAATACATCTGCGCCCCATCTCGGGTAATTATTGTCATAAATATAGAATATTGTCGTATCTGGATCCTTTTCGCTATATTCATAGCCATATACAGTTACTCTATGGCCACCACCGGAATCAACACTCATGCCAAGGTCAAAGATTTTACCGTTATCTATATAATTCTTCATGTTTTCGATTGTTTTATATGAATAATTAGATAATCCTCGGTGAGCCTGATAATTGTCTGGGTTCGCATCATTTCCTTCTTTCCAATAGCAACCAATCATTTTTACGAACTCACTATCATCATCTTCTAGGTCCATTACAAACAAACCATTAAATTTGTAACTAGACTCTCCATAGCCTGCCTCAGAAGTAATTGTCTCTTCAGTACATCTTTCGTCATAATAGGCATAATCTCTATAGTCTACAAGCTCAGCATCAAACAAAGTAGTTAATTCATCATACCCACCGATATTCCATTCAACATCTCCCCAATTCAAATGAATATACGTTTCTGATGACGGATCGTTTTCCTTTTTTAAAAAGTAATAATCATGCTCTATAGGATAGCTTCCACTAGTAGGTGCAGATTTAGTATTAAAAAGCACTGTTGTTAAATGCGCAATACCCACACAATTTCCACCAGGAGAATACTGCGAACCAAAGTTTTTAAATGGCAACTCATCTTTATTGATATCAAAGCCTGTAGTTACAACTATCTTCTTGTTATCCTCCGAATTAATAGCTTTTTCAATCGTATCTTTGTATCCGTCTAAGTTATCCAATGAACAGTATGCGAAAAGTATATGTACCAAACTCATTGGGTTTTCGGAGGAATACTCAAAAAAAGGCACTATCGTCTGAAATAACTTGTACTTTGCATCTATTTCCGCCTTACTAACCACTTGGATTCTTTTATCATCGAGCGAAGTTATCTTATCATCTCCATCTGCTGCAAAATCCCAATTCACTGCATCAACAAGTACTTGCTTTTCTATATCTGTCATTTCACCGATGTCTTCAACAAGAATAGTAACCTTTATTTCTCCAAAGAGACTCATTAGTGGTGATCCAAAAAGCAATCCACTTCCTTCACTAGCCCAAAGTGAGGAAAGGGCTGATGAAGGATCCAACTTTGAAAAAATACTTTTAAGTTTATCAGCCATGTCTGCAGGAACAAGATAGATTTTGTATACTTTGGAACCATCAAGGCTCTTTGTTAAAGTGATTCCCTGCTCAGTTTCGGTAAATGGATATTCCTCCAACCCTTCTTCGCCTTCAACGCCGACCAAAACTGCTAAATCTTCAGTATTTCCTTTGTAGATACTGGCAATTTTAATTGTGAACAATCCAGAATAATAATAGACTCTATATTCTGCAATTATGTCGTTTCCCACAGCATCATCAGAACCGGTGATATTCTTTACTACTGCATCAAAATCGTCTACTGTTGTAGCTGTAAGTTCGATTTCATCACACTCGTTCCATTTAAAAGTCTGCTCCCCATCATATTCATAGGATTTTGACAAATCCATATTATGACTGACTTTGTATCCATCATCATATAAATCCCCTGAAGTGGATTTTTTCAAAGGATCCGAATTATATACTTCTATTTCATCTTTATCTGTCAGACCATCACCATCTGTATCAGAACCATCCTCTGGGAGAAGCCCCATGGCATATTTGTCATACTTTGTCATTCCTTCAATGTCAGATGGTTCATTCTTCAGTGATTTCAAATATTCACTGTCACTATCTGAATATGTATCAACTAACGGATCTTCGAAATAATACGAAGGATATCCCTCTGGCCCAGTGGATTGAGTCTTTTGATTCTTATATGCCCGCTGATAAATGAAAGCAATAATAATCGCAACAACAAATATGATTATTATCCACTTAATCTTTTTTGCCGACAGCTTACTATTCATATCCAAGTTCTCCTATGACTCCATTTTTGACTTCAATATCGTGTGTGTGTTATCGCTATTACAAGTATATCATTCATGTTTTAGGCTATTTATAATACTTCTATAAAATCAAGCCCTGTTACAATCACATACTATCATTATCTTGCCACCATATTTTCAGGTGAACTTTACATAAAAACACGGTGGCCCACTTTCAAACCACCGCGTAAAATTTTACCTTGTTCTGAATATCTTTCCTACTATCATTCCAACTACTGTACCAGCAATTATAGCTGCTACTATAACAAGGATATACCAGCCCAGAGCTGTAAAAAGAGATCTTCCTTCTTGCACAAGTGCAAAGAAGTGCCATACACCAATTGCAACACATGCAACTAATGAAGCTTTCTCAATCCAGAATGAATACTTCTTTCTAAGTGGATTATTTCCGGCTTCAAGGAATGTCCAGCCTAGTAAAAACATCTCTGCTCCAAGAACGCCATTCTTATTCATTATCTGCCTTAAAAGTCCCCATAACTTGTCGACAACTAGAAAATCAAATGCATCCGGTATAAACTTTAAGAATCCATTGTGTTTCCATAGAAGGGGATGAATACCGCCGAGAAGGTACAATGCTCCAAATACAGATAACACAGCTCCAACAATAGTAAACACTGTAGAGAACTTTATCTTCTTTTCTATTTTAATTGCCTCTTTACGAAGCTTGTTTAATTCTGTCTTTGCAGCGTCATATTGCTCATTATCATATGAATCTGAACTCTGTTTTTTAAGTGTATCGCAATAACTTATCGCCTTTTCATAAGCTGGTCTACCACCAATTTGCTTTTTAGCAACCTCTATATATTTTAGAATTGCTTGCTTATCACCATTGTCAGCAGCTTTTCCAACATATGAAAGACCCTCTTCAGCCATTGTATCATTACCAGCATTTCCAGCCGCAGCAAGGCGCATGATTCCATAGTCTAACTGAGCTGACACATATCCATTATCTGCAGATCGCTTCATCCAATATTCTGCACGCTCATCATTTTTGTTTGTACCTTCGCCACGGTAATACATATTAGCAAACATGTACTGAGCCGTCTCATTGTCAGATTCTGCTAGTTTATTAAAACCTGCAAAAGCAGATGCATAGTCACCATTCTTGTAATCTATAAGTGCTTTAGTTAATTCTGGATTAGCATCTACTTTATTATTATCACCATTAGCATTTGAATTAAGCCCTAAGCTATCCTGTGCAGCCTTTGCTGCATCTTCCGCAGCTTTTTTCTGCATTTCTGCTTCTTTTTCTTTCTTTTCAGCATCCTTCTGTTTAAGTGCTTCAACCTTTTTGCTGACATCTTCTTTTTTCTTTTCAGCTTCTTTTACAGAATCCTTAGCAGGCTCTACTACTACATTGGTATCAATATCTGTAGAATCTCCATCAAGAATGATTCCGTTCTTTAAACTTTTAATCTGATCCTTAATATCAGCAATTTCTTTATCTATCTTAGATAGCTGGAGCTCAAGACCTTTTCTTCTTTCTTCGTCATTTACTGTTTCTAATCTTTCAAGGCAATCAAACTGCCTATTCTCAAGTTCTCCAAGAATATCCTTTAGCCCAGCATTCTCATCTATACCTAACTCTTTATATAATTCTTTGTTCATTAGTCCTAGCTCCTATCAAATATTGCTATCTGGAATCTTTATTACGGTTGAATCATCATTTATCACTCTGCAGCAATTAGAATAAACTTCAACACATCGGCATCCAGGATACTTATTGTAAACAATTCTTCCTTTTTCCATTCCTTCCGGAAGGGGAGCATGTTTCTTATAATGATCCAAAATTTCTCCTTCGGAAGATATTGCATGACAATCGCAGCCATCGATATAACATTTTGAAAGAACTCCTAGCAGAATGGATTTCATTTCAATCTGCACGTTTTGGAACTCTTCTTGAAAGCAGGCTTTTATCTCCGCAAGCAATTCATCTGCTGACATATTGGAAAACTCTTCTGCTGTGTCTTCATCCATATTTGCTTTAAGCTGTTCAATTATTTCCTCATCTGTTGCGCTCAACATATCAATTGCATCAAACAACTCCATGTATGCCCTAGATCTAGGTTTTCGCAATTCATTATCAACCTCGTTTTCCTTTTCAAAAGAAAACGAAAAATGAGATTTCTTCTCCGCGTCTTTGGTTATTTCTCTTTGTTGAACTTGCTCCTGCTTTTTTTCTTGTTCTTTTGATAAAAACATGCTACGCCTCGCACTTTCATTCATATTTTGTTCCATTTATCTATCCTACTCTACATCAAGTATCTTTGAGCTTACCCAGCCAGTCTGATTATTATTATCAAAATAGATTTCATACCAAACTGTTCCATCAACAGTCTCTTTTGAACCGGTCATCTCATATACTTCACCATCATGTACCAAACCAATGGAATTATTGCTCTTACCAGCACCAGAACGAACATTTCCACTTGAAACAGTTATCTTTACTTTTCCGTTTGAATTATTGCCTGCTTTCGTATCCGTGCTTTCATATCTACTTTCTTCTGTAGAATCACCAGATTCTTTATAGTGCTTCCAAATACTAAATCCAATTGCAGCAATAATAAGGAAAATAATTATTTGCTTCCATGGTATTCTCTTTTTGGGTTTATAACTGTTATATGAGCTCGAGGTACTTGAGGTATTATTGCTATTATTCCCTGATGTTTTCTTCTTTTCCTTTAATTTTGTCTTTGTTTCTTCTAACTTCTTTTTATCAAAAGAGTCATCTGTAACAAGCTTTAGCTTGTCACAGTATTCCATTGCCTTAGTTAAATTCTTTTTATCGCCCTTATCGCTTAAACAGGCATTGACATAGTCAAGCATTGACCCCGCGTCGCCTTTATCTGCCGCAAGCTGTAAATACTTAAAACCTTCCTTTATACTTTTGGCATCATTTATCGGAGCTGAAACTAATGCTGTTCCGTATGCTGCTTGGCCAGCCAGTTCTCCTGATTCCGCTGATTTTTTTAGCCAAAACAATGCTCGTGAGTTGTCTGGTGCAACGCCATAACCATACAAATACATTGTTGCTATCAGATACTGTGCGGAAGCATCCCCACCTTCACTTAACTTCTTTAATATTGGAAATGCTTTATCATATTCCTGATTATTGTAATAGCTAATTGCATTTGTGATGTCCGAATTGGTATTTGATACCTGTTTAATCGGAGCAGGAGCAATACTCTGTGCATTATTTGGCTGACTAGCTGCCCCACTGTTAGGCTGTGATTGCTGTTGCGCCTGCTTTGCCTGTTGCTCCTTAGCCGCCTTTTCAGCTTCCTTTTGTTTTCTCTCAGCCTCTTTTGCCTTTTTCTCAGCTTCTTTCTGTTTTAAAGAATCCACCTTATTAGCAATTTCAGCATTTTTCTTCTCTTTATCTTCTTTTTTCACAGGTGCCTTATCTGTCGCATCATCAACCACAACAGAACTGCTTAAAGTTTTCATCTGCTCCTTCAATGAGGCGATTTCATTATCTATTTGCTCAAGCACATTAGCTATTTCTTGCTTTCTGTTCTCATCACTTGCTGTTTCAGCTCTCTGAAGATACTCAAACTGCTTATCCTCTAATTCTGACATTATAGCCTTTAGATCTTGGCTAGAATCAATACCAAGCTTCTTATAAAGTTGCTCATTCATTTGCTTTTCTCCTATTTATTGAAATAAAGGCTCAATATCCTCTGTAACAACAGTTTGCAATTCCTCTTGTGAAGGAGTCTTTCCATCATTGAGCATTCCTGCAATTCGCATACTACGCTGTTCAAATACTTTATCTACTAAGTTCCTTACTCCTCGAGCATTTCCAAAGTCTGATTTTCTAGATTTCTCTGCTATTAGTTTTGTTATAATTTCATCTGTATCTTCAGCAAGAAGTCCACCACGGTGCTTTACATCATTTTTGAAAATCGTCAATAGTTCATCAGGGGTATAATCCTCAAATATAATCTCATTAGGGAATCTACTCTTAAGACCTTGGTTCTGACTTAAGAAGTAATCCATATCATCAGAATAACCTGCAATAATTACCATCAAATCATTTCGATAGTTTTCTATATCTGCAACAAGAGTATCAATAGCCTCTTTACCAAAGTCTTGTTCTCCACCTTTAGCCAATGCATACGCTTCATCAATGAATAGTATTCCACCCATTGCCTCCTGGATTTTGTCTTTAACTTTAGGTGCAGTCTGGCCAATATAACTTGCCACAAGACCACTTCTATCTGTTTCTACTAGGTGGCCTGAAGAAAGTACTCCCAATTCTTTGTATATACCACCTAGCAATCTGGCAACGGTCGTTTTTCCTGTACCCGCGTTGCCCTTAAATACCATATGCAAAGTACCAAGTCCTTGTGCATTAAGTCCTTGCCTACGCATTTCCTGATTAACTCTAACCATTGCTACAGTTTTGTTAACCTTCTCTTTTACCGAAGCAAGACCAGTCAAGTTATTCAGTTCTTCCAAGTATTCATCAACAGACTTTGTCTTCTCACCGGTAGATAAATACATACCTAAATCATCTTCAACTATTGATCTAAGCTCTTCATCTGATAGCTGATCGTTGTTCTGCAATAACTTTGATATTCGAACATTCCTTTGTTCACATATCTTATCCAGCATATTACGAACGCCTCGAGCATTTCCGAAATTAGGCTGTTTCGATGCAGATCTTATAGCAGTCAAAATCTTCTGCTCTAATCCTTCTTTTACAATAAGGTTCCTACTCTTTGCCATTCCCATGAATATAGAACTCATTTCATCAGGAGTATAATCCTCAAATATAATCTCATTAGGGAATCTACTCTTAAGGCCCTGATTCTGACTTAAGAAGTAATCCATATCATCAGAATAACCTGCAATAATTACCATCAAATCATTTCGGTAGTTTTCTATATCTGCAACAAGAGTATCAATAGCCTCTTTACCAAAGTCTTGTTCTCCGCCTTTGGCAAGAGCATACGCTTCGTCAATGAACAAGATGCCGCCCATAGCTTCTTGCACCTTGTCTTTTACTTTAGGTGCAGTCTGGCCAATAAAATTCGCCACAAGTCCACTTCTGTCAGTTTCAACCAAATGTCCAGAAGACAAAATGCCAAGTTCCTTATAAATTCCACCAATCAATCTCGCAACTGTAGTCTTTCCTGTTCCGGCATTTCCTTTAAACACCATATGAAGAGTGCCAAAGCTTTGGCTTCCTAGACCAGCTTCAGCCATCCTTTGGTTTACCTGAACAGAAGCAACCATCTTATTTACTTTTTCTTTTACAGAAGCTAATCCTGTAAGTGAATTAAGTTCATTAAGATAATCTTCAACTGTTTTTGTTGATGTTTTTTCTTCAGTGATTTCCAAATCTTCTTTTCTTATTATCAAGAAATCATTTCTACTCCTCATGGCAGAATCCATCTGCGCAAGACGAGTCCCCTGGTTGGCTATGACTTTTTCTGTTATATTCCTAACGCCTCGAGCATTACCAAAATCTTTTTTCTTCTTTTTGGATTCGATTAGTTTATACACATCATCATCTAATCCAGCATCTAAAATGAGTCCCTTATCTTTAATATTCTGTTTAAAAATATGTACCATCTCATCAGTACTGTAATCTTCAAAAAGAATATCTGTTGGGATTCTACTCCTTAGGCCTTGATTTTTATCCATGAATCTTCTCATTTCATTGGAATAACCAGCCAGAATAACCATCATACTATCTCGATGATTTTCAATATCAGCAAGTAGTGAGTTAATAGCTTCCAGACCGTAGGAATCATCATCACCCTGACAAAGAGTATAAGCTTCATCAATGAACAAGATGCCGCCCATGGCCTCTTTTACTTTTTCTTCCACCTTTGCAGCAGTACCGCCAACATACTCTGACACTAAATCTCGTCTAGTACATTCCACTAATTGGCCTTTAGGCAAAACCCCTAGTCTCTTGTATATTTTGCCAATTATCCTTGCTACAGTGGTTTTTCCTGTTCCGGCATTTCCAAGGAATACCAAATGTAAAGAACCGAATCCCTGTGCTGCTCCAATCCCGGATTCTTCACGCAGTTTCTGAACTTTAACAAGGTTGACAATAGTATTAACCTGCTTCTTAACTTCTTTAAGACCAATAAGCCTATCAAGCTCTGCCAAAAGTTCCTCTACAGTCTCACTTTTTTCATTAGAACCAAAATCTTCCACTTTCAACAGATAGCAGTCATTTTCAGATGCTCTTCTAACATTAGATATTCTTGAAACCTGGTTGATAATCGCATCAAATATTATTCTCTCCAAGTCTCGAGAATACTTAAAATCAGGCTGTGGAGCCATGTGATCAATCTTTCCACTCAAGAGTTCATCAACATCATTATCTAGAATATAATTCTTGTCTTCTGCAATTTTATGAGCAATCTGAACTAATTCTTCTGTGGAATACTTTCCAAGTGATATTGCTGGAAGATTGAACAAATCACCCAATCTCTTTTTCTTTGTGAGTAGAGCATTTACCTCATTTTCACTTCCTGTTATTATCAATGGGATTGTCTCTTCAGCCGTCTCATATGCCTTTACTATCTGATCCAAAGCAATCAATCCATATGAATATGCACCAGCATCATCAAATTCATGTATATTCTCAATTAAGATGCAGCCATTCTCTGCCTTTGTAAATAATTCCTGTACATTTTCATGCGTTTCATCAGATGTATTGCCAACCAATGAAAAATAATCTGTTACAATAGGCTCTTCGTTACCAATTATTCCTATAGACTTTAATACTTTTGTTGCAGCCAATGCGGCAGTGGTTTTTCCACATCCATCAGGTCCGAGGATGCGTATATTATTCTTTAATACAGCACCACCAACTCTTTTTTTATTGACCTGCATCATGTTGAAGATGCTATTCATAGATGTTTTTAACTCATGCATTCCAACAATATTTGACATGCATTTTTCAACTATAGGTGCAATTTTCTCTTCTTTCTTTTCTTCTTTCTTTTCCGTAGCTTTTGAGAAAAACTCTGTAACAACATTTCCGAAAATACTATTTCCAGAAGGGGTACTAGCACCTTCTTTTGTAGGATTTTTGATTTCTGTATCTGTATTTGCCTGAATAACGCCTGAAGAATTATTAGTAGCAACACTACCTGCTGGCCCAGAAATTGCCTTCAATTCAGCCTCAGCAGGAGCATTCAAGTCAAAAGACAAGTGCTTAAAGACATTGTCCTTGAGCCATGGATTTTTTATCACATAATCAAGACCAGCGCCCTCCTTTATAGCCTCTTGGAGTTTTTCGGCATAATCTACAGCTTCACCACCAATAAAGAGTCTAATAAGTTTTTTGCATATTCTATTTGCTTCCTTTGCTCTATCTGCCTGCAAGTATAACGTAGCCAAGCGAAGCATATATGATTCTTCTTCTTGAATATCTAGGAATTTTTCTAATGCCTCTATTTCCTTATCCAATCCAGCATTGGTCCTAAATGCCAATTCATAACAACCAGCAGCATAATAGTAGCCCTCATATATATCTTTGGCTTTGTCCAAGAGCTTTCTAACAGTATCAAAGTCACTCACTACAAAGCACATTCCAAGCGCCATGCCAAGCGCTTCATCCGTCTCACTTAACTCATAACTTCTCGTGTACCATGGGATACTCTGCGAAAAAGCTTTTTTCTTCTCAAATGCCTTCCCAACAGCGTGGGTTGTCTCTACAGAAGAACACTCATCCGGCCTCATTCCTTCTGAAAGCTTTACTATTTCATCATAATTTTTTGAATTTTTTAGGGCTAATATCTTGGCCTCCATCTATAACTCCTTTAATTGATATCAAAATCAGCTATTATTCCAGTTAGCATAGCGACCTCATCTTCAGACAGGTTTGCACTTCTCTCGAAAGTAAACTCATTCTCATAATTTGCGCTAGGGATACTCACTACAATATGAACCAACTGCGATGCATCCAACTGTAAATGAATCACACCTTGGGTTCCTTTAGCTAGATTCTTAGGCAAGATTACGTCATTGGTAGAAATGATGGTTACATCTGTAACCTCAGCAAACTCACCTTCTGTAACGCATAGTTCAATCTTCTCTTGATTATCAACCGCTGTTCTAAATGGCAGTCTATTCTCTGTTGGTAATGGAGAATTTCTAAGTATTCGTTTAGTGTTCACTTTCTTGTAGGTTACTGGATCAACAGTAACAATACCTATACTGTGTGAGCAAACATCATGAATTACTTTGTTATTGCCTCCTAATTCATCAACTGAAGCTGTTAACTGCTTTCCATAGAGTGCTGCTCCTTGTGCTACAACAAGATCAGGGTGCACTTCATGTGATGGTGCCTTACCTGTAAGTTCAGATAAATGCTTTTCAATATATGGAATCTTACTTGAGCCACCAACTAAAATGACTTTATCAAGATCAGAAGCTTCCATTCCGGCATCCGAAATAGCTTTTTTAACTACATATTCAGTTCTTCTATAGAGCTTAGCAACTATCTCTTCAAACTGTTCTCTTGTAATGACAACGCCTTCTTTTGCTGGTCCAGCTTTAACTGAAATGGTTGCTTTTTCCTGGTTACTCAACTGCCATTTTGCTTTTTCTGCTCTACTAAACACCTCTTGGTATTCATCTGCATACTCTTCATCTTCTAAGTCTATGTCATACTTGTCTTCGATATAATCGCGAACATACTCCACAATATCTTCATCAAAGAATCTACCGCCAACCTTAGAAAGACCACCTGTACTCTTTACAACTACGTCATCATCATCAACTCTGATAATAGTTACATCAAAAGTACCGCCACCCAAGTCATAGATCAGTATATTTGCATGGTTAAGTTTTGTTGAAACTGCGTAATACAATGCAGCTGCTGTTGGCTCATTTATTGTTCCAATCAAATTAAGTCCAGCTATCTTAGCCGCATCTTCTGTTGCTATACGCTGCGCATCGGTAAAATATGCAGGAATTGTAACTACAACATCTTTTATAGGTTCAGAAAGATCTAATCTCTTTTTTGCATCGGATACAATCTTTTTAAGAATAAAACTTGAAACAACTTCCGGAGTATATTCCTGACCAAACGATGTTCTATAGACTTTCTTTTCACCCATATAGTTCTTTACTGCTGAAACAACATCATTAGGTTTAAGAAAGCTGTTATCTTTTGCTGTTTGTCCAACCACGACATTATTTTCGCTCTCAAAATAAACAACAGAAGGTGTTGTCTGTGATCCCTCCATATTGGTTATAACCTGTGGCTTTCCTTCATCATCCAAATATGCACCTACAGAATATGTTGTTCCTAAATCAATACCTAATATCATCCTTATTCTCCTTAGTTTTTCTTATACTTTCCAGACTTTACTCTTGCATCCACAGGTTTTTCCGCATCAATTGGGATGGCCCAAGTATTTCCAAATTTAGTTGCTCCCGGAATCCTTCCTTGTAGGCATAATGCATTAATTCTTCTGTCTCCAATGCCCCACTTTTCTGCAGCTTCCTTTAATGTAATAAAACCGTCCAAAACTTGTACCTCTTCTAATAATGTGGCAAAAAAAAAGCATGATGCAACCAGCATCATGCACATAAAGACATGCAGCTGGCTGACATTTTACAGTCCCTTTAGCTTTGCGTCACGCGGTTTCCCACGCTTTGCCGATTTGTGTGTCTATAAATTATCCTCACAAATATTAGCGGATATCTCGAACAATGTCAATTGTTTTTTTATAAAAATTTTATCACAATAATATTATTCAAGATAATCCAGTCATGACGGCATATTAGCACGCTCTTGCATGATTTTTAGCAAACCTTTTCTTCTGTTACATCTATTATCTTCTTTTGAGAAAAAGTAACCTTTTCCTTTAAATAATCATCCAGCTCCATATTCTTACATATAAACGGCTTCTCGCCTCTTCTGAAAATCCAACTCGTACAAATTGGCATATGCAATATTGTCTGAGTTGTCTTATTACAGCGAACAGCTATTGACTGGGCTGTACCAGGATCATTTCCTCCCATATATATCAGCGTGTCACAGTCATCTATAATTGTATGAGCGGCTTCACCATAGCCTTTATCAAGCTGTGACAAAGATTGAATTATAAGCATGACTGCTATTTTTCTTGACCTTATATTGGATATCATGTTTTCAAAGTTATTAATGCGGCAATTTGTCGCAAAATCATCCATTATAAATCTTACCGGGACAGGAAGGCAGGAATCTGCACATTCTTCATCAGCAAATGTGCAGAGCTGATTCATAGCCTGTGTAAAGAATAGATTAACAAGCATATCCATGGAGCGATCAGAATCCGATACCTCTACAAACACTGCGGTCTTACGCTGGCCTATCGACTTGAGATCTATCTTGTCATCCTGCATCATCAGATTCAGCTCTTCTGTATCTACGGTACAGAATTTAGCAATTGCACTAATCACTATTGATAAGTATGTTCTTTGCGCTGACTGACTCACATTTTTATACTGCTTATATGCCCAACTCTTTGGATTCTCCTTATGTAAGTCTTCCATAAGAATGCTTAATGGACTAGCTAAATCATTCTCATCGCATCCCGCCAGCCTTAATAATTCAAGAATGTTATGAAAATTTTGATCCTTAGAATCTTCTGGAACAGTCTCTTTTATATATGCAATCAAACTATTTATTAGCATAAGTGCTGACTCATCCCAAAAAGGATCTGTGCTTTTTCCATCACTGCTCTTTACCAAAGCACTGGCTAATTGCTGAATCTGATGCGTTGTCTTTACATATTTAAGCGGATTATAATGAATTGATCTCTCAGGATGAATGAAGCTAAGCCTTACAACTCTGTATCCGTGAGCTTTCATGTATCTACCCCAGTTACGGTACAGATTTCCTTTGGGATCAGTCACCACATAACTACCTACGCACTCAAGCAAATTAGGTATTACCAAAGTTCTTGTCTTGGCGGCACCTGTAGTCCCAACAACCAAGACGTTGTTGTTTAATCGCGTCTGCCTGTCATCAAGGCTATACTTCTTTCCATCAGGCAACACCATCGAGCCATATTTATTATCTTGATTGTTGTTCATAAGTCCTCCTTAAATAATCTGATTAACTATCTTGTCACACAGCCCAAACTGCACTGCTTCCTCTGCTGTAAGATAATTGTCATGATCTGTTGCGGCATTAATCTCTTCTATGTTTTTTCCTGTATTCTTTGCCAAAAGTCCATTCAGCAGCTCTCTCGTTTTTAATATGGAATCTGCTGTACTCTTTATTGAAGATGCAGAACCACCTACGCCATTGGGTATTAGCGGTTCGTGGATCATTACTTTGCTGTGGGGCAAAATAAATCTCCTGTTCTCTTGTCCTCCAGAAAAGATAATTGCGCCCATACTAGCAGCCATTCCAACGCAGTACATGTTAATTGGAGCTTTACAGGACTTAATCAAATCATAAATAGCCAAGCCCGAATTGATCTCACCCCCTGGAGAATTAATGTAGATGTTGATTGGATCTTGTTCATTGTCCATTAGGTAAATCATTTGCGCTGTAAAAGAATACAGCATGGATTCGTCAATCACACCAAACAAAAAAACTCTTCGATTTGAAAATGCATCTGTAATCAGAGAAACCTGTTGTACCCCGTTTATACTTTCTCTCTCAACCTCTGGTATTCCGTTGTTGCTCATCATAGTCTCTTATGCCTCCTGTCTCTCATATAACTTTTGATATTTGCTGTACTCTCTTGAAATTTGCTGAGCCATTTCCAAGTCTCCACCATTATCAGGATGGTAAAGTTTCATTAGTCGCCTATACTCTCTCTTTGCTTCTTCCAATGTCATTCCGCCAAACAAAGAATTCAGGCTCTTCACAGTCTTTTCCCTCCTTTTTGGATTGCTATCTTCTTTTGCCATAAAAAATGCAAATATCAACTCACCAATCAAAAGAATTGATGAAATGATGACGAAGATACCTCTGTTCACGAAACAGCTACTAACGTATCC
>JAEEGL011197645.1_pt1 | contig 16096 bp, 16 predicted proteins | sample 9134231 | NCBI WGS metagenome assembly JAEEGL01 (sample SAMN16246548, study PRJNA631951) | gut metagenome | biome: gut microbiome; feature: rumen; material: fiber-attached | host: Bos | place: Iran: Karaj | collected 2018-10
CAACGGTAATATCATCTTCGTCGTACTGCGGATTGAATCTGCCTTCTTGATCCAAAGTAGAAACGCATTTTTTGAAGATGACATCCTTGATGGAACCGTCGGCTTTTAGTGTAATCTCTTTTGGACCCCAACAGTTGTTGATGGTGATGTTCTCTTCCTCGGCTTCCTGTATCTCCAGCTTCGTAGCCGGCATCGTTTCTCTGCTTTCCAGGCAGTAGATTTCTACATTGGACCCGCCGAATCTATGAGCCGTACGGGCACAGTCGATCGCAACGTTTCCGCCGCCGATGACCACCACCTTGCCATTCAGTTTCTGATTCTGGTCTTCAGCTGCCTTTTTCAGGAAATCAACGGCGATAGAAGTACCTTTTGCGTTTTCATTAGGAATTCCAGGAAGTTTTCCTCCCTGACAGCCAATGGCGATATAGAAAGCTTCAAAGCCTTCTTTTCTTAGATCGTCTAGACTAAGATGTCTGCCGACCTCAATTCCGCATCTGATCTCGACGCCAAGCTCTCTTAAAACATCGATTTCCGCTTCAATGACGTCTTTTTCCAGCTTGTAGGAAGGAATGCCGTAACGCATCATGCCGCCCGGATGTTCATTCTTTTCAAACACAGTCGGTCTGTATCCTTTTGTAGCCAGATAATAGGCACAGGACAAGCCCGCCGGGCCTGAACCGATAATGGCGATCTTCTGCTTCCAGTGGTCTTCCACGTTGGAAGGAATGACTACAGGAGGAATATATCTGGTTTTTGAATCGAGATCCTGCTGAGCGATGAATTTCTTGACTGCATCGATCGAAACCGCCTGATCGAACAGTCCTCTCGTACAGGCATCCTCACAGCGTTTATTGCATACTCTGCCACAGATGGCAGGAAACGGATTGTCTTTTTTAATTAAAGCCAGGGCATCCTGATATCTGCCCTGAGCAGCCATTTTCAGATATCCCTGAATGGCAATATGGGCAGGGCAGGCAGTCTTACATGGAGCGGTACCTGTATCATAGCAGTTGATACGGTTGTTGTCTCTGTAGTCTTCGTCCCATTTATCCTTGCCCCATGAAAGATGATCCGGGAGTTCGTGCTTTGGATAGACGACCGGTCCGTTCTTTGTACAGAGTTTCTGACCAAGCTTTACGGCTCCGGCAGGGCAGTATTCCACGCATTTGCCGCAAGCGACGCAGTTTTTCGGGTCGACTTTCGCCGTATAGGCGCTGCGGGAAAGGTTAGGGGTGTTGAACAGCTGCGACGTTCTTAAGGCGTTGCATATGTTTACGTTACAGTTGCAGATGGCAAAGATCTTGTCCTCGCCGTCGATATTGGTGATCTGATGAACGAATCCGTTGTCTTCCGCATTCTTCAGGATCTGCATCGCTTCTTCATATGTGATGTCGTGACCTTTGTCGGTTTCTCTGCAGTAATCGGCCATATCTCCGACACCGATGCACCAGTCTTCGCAGGAATCGCCGGATCCTTCGCCTAGTTTCGCTCTGCCATAGCGGCAGGAACAGATACCGACACCCAGATGGCCTTCGTATTTTTTCAGCCAGTGGGAAATGTGTTCAATATCCAGGGTTTTGTTCTCTAAAGAAATCGCCTTTTCTACCGGAATGACGTGCATGCCGATGCCTGCGCCTCCAGGAGGAACCATTTCTGTCAGTCCGGCCAGAGGAATATAGGTCATTCTTTCGAAAAACTGCGCCAGTTCCGGGAATTCATCGATCTGTTCCTTCAGCATGTTCGTAAACTCTGCTGAACCTGGAACGAACATCGGAAGCTGGTATCGTTTAATCCTTGGAGCGTCCTTGACAGGACCCTCATTTGTATAATGATCTCCATAGTCGTATTCCAATAGACCTCTGTGGGCCATCTCTTCCAGTACCTCTTCCAGATGGGTTTTCGCTACACCGGTGAGTTTTACCATCTCATCCAGCGTATAATGCGCTCTAACCTTCATTTTAAGCGCGATATCAGCCATTTCATCTGTACAGATACATCTCAGCCCCCAGTATTCTGGATCCTGCGCAGTAATGCCAAAAAGCTTGTGCTTGGCAACATCCGTGATCTTCTTACCCAGCGCCAGTATCTTCTCGTTCGGTTTCTCTTCACCCATGTAACGCGGGGTATACGCTTTAGACATCTCAGGCATTTTATTTCCTCCAATCGTAGATCAGTTTTCTAATGTATTCACTGACTTCATGAATACCTCTGCCGTCCTTGCCGCAGACTTCAAAAATGTCCGCCGTCGGATTACGGTAGGCGATATTCTCCTTGCACTTGTCGATATCGAAGTCGAAATAATCCAGCACATCGATCTTGTTGATCAGGACGAAGTTCGCAACCTGAAACATCAAAGGATACTTCAAAGGCTTGTCGTCACCTTCCGGAACCGATAAAATGCACATGTTTCTCACGGCACCTGTATCGAATTCGGCAGGGCAGACCAGATTGCCGACATTCTCCAGTATGATCAGGTCGTAATTGTCCCTGTTATCCAGGGCTTCGATCCCTTGTCTTGTCATATCCGCATCCAGATGGCACATTCCGCCGGTATGAAGCTGTATGGCTTCTACGCCCGTATTCCTGCTGACGGTTTTGGCATCTACGTCGGAATCGATATCCGCTTCCATTACGGCGATCTTAAACTCGTTCTTCAGTTCATTGATGATGCCGGTCAGTACGGTAGTCTTTCCCGAACCGGGAGAAGACATGACATTCAAAAGAAAGGTTCCTTTCGCTTTCAGCTGCTGTCTTAATTCCTCCGCGCGTCTGTCGTTTGAAGCAAAGACAGACTCCTTGACTTCGATTATTCTTATTCTGTCCATACTAAAATTATACTAGATATAAAGGTACTTTGTTCATGATTCGCAAAACAAAAGCAGACTTTAGAGTCTGCTTAACGCTTTTTCAATACGGGAAAGAGATTCTTCTTTGCCCAGGATCTCGGCAATTGCCGTAGCACCTCCCGGAGCTACGCTTCTGCCGGACAGCGCCACCTGCATCGGATACATCATCGTAATGTTCTTGTATCCTTTTTCTTTCGCTCTTTCGGCAAGCGCGGTGAAGATCGAATCATTGTTCCAGACACTCAGATCCTTTAATGAATCATAGACTTCCTGTAGGATTGTCTTAGCCAGCTGTGGATCGGTCTTCGCTTTCTTGTTGTTGTAGACATCGGAATCATAATTGTCGGCTTTGTTGAAGAAAGAAACCATGTCCTTGATTTCGGATAAAATCGATACCCTGTCGTGAATCGCATTGGCGATCAGACTATAGTCGAACTTCTCATCGGCTGATTCATAGATGTACGGCTTCACCAGTTCATAATAGTCTTCCATATCCATGTTTCTAAGATAGACGCCGTTCATCCATTTCAGTTTTTCAATGTCGAATATGGCGCCTGTCGTACCGATACGTTTCACATTGAACGCCTGAGCAAGCTCCTGCAGAGAATAGATCTCTCTTTCTTCTTCCGGAGCCCAGCCCAACAGGGCGATGTAGTTCAGAATCGCCTGCGGCAGATAGCCTTTTTCTACCAGATCCTGGAACGAAGCATCCCCGTTGCGTTTCGATAGTTTCTGGTGCTCGTCCTTCATAACCGGAGGACAGTGGATGTATCTAGGAATATCCCAGCCGAAAGCCTCGTAGATCAGGTTGTATTTCGGGGTGGACGAGAGATATTCGTTGCCTCTGACTACGTCGGTAATATCCATCAGGTGGTCATCGATGACATTCGCAAAGTTATAAGTAGGATAGCCGTCGGATTTCAGCAGTACCATCTCATCGAGAGTCTTGTTTTCAACGGTAATCGTACCGTATACTTCGTCATGAAAAGACGTCGTACCTTCCGGATCGATGTTCAGCCTGATGACATATTCTTCGCCTTTTGCGATTCTTGCGTCTATTTCCTCCTTGCTTAAAAGCTTGCACGGATCCACAAAATAGAAAGAATCGCCGGCTTCCTGTCTCTTCCTTTCTACATCTTCTTCCTTGCAGAAACAGATGTGTGCCTTGCCCATGCCGACCAGTTCATGCGCATATTTCGCGTAGATGCCTTCTTTCATTCTATCCGACTGGACATAAGGACCGTAGTTTCCTCCGACATCCGGACCCTCGTCGTGTTTCAGACCGCACTCCTTGAGTGTTGAATAAATAATATCTACCGCGCCTTCCACCAGTCTGCCCTGATCGGTATCCTCGATACGCAGGATAAAATCTCCGTCATCCTTCTTGGCGATCAGATAGGCATACAGTGCCGTTCTGAGGTTGCCGATATGCATGTAACCGGTAGGACTCGGTGCAAATCTTGTTCTGATTCTTTTCATATTCGATCTATTAATCTCCCCAAATCATTTTAGCATATATCGGTTATATAACTGGCAATAAACCTGTATTTCATATAAAATAGGAAAGTAGTAAGGTGAAGAAGATGGAATTTGAATATTATCCGACAGGTGTCTGTTCCAGACATTACACGATTGAAATCGAAGACGACAAGATCAAGTCGCTGCACGTTGAGGGCGGCTGTATGGGAAATCTGGCCGGTATTTCGCGTATTGTCGTAGGAATGAACGTTGACGATGTTATCAGCGCTTTTGAAGGTGTAGACTGCGGCGGAAAGGGCACAAGCTGCCCGGATCAGATCGCCAGAGCCTTAAAGAAATACAAGAATTCGCTGGCATAATATGACCGTTATACTTTATCTGTTTATTGTCATTCTGCTGACATGTATCGACCAGTATTCCAAGTTCGTAATCATTCAGAATCTGGATCTGGGAGAAAAGATCGTACTGATTGAAGACTTTTTATCGATTACGCACGTTAGAAACTACGGTGCGGGTTTTTCCATCCTGCAGAACGCTACGGTCTTTCTAAGTGCCGTATCCATACTTGCCATCTGCATTCTCGTATACATACTTCTGCATGAAAAAAAGCTGTCATTTGTGTCAAAGACCGCATATCTGCTGATCATTTCAGGTGCGGCAGGCAATCTGATCGACAGAGTGATGAAGACCTATGTTACCGATTTTCTGGATTTTCTGATCTTCGGATATGATTTTCCGGTATTCAATATTGCCGATTCCTTTATTACGGTAGGATGTTTCCTGCTGATCGGTGAACTGTTATGGGAGAGCAGAAATGCCTCAAATTGAACTGATCGTCGATGAAGAAAACGTCGATTTAAGACTGGATGTCTATCTGGCGGAGAATACGCCTTTGTCCCGTACGGCGATTCAGAAGCTGATATCGGAACATCAGGTTTTTTTAAATGGGCAGGAACCTGAAAACAAGAAGATCAGGACCCAGCTGAATGACCATGTCAGTTTCAGCTATGAAGAAAAGACCCTAACGGATATCCTTCCGGAAGATATTCCTCTGAATATCGTCTATGAAGACGAAGATGTCATCGTGATCAACAAGCCGAAAGACATGGTAGTACATCCTGCTGCCGGTAACAGTTCCGGAACGCTGGTCAATGCCTTGCTTCAACATTGCAAGGAATTATCCGATGTCAACGGCTACTACAGGCCGGGCATTGTCCACAGGATCGACAAAGATACCTCGGGACTGCTTGTCTGCGCTAAAAACAACGCCGCTCATGCGTTCCTTTCGGAACAGCTCAAGGATAAGACCTGTTATCGAAAGTACTATGCAATCGTAAACGGTGTCATCGAAAACAGCGAAGGGGAGATCAACGCTCCGATCGGAAGAAGCGAAAAGAACCGACAGATGATGACGGTTACCGGGAAGAATTCAAAAGAAGCGATCACCATCTTCCATGTTCTGGAAAGATACGGCGATTCCACGCTGCTGGATGTAGAACTGAAAACCGGAAGAACGCACCAGATCAGAGTCCACATGCAGTACATCGGCCACAGCGTCGTCAACGACGGCAAGTACGCAAAGAAGACCATAGACGGCAGCGGGCAATATCTCCATGCCTACTATCTCTCATTCATTCATCCCGCAACCAGGGAAAGAATGTCCTTTCAGACAGACATGCCTGGATACATGAAAGACTATATCAGAAGCAAAGGCGGTAAATATCTTGCAGAGAAATGACTTGTACAAGATCTTTCAGTTAAGCAGTATCTTCATCGGCAAGTATGAATACAATCAGATTCTCATACAGGAGTTTTCACAATACTCTCAAAGCGAAATCTGGCTGACGAAACTGGACCATGAAGCGTATCAGCTGATCCGTATCACGTTCTCTCCGGCATCACAGGCCGTCTACGATAAAGACAGGATAGAAACATATCTTTCCTATCTGCAGAAAACGGCAGGGAAAGACTTGAATTTTCTTGACATTCATGTCAGCAACGAGAAATACGATCCCGAAGCGGAGACATACGACTACATAAATGTTGAAGAAGGATATGCCGACGGAAAGAATGTTATGGATCTGTATCCGGAGATCTATACGGCGATACATAAGGTCGATGATGAAAGAGCCGAGATCTTCCGCCTGAAGCAGAGCGTACAGCAGATCATGAAAAACCGTATCAGCAGCCGATATCAGGCGGATATCAAAGCGCCATACGCTACGATAATCATAATAGGGATCTGTCTGCTTATGAACGTTCTGCAGGCCTATCTAAGCAGAAAATACACGGAATCGGCCGTTATTGTGCTGCTGGGAGGAAACTATACGACTTTTACTTTGGGATTAAGACAGTTCTACAGGCTGATCGTCTGCGCTTTCTTGCATGGCGGTTTCCTGCATCTGTTCTCTAACATGTATTCGCTGTTTTTCCTGGGATCCTATCTGGAAAAAAGACTGGGAAGCTGGAAGATGCTGTCATACCTGCTGTTCTCCGTTCTTATTGGATCCTTGTCGCAGGGCATACTGACCGAAAACACGGTAACGGTAGGCATTTCAGCGGGACTGTACGGGCTGATGCTGGTATTCATCCTTGATGGAATCAAGAACCATGTAGTAAATCTAAGAAGTCTGCTTCCATTGATCATGATCAATCTGGCAATCAACTTCATTTCGACGACAGCCTGGATCGCCCATCTTGGCGGACTGCTTGGCGCCTATGTCCTGTATCATTTCTATGATTCCGAAAACAAACTCGGTCCGGGTCTGCTTTTGCTTACTCTGACCGTATGTCTGTTTATCCGATATCTTTCCATGAAAACGATCAATCCGCTCTACGGCGGCACGGATCTGGAAGTCGTAAAGATCCTGAATGATCTTGGATTCAAGGATTACAGCAATAAACTGTATCAAAGACTGCTTGAAGTCTATCAGAAATACGGAGGTTAATATGGTTATTACTTGGGATGAGTATTTCATGGGTCTGGCGCATCTTTCTGCCTTGAGATCAAAAGACCCCAACACGCAGGTCGGAGCCTGTATCGTGGATGCCGACAATAAGGTCGTCTCGATCGGTTACAACGGCATGCCTAGAGGCTGCTCGGATAATGAGTTTCCTTGGGAGAGAGAAGGGGGCTTCCTGGATACGAAGTACGCTTTTGTTGTACATGCGGAACTGAACGCGATCCTGAATTCTCCTAGACCGGTCAAGGACTGCACACTGTACGTCTCTTTGTTCCCGTGCAACGAATGCGCCAAGGCGATCATCCAGTCGGGAATCCGGAAGATCGTCTACGAATCAGACAAATACGACGGTACGGAAGGCAACGTCGCATCAAAAAAGATGCTGCGTAAAGCAGGCGTAGAACTTGTTCAGTTGCCTTATGAAGTAAAAGTCAGACTTGAGACTCTAAGGTAAAGCTCCTGTCTGTCTTATATTGCTTATAAAGGTCTCTGTAATGACGCAGAGCCTTTTTTTCACCGTTTTCTTTTAGATACAGCAGAAGCTGGGCGATTTCCGATGCGGTCTTCTGGTTCATCGTATGGTATTCCTTGGAACGAAGAAAGAACTCGTAGGGTTCCGCATCCGTGTATTTATCTTTATTGTAGGTCTTGGACGCGGATACTCTGTCAAGAACAGATTCCAGCAGATATTCAAACGGCATAGGCAGACAGATCAGATTCGTTTTTCCGTTTTCCCGATCCACCCAGTACTCCCAGTGATGCCTGTTTCTGCCTTTATGATGCAGCCAGCACTGCGAATAGCCGTTGACTTCCTTTTCTTTGCTGATAGGGGATCTGTTGCCCTGATAATAACGAACCGAAGGAATGAATTCCGTAGGAGAATACTTGGATAGATCGTGCATCAGACCCTGCTTGTACATACCGCAGGAAAAGCACATTTTCATGACCAGAAAACGGTGCGTGTTGACGGTATGGAGATGTCTGAAAAAACGCTGTACGGTATTCATGGATAACCTCTAAACAATTATAGCACCTAATGGTTTCTGTCTGTCTTTTTGTATTATAATGAATGTATGCTGAACCGCCATGATGCCCGTGAAAAACTCGTATTCACGATCTACCAGCATCTTCTTTTAAGAAAAGAACTGCCGGCATGTTTTGAGAATAACTTCGAAGACGAGGAATATGATGAATTTATCGCAAACGTCAGAGATGATCTGATCGAAAATGAAGAGAACTATATCGATGAAATCGGACAGCATCTGGTCAAATGGACTTTTGACCGTCTCAATCTGGTAGAACAGGCGATACTGCTTGAAACAGTTGCCGAACTTCACCTGAACATCAACGACAGGGCTGTCGTCATCGATGAAGCGGTCATTCTGGCAAAAACATATTGCGACGACGACTCCTACAAATTCATAAACGGAGTCCTTGATCATATATGCAACAGCTCTCAGTCAGCAGTCTGTTAAAATACCTGAAAAACCGTTTGGATTCCGACGAGAACCTGCAGAAGATCTACGTAGCCGGAGAGATATCGAATTATCACCGGCATTTTTCTGGTCATATTTATTTTACTTTAAAGGATGAAAAAGCTTCCGTCAGCTGCGTGATGTTCAAATCGGCAGCGTCTTTTCTTGGCTTTGAGCCGAAAACGGGAGATAAAGTCGTCGTCTACGCCAATACTTCGCTTTATGAACCGGGCGGACAGCTGCAGCTGTATGTTCTGAAAATGACACCGGAAGGGTATGGCGATCTTTACGCCAGGTATGAAGCCTTAAAAAACAGACTGGCGGAAGAAGGAAAGTTCGATGATGCGCATAAGATCATCCTAGGAACGGAATATCCGGAAAAAACGGCCGTTCTGGTAGGGGACAAGTCCGCCGCAATGTCTGACATAAAAACCGCATTCGCCAGAAGATGGCCTCTGTGCAGGGTCGACTACTATCCTGTCCTGGTACAGGGAGCAGGAGCTCCGGAAGACATATGCCGGACTCTAAGAAAAGTAGATTCGATGGGCTATGATGCAATCATACTGGCAAGAGGAGGAGGATCCTTTGAAGATCTCTTCTGCTTCAATGATGAAACGCTTGTAAATACGATATACGATATGAAAACGTTCATCATTACAGGTATCGGGCATGAACAGGATTTCACCCTGGCGGATTTCGTCGCCGACAGAAGAGCCGCAACGCCGACCGCAGCCGTCGAACTGATCACGCCGGATATTGTCGATGTAATGGATCTGGTCACGGACTATGAGAGCGAGCTTTATAGCCTGATTACATCAATCCTTGACAATAGGAGAATGAAATATGATTATCTGCTGTCGGATATGCTCCGTTTCAAGGAACGTTTCACCGGCATTTCCGCAAACATAGATCATCACAGTGAACTGATACGAAACAGTATTCTTCACAGAATAGACATATACGCGCAAAAAACCGACTATGACGTCAGCCAGATGCGTACCAGGCTTGATTTCAGGCTTTCTGAGAAGCAATTGCTTTATAAACGATTATTTACATTACTCAATGCCTACAGCAGCGAGAACGTCCTAAAAAGAGGCTACAGTCTGGTATTTCAGGATGGTAGAATAGTAAAGAGAAAGAAAATGCTGAAAGATACGGAATTTGAAGTCAGATTCCAGGATGGAAGCATTCAGGCGATAGAAAGGGATCATCATGGCAAATAAACTGAAATTTGAAGATCAGATGAAGAAACTGCAGGATATCGTGGATAAACTGGAAAAAGAAGATATCGATCTGGATGAATCGATTCATCTGTATGAAGAAGGTCTTCAACTGGCTAAAGATCTCAAGAAACAGCTGTCGGTGTTTGAAGAAAGGATCGCTGAGCTGAACAAAGATGAAGAATAGTTTTGAACAGTACATCGACATCTATCTTAATAAACAGAGGAAATGTCTGATCTCTGATGCGATGTCCTATGCCATGGAAGGGGGAAAGAGATTCCGTCCGCGGATCATTTTCGCCATTCTGGAAGGCTTTGGGATCGCAAAAACGAAAGGATACGATGCCGCTCTGGCATTGGAAATGATTCAGACCTATTCACTGATCCACGATGATCTTCCGGCAATGGACAACGACGACATGAGAAGAGGGAAACCTTCTCTGCATAAGGCGTTCAGAGAGGATATCGCAATTCTTACCGGTGATCAACTTCTGAACGACGCTTTTAGAGTGATCGGCGAATCGGAAGAATATGACAGCGATACGAAAGTATCTTTAATTACCGCCTTAAGCAAGTATGCCGGTCATGATGGAATGATCTATGGCCAGCTTCTGGATGTCACGGCCGACGATAAGACGATTGACAAGGAACTTCTGGATGAAATACAGGACAACAAGACAGGCGGACTGTTTAAGATTTCCTGCCTGTTTCCGATGTATATAGCTAGTGTAAAAGAGGAAGAATACTTTACGAAGCTAGGATCGATGATTGGCGAGATCTTCCAGAATCAGGACGATCTGTTCGATCTGATCAAGACGGAAAAAGAGATGGGAAAGAGTCTGAACGATAAGAAGAACAACAAGGGTACGGCCTTATCCGTTTATTCTCTAGATGAATTGAAGGAATTGATTGAAGAAGAATTCAAAGAGCTTGACCTGTATCTTGAAAAGGCTTGTTTCGATACGGATCGGCTGAAAGAACTCTTGAAAACACTAAAGGAACGATAAATGAAGACCGTAGTTTCTTCCCCTGGATCTCTCAAAAACATGGAATTCAAGGAACTGAAAGAGTTCTGTACACGAATCAGGGAAAACATCATCGAATATACGGCGGAAAACGGGGGCTTTCTGGCTTCTAATCTTTCTAATGTCGAAATAGCGGTCGTTCTGAACAGAATATTCAATGAGAATGAAAGAATACTGTATGCCGGTAACGATCTGAACTATGCGGATCTGCTTCTGCATGGCTGCAAAGATCTTTCAGTCTGTGATACGGACAGGAAAGATGTCATGGCTGAAAGTCTAGGCATGGCATCCGCGGAGTCGCTGAAAAAAAACAGCGCATCGGTCATTGCTGTGATCGGCGGTGCAGATCTGTTGAGTTCTAATGGGCTCGAGGCACTGCGGATGATCCATTCGTCGAAAGATAAGGTAATCATCGTCTTTAACGATACGAGAAAAGCAAAGGGCGTTAAGGTTCTGGACAAGGCGATTTCCAAGTTTAGAAATACGAAATCCTACAATGCGCTGAAGGAAAATGTCAAAGACGCGATCAGACCGGTAAAATTCGGAGATCAGATCATCGAAAGCATCCATGATCTGAAAGGAAAAGTCAGAAAAACGATAGTGGATGAGGGCGTTTTTGCCCAATACGACATCGATTACATCGGACCTGTCAACGGGCATGATCTCAAGGACCTGGAAAGGGCGTTTGAACTGGCAAAAGAGAAGAACAATTCTGTCGTCGTTCACTGCATTACCGTATCCGGAAAAGGATATGAATTCGCCGAAAAAGACCTCAATCATTCTTTCGATAAGACCGGAAAGTTCAACAGACAGACCGGGAAACCGCTGCATTGCGAGACTGATGATTACTGCTTTGCATCAAGGGTTTTATCCCGTTATATAAAAAAACAGCTGGCGGAAGATAAGAGATTCTGCTGTGTGATTTCAGGAGATGAGAAAAGAAACGGCGTAAACGAGCTCTTTGCCGCTTATCCGGAAAGATGTTTTGCGACACGGTCGGATACTTCTTCAAGTATATCTTTCGCGATCGGACTGCTGGAGAACGGTTATGGCGTTTATCTGCCGCTTAAATCAAGCGAACTGGCTGAAGCATACCCGGCTCTATGCAGATTAAAAGAGAACTATGCAAAACCGGCGATCATTTCGCTGATTAAAGATAGCGCTGTCGATTATGATTTGCTGAATGTGCTTGACAGGGTTCATATCTGCGAACCGAAAGATGCAAACGGAATCAAGAAAACAGTTCAAACCGCGTTGCATTCAGTCTCTCCGACAATGATCATCATTCCGGACGAATGCATGGATTCTGCAGCATCATCGGATAATGAAAACGCGGAAGGGGAAGTGTGGCAAAAAGAAAACAAGAATGATATAAATGAAGTGGCGCTGCTTGTCTACGGTCCTGATACGGTGATGATTCAGAAGATCATCGTAAACAATTCTCTGCCTTACGATCTCTACGAGATGCTTTATTTGAATCCGATCGACGAAGAATGCCTGAAAGAGATATTTGAAAAACACCGACTGGTATTCGTGTATGGAAATCAGTTCAAGAACAGGATTCTTGAATACAGGCATAAACACAGGATCTCAACCGAAACAGTGTTTATTGAAAATGAGGATATCAGTGAACTGTTTAAGGAAATGAAGGAAGTAATAGATGCTTAAGAGTTTATACATTAAAGACTATGCGATCATAGATGAATTGAATATTGAATTCAATGAAGGTTTTAACGTGTTTACCGGTGAAACGGGTGCCGGCAAGTCGATCATTGTCGGAGCCCTGTCTTATCTTATTAGAGGGAAGGCTGATCCTTCGATCATCAGAAGCGGGTCGGAGAAGGCAATCATAGAAGGGGTATTCTCAGTTGAAGAATACATGAAAGATGCCTTAAACGAAGCGGAAATCGACTATGACGACGATTTGATCGTGCGCAGGGTCATATCCAGAGACAACCGGAATACGATCAAGATCAATCAGTGTACAGTAACCCTGAATTATCTTATCCAGCTGTTTGACGAGCACATCGACATTCATTCTCAGAAAGATTCACAATATCTGCTGAACCGCAAGAATCACCTCAAACTTCTGGATCAGTATGCCGGAAACGAGAATTTAAAGGCGGATTACCGCTTGAAATATGATGATTACCGTAAAGCGGCAAAAGAATATGAAGAACTTGTTTCTCATACATACAACGATGCGGAACTGGACTATTACCGTTTCGATCTGGACGAACTGGAAAAAGCGCAGCTTGACCTGAACGAAGAAGAAGAACTGCAGAAGAAGGAAAACCGTTATAAATCAGCTGAAAAGTACATCAGTTCCTTGACAAACGCACTGTCATTGTTCGATGACGACGGGGGAATCAAGGAGAAGCTCAGCGTTCTTACAAAAGAGATTTCCATCGAGGATGACACGATCGAACAAGTCAGACAGAACATTCAGAATCTTTACTATTCACTGGATGACGAAATGGAAAAGCTGCGTAGTATTCTGGGCGAGTTTTCGGATGAAGACCTGAATATCGAGTGGATCGAAGAAAGACTGTATCTGTATTCCAGACTGAAAAGAAAACACGGGCTGGATACAGAAGGACTGATTGCCAAGAAGAATGAGCTGAAACAGAAGATCGCTTTCTTTGAAGACAGAGACTATGTGCTGAATGAAAAGAAACAGGAAATCGATAGATTATATACGCTTGTAATGGAAGCAGGGCAGAAACTTCATGATTCCCGAGAAAGCAAAGCAAGAGAACTTGAAAGCAGGATTATTGCACAGACGGAAGATCTGATGCTGAACAACGTAAGATTCGCAATACAGTTCGAGCAGACTGAACCGACAGCTAACGGTATCGATGATGTAGAATTCTATATTTCTCTAAACAAGGGTGAAGAGCTGAAACCGTTAAGAAATGTCGCTTCTGGAGGCGAGATCAGCAGGCTGATGCTGGCACTTAAGACCGTGTTTACTTCATTAAGCGATACGACCATGGTCATTTTCGATGAAATCGATACAGGCGTTTCAGGAAAAACGGCACTGGCAATAGGACAGAAAATGGCGGAAATCAGCAGAAAGACACAGGTATTGACGATTACCCATCTTGCGGCTGTTGCTGCATGTGCAGATGTTCATTTCTATATATACAAACAGGATGACGAAGCGAATTCCAAAACAGGAATCAGAAAGCTTTCACATGACGAAATCATCAATGAACTGGCTTATATTTCATCTACCGATAATTCTGAATCGGCAATGAAAGCCGCAGAAGAACTGTATCAGACAGCACAGGAAAGCGTTGGAAGATGAATCTTTCATCAGCATTGAAGGAGTTTATTCTTTCCCTGTCGGCATCAGAAGGGAAGGCGGATAATACTGTAGAGTCATATCAGCGTGATTTGAAGAAATACGTCTTTTTCTTGAACGAAAGAGAAATCAACAGCATTGAAAAAGTATCAGATGAAGATGTATTTGATTTTGTTTCATATCTATATGATGAGAACTATGCAGAATCCAGCATAAGCAGAATGAAGACGTCAGTCCGAAATTTCCACCGGTATTTTTCGTTTCGCTACAATTATGACGATCCAACGGTCAACTTAAGGGTCTCGCAAAAAAGAAAAAGACTTCCTGTCTATGCAACAAAAGAAGAAGTAGAAAAACTGATGTCGGTATTTAATGATGAAGATCAGAATGAACTATTTGATCACACAATCATAGAGACGATATATGGTCTTGGATTAAGAGTCAGCGAATGCTGCAATCTCAAGACGAATCAGGTAAATCTGGATGACGGGCTTGTTAAAATCATCGGAAAAGGGAACAAGGAAAGACTGATACCGATTCCGGATCGAACAAAGAAACTAATGAAGGAATATTATGCGAAATTAAGACCATTGTGGCAGAAAAGGAATACGAATATGTTTTTTATCAATCAACATGGCCGAAAGATATATTCTGAATATGTTGAAAAAATGCTGAAGGAAAACGTCTATAAATCAGGAATCAAGAAGAAGATTACACCTCATAAATTAAGGCATAGCTATGCAACACATCTCTTGGAAGGGGGAGCCGATCTGAGAGTGATCCAGGAGCTTCTCGGCCACTCTGATATCTCCACTACCGAAATCTATACGCATGTCGAAGAAGAACGACTTAAAAAAGCGTATCTGAACTTCCATCCGTTCGCTAAAGAAAACAAAGATAGTTAATGGGGGAGAAATAAACCAAATACTTCATTTCCTATCGATCATTTTATATACATAAAAAAATCGCATAACATACATTATGCGAAATATTATATAAAAGCAACGATCTATATATTTTATTGATTAGATTCATCTTTTCTATATAAAAAACACTCTATTTTATACCTTGTTTAGTAGTTTCATATAATAAATCCAATATTTCGTATTAATTTTAAATGTGGTATTCATTTATTTTGTTTTTTTTTAGATTATTGCATTTATCAAGAATGTTATCTGAAACTTAAGATTTATGGTTTTAAAGTTTAAATGTTTTATATCCTAGATTTGTAAACATATGTTTATTTATTTTTTTTCATAAAAAAACATCTTTTTTGTCGAAGATGTTTTTTTGATAGACTATTATTTTACTGCTTCTTTTAAAGCTTTAGATGCCTTGAATCCAGGAGCCTTTACAGCAGCAATTTCAATCTTTTCGCCTGTAGCTGGATTAATTCCAATTCTCGGATTTCTTGTCTTTACAACGAATTTACCAAATCCAGAGATATCCGTCATAATACCGGCAGCCATTTTTTCAGAGATCGTATCAAATAAAGTCGTGATAACTTCGCCAGCTTCTTTCTTTGTGTAGCCATACTTTTCAACTAAAACTTCTGCTAATTCTTTCTTAGTTATTTTTTCCATTTTTAATTAAAACCTCCTTAATAATTATATATTTTTGAGCATCTTTAAGCAACTTATAAAGCTTAAATCTAGGTTGATTGCGATGATCTTTCATTCAATTCATTGAACAGTTCGGTTAGCTGCTCAAGACTTAAGCCTCTGACTCCGGATGCATTGAAATGCCCTCCCCCGCTGTATTTCATTGCAATATCATTAACC
>JAEEGL011934424.1_pt1 | contig 16096 bp, 12 predicted proteins | sample 9134231 | NCBI WGS metagenome assembly JAEEGL01 (sample SAMN16246548, study PRJNA631951) | gut metagenome | biome: gut microbiome; feature: rumen; material: fiber-attached | host: Bos | place: Iran: Karaj | collected 2018-10
CTTGCCGGCATCCTGGAAACCTGCCGCAAAGACAAAGGAACGGTGATTTCAGGCGTTGCCATTGCCACTGCGCTTATGCCTCCGCTCTGCACCGTCGGATACGGTATCTCAATTCTAAAACTGTCCTATATCCTCGGCGCACTGTATCTTTTCCTTATAAACAGCATCTTCATTGCCCTGGCAACCTTCGCCGCGGTCAAATACCTTCGTTTCCCTTCTGCAGAGGGGGCTGGAAGCAGCAAGCAGATGCCGTCCAGGGCGGTTGCCGCAATACTCGTCCTTATTATAGTACCGAGTATTTATTCTGCGGTACTTATGGTAAAGGAGAACAACTTCAACATTCACGCAGAGAAGATAGTTTCGGCGAACAAAGCCATCGGAAGAGGCTTCATATACGACTACAACACAGATCTCAAGAGTAAGCCTCCGGTGCTGAACCTGTTCATGGCCGGAGAAGCCCTCAGCGACCAGGCTAAAGAACAAATCTACAAGGAGGCCGAAATCTACGGCATTACCAGGGGACAGATCCAGTTCCACGAGGACGCCTCCATGCAAGGCGAGATGATGTCCCAGACGGAACTGGTCACCGCAATCTACGAGCGCAGCGACCGCCAGATTACAGCCCTCAGTGATTCTATCGCTTCGCTGAAGTCTTCCCTCAACTATTATCAAGACAAGGAACTCCCCACCGAGACCCTTTCAAAGGAACTGTTCGCGCAGTATCCCGCTATCACCAACCTGACACTCACCAGAGGCGCCAGCGTCGATTCCCAGACAGGCAATTCCTCTGACAAGATAGTAGCCATCCTTACCAGCAAGAGCCGCCTGGACAAAGAATCCTTAGGCAGGATAGAACGATGGCTGAAGATACGCCTGAACACTGATTCCATAACTGTTATGGAGCAGGTGGCAGAATAAAAAAAAGACCGGTCGAAGCCGGTCTTTTTTTATAAGGAGTTGCTCTTATTTGCACTCGACTGCTTTCTGCTGGGCAGGAAGATACTTGAGGTAGTTCTTCATATAGCGGTTGAATCCGTCAACCTCTTCTGAAGTAGGAGCTATCTCCTCACCTTCATTGCCTGCAAATACTACTTCTTCAAGATAGTCGGGAAGGCTGCGCTTGCCTGCGTTGTTCACCAGGAAAGAGGCCAGGAGGGCCATTCCCCAGGCACCGCCCTCACCTGCAGTCTCCATTACGGAGATAGGTGAAGCCAGGGCTGCGGCAAGGACTCTCTGTCCGACACCCTTTGTCTTGAAAAGACCGCCGTGACCAGTTATCCTGTCAACCTTGACATTCTCTTCGTTGAAAAGAATGTCGTTGCCGACTTTAAGGACGGCTACGGACGCATACAGGTTGGCCCTCATGAAGTTGGCCAGGGTGAACTTGTCCAGGGCGTGGCGGACGAGCATCGGGCGGCCTTCTGCAAGGCCTACGACGGGCTCTCCCGAGATGAAGTTGTAGGATACGAGACCTCCGCAGTCCACATCTCCCTTCATTGCGTTGTTGTAGAGCATTCCGTACAGTTTGTTCCTGTCTACGGGAATTCCCATAAGCTCCTCGAACTCCTGGAAGATGCCTACCCACGCATTGAGGTCGGAGGTGCAGTTGTTACAGTGAACCATAGCTACCGGACTTCCGTCAGGAGTGGTCACTATGTCTATCACCTCGTGAGGCTTTGCAAGGTCTTTCTCAAGAACCAGCATCGAGAACGAAGATGTACCGGCGGAAACGTTTCCTGTGCGGGGTTTTACGGCGTTTGTAGCCACCATTCCGGTTCCGGCGTCTCCCTCAGGAGGGCAGAACGGAGCACCTGGCTGCAGATGACCGGTGATGTCCAGCCTGCGGACTCCTTCCTCGGTAAGATAGCCGGCGTTCTCACCTGCCACCAGGACCTTGGGAAGTATGTCCTTCAGCTTCCATTTGTACTTCTTGGGAGCCACTAGAGCGTCGAACTTTTCTACCATTTCGGCAGAATAGTCCTTTGTATCGGGATCCACGGGAATCATTCCGGAAGCGTCGCCTATTCCAAGCACCTTCTCCCCTGTCAGTTTCCAATGGACATATCCTGCAAGAGTGGTAAGGAAAGTGATGTTCCCCACGTGAGGCTCTTTGTCCAGGATGCACTGATACAGATGGGAAATGCTCCAACGCAGCGGTATGTTGAATTTAAAGAGCTTTGACAGTTCAGCTGCAGCCGCTCCGGTATTGGTGTTACGCCAGGTGCGGAACGGAACCTGAATGTCGTTATTCTTGTCAAAAGCCATGTATCCGTGCATCATAGCGCTGATACCGATGGCTGCAAGGTGCTCTATTTCAACTTCGTACTGCTTGAGAACATTGGCTCTGAGGTCTGCATAGCAAGACTGGAGTCCATACCATACAGACTCGGTGGTATAAGTCCACAGACCATTGACCAGCTGGTTTTCCCACTCGTGGCTGCCCTGTGCGATAGGCACGTTGGCCTCGTCAATCAGGACGGCCTTGATACGGGTTGAACCGAACTCGATTCCCAGCACGGCCCTGCCGGTCTGTATTGTTTCTTTTGCGTTCATATAGCCTACTTGAGAGCCTTGTTAAGGAGGTAGTAAACCTCGTTGGTGCGGATTTCCTTCTTGAAGTCGGAAATGTTGGTGTTCTTGTTGATGTGGAGCATCTCTATGCCAGCCATCTCGGCGAAGTCCTCCCAATACTCAGGAGTTACGTCGTAGCTGAAAGCAGAGTGATGGGTACCTCCTGCGAGAATCCAGGCGCCTGCGCCAATCTCGAAGGTGGGCTGAGGAATCCAGAGAGCTGAAGCCACTGGCAGATTCGGCATCGGCTTAGGCTCTATGCACTCTACGTCCTGGATGATCAGGCGGAAGCGGTTGCCAAGGTCTACAACGGTAGCCTTGATACCGGGGCCTGTCTTTGAGGTGAACACCAGACGGGCGGTCTGCTGCTTGCGGATACCGATTCCAAGGAAGTGAACCTCCAGCTTGGGTTTGTCGCTTGCGATCATAGGGCAGACCTCAAGCATATGGCTCTGCAGGCAGGAGCTCTTGTCACCTGCGAAGTTGAGGGTGTAGTCCTCCAGGAAGGAGCAACCTGTAGGCAGGCCCTGGGTCATTACCCAAAGGGTCCTGTAGAGGCAGGCGGTCTTCCAGTCGCCTTCTGCGCCGAATCCGTAGCCCTCTTCCATCAGGCGCTGTGAGGCGAGGCCCGGAATCTGGTCGAAACCGCAGAAGTCGGGGGCGTCTACGTCAGCGTCACCGAGGTCGTCGAAGTTGGTGGTGAAAGCGGTGGCGCCTTCGTCCTTGAGAACGCGGCGCAGGGCAATCTCAGCCTTTGCGGAATTGCGTACCTTCTCCCAGTATACCTTCTCGCCGGACTCGTCGATCTTGATGGTATAGAGTTTCTTGTACTCCTCTACCAGTGCGTCGGTCTCAGCGTCTGTGACCTTCTTGTAATATTCCATAAGGGAAGATACCGGATAGTAGTCTACGTGGTATCCGAGCCTCTGCTCGAACTCTACGCGGTCTCCGTCGGTAACTGCCACGTTGTTCATATTCATACCGAACATGAGGCAGCGAACCTCCTTGGCGTCAGCAACACCTGCTGCAACGCGTGCCCATACGGCAATCTTCTTTTGGACATCCTCGTTTTTCCAGTAGCCTACCACCACCTTGCGGGGTACGCGCATGCGAGAGCAGATGTGACCGAACTCGATGTCGCCGTGGGCGCTCTGGTTGAGGTTCATGAAGTCCATGTCGATGGAATCCCAGGGAATCTCGGCGTTGTACTGGGTATGGAAATGGAGAAGAGGCTTCTCCAGGGCCTGGAGGCCCTTGATCCACATCTTGGCAGGAGAGAACGTGTGCATCCAGGTGATGATACCTACGCACTTGGGCTCGTTGTTGGCGGCTTTCATTACAGCCTCAACCTCCTTGCTGCTGTTTGCGGTTCCCTTGTAAACTATCTTGATGGGGATGTTTCCTGAGGCGTTGAGGCCTTCTACCATCTCCTTGGAATGTCCGTCAACCTGTACTACTGCGTCGCCTCCGTAAAGAAGCTGGGCACCGGTTACGAACCAAACTTCAAAGTTTTCAAACTGTTTTATCATTTCTGTGTTTTAGTGTTATTGTTATTTCTTTTTCTGGCCGTAGTAAGCGTTGGGGCCGTGCTTGCGGCTGTAGTGCTTCTCTACCAGAAGAGGATTCATTGTCAGATCGGGATTCAGGCTGAAAGCTACGAATGCCATCTTGGCGCACTGCTCCATCACCTTGGCGTTGTACACGGCGTTGTCCGGAGACGTGCCCCAGGAGAAAGGTCCGTGATTCTTTACCAGGACGGCGGGAGTGTGGTCAGGGTTGATCTTCCTGATGTTCAGGAACTCGTCCACGATGACGTTGCCTGTTTCCAGCTCGTACTTGCCTTCTACCTCTGCCTTGGTCATATCCCTGGTACAAGGAATATCCTTGTAGAAATAGTCGGCGTGTGTGGTGCCGATATTGGGGATGTCCCTGCCCGCCTGGGCGAAAGCCGTAGCGTAGGTAGAATGCGTATGCACCACTCCCTGTATATTGGGGAAAGCCTTGTACAGGACAAGATGGGTGGGCGTATCGGAAGAAGGATTGAGGTCTCCTTCTACCACGCGTCCGGTCTCAAGGTCGACGACAACCATATCGGATGCCTTCATCTGGTCATAGCTTACGCCTGACGGCTTTATGACCACCAGACCTTTCGCGCGGTCGATCCCGGAAACATTGCCCCAGGTGAAGATCACCAGGCCCTGTTTCACGAGATCCAGATTCGCACGAAATACTTTTTCTTTCAGCTCTTCCAGCATATTACCAAAGAACTATGTACAGGAACACGATGATGGCAAGGATGCACAGACCGCCGATGTTGTATCCCTTTGTGGTATGGAATGCAGAGAGGTCCGTACGGAGGGCCTTCTCGTCCTCCTTGTCGTCCTTGGCATTGCCGATCAGCCAGATAGCGTGCATTCCTACGAGCACTCCGAAGAAGAAGAATGCCTGGAAGCCGATATCGTTCAGATATGCTATGAAGTTGTTGTCAGGTGTTGCTGTTGCAGGCAGGCACTTGTACCAGATGGTGACGATGAGAGCCAGGACAATGAAGAAGATTCCGGCACAGCCGAGTCTCTTGCCCCATTTTACCATAGTTGCCTGATCCTTCTCAGAAAGAGGCTCTGACTTCACGAATTTCTTGTCGATGAGGGAGATGATTACCATCATGGCAAGCAGGATCATGAAGATGTAGCCGGCACGCAGCTGGAATGCAACGTGAGGCATAGTGAGCTTGAAGAGAACTCCGAGAGGAATTGTAGCGATAGCTGTCCAAACGGCTGCCTTTGCGGAAGCGCGCTTCCAGAGGAGACCCATTCCGAATACGCAGACGATACCAGGATAGATGAATCCTGAGTACTCCTGGATGTACTGGAAGGCCTGGTCGAGACCACCGAGGAGAGGCTTGACTGCGATGGCTGCGATGATGAGGGCAACCAGCGAAGTGATACGACCTACTGTTACAAGGTTCTTGTCAGTTGCATCCTTCTTGATGTACTTCTTGTAGATATCCATCGTGAAGAGGGTTGAAGTACTGTTGAACATTGATGCAAGTGAAGAGATGATGGCTGCTGCGAGGGCGGCGAAGGAAAGACCCTTCACAACCGGAGGAGCGAAGTTGAGGATGAGCCAAGGATAGGCGTCGTCAGCTACGCGGATGCTTCCCTGCAGGTTGGAAACCAGTTCAGGATGCTGGGTGATGTAGAATGCGCATACACCAGGAAGAACGGCGATGATAGGCACGATGAGCTTGAGGAATCCGGCGAAGATGAGACCCTTCTGGGCTTCCTCGACGCTCTTGGCTGCAAGACCCTTCTGGATGATGTACTGGTTGAATCCCCAGTAACCCAGGTTGGTGAGCCACATTGCTCCGAATACGGCTACAAGGCCAGGAACGTTTGCATATGCGGCAGGATTATGAGATTCCTGCACGATCAGGTGCAGATGCACGTCCTTGGCGTATTCACCGCTGGTGAGTGTCTGGTAAACGGTTGAAAGACCGGCCAAAGGGCCGCCACCATTGGCGTTGCCCACGAACTTAAGGGCGAAGTAAGCAGTGATGAGACCGCCGCCGATGAGGAAGGTAACCTGCATTACGTCAGTCCAAGCTACTGAAGCAAGTCCTCCGTAGATGGAGTAGACACCAGCAATGATGTACAGGGCCATTACAATGATCATCCTCATTGAGATGGTCGTAGAACCAATTGCCAGGCTTACGCCCTGGAGACCAAGGATCTGCTCGATGGCGAGAGCTCCGAGCCAAGCTACGGAGGTAAGGTTTACGAACACATAGAGGAAGAGCCATAGAACGGAGAATGCTACACCTACACCGTCGTTGTACCTCTCGCGAAGGAACTGAGGGATGGTGAAGATCTTCTTCTTGAGCATCAGAGGAAGCAGCCATTTACCGATTACGACGAGAGTGAGGGCTGCCATGATCTCGTAAGCCGCGGTAGCGATTCCGTCACGGAATCCGGTACCGGACATACCGATTAGCTGTTCGGCCGAAATGTTGGCCGCGATGAGAGAGGCGCCAACTGCCCACCAGGTAAGGGTGTTACCTGCAAGGAAGTAGTCGCTTGCGCTCTTCTCCTCTCCTTTCTTGGTACGGCCGAGGAAAAGGCCGAGGAAAATGAGGAGGCAGAGATAAACAATCAGGATGATAAGGTCAACGGTCTTGAATCCGGATGCAGTGATGATTGATCCGAGTGAGCCGAGAGCCTTTCCAGTCTGGTCAAATAGGTTCATTGTAAATATGTTTTAGTAATTACTTAGTGACTGAGAATGCGAACACGCAATGGCTGTAGTATTTCTCTCCTGGACGGAGCACTGTCGAAGGCCAGTCCGGCTTGTTAGGAGAATCCGGATAATGCTGGGTCTCGAGGCAGATGGCACCGCGGTAGGCGAATATCTTGCCTCCCTTGCCCACTGTCTTTCCGTCAAGGAAGTTGCCGGTGTAGACCTGAAGGCCGGGCTCGTTGGTGTAGATGTCCAGGGTGATGCCGTTGGCAGGGTTTGTCAGGCGGCAGGCCAGGGCGCTCTCGTCTCCCTTGGTGTCCAGTACATAGTTGTGGTCGATTCCGCTTCCGTTCTTGAGCTGGACGTCGTCAGCTGCGATATCCTTGCCTATAAGCTTGGGAGTGGTGAAGTCGAACGGAGTTCCGGCAACGGGGTCGATGGTTCCGAAAGGAATGGAAGTCTCGTTGATGGGGGTATAGCCGGAAGCGTTGATGTACATGATCTCGTCGCATACGCTGTGGTTCTGAGGATCTCCTCCAAGGTTGAAGTATGCGTGGTTGGACATGTTGATGACAGTAGGCTTGTCGGTGGTGGCCTCGTACTTGATGTCGATGGCGTTGGCATCGGTCAGGGTGTAGGTCACGTAAGCAACTACGTGTCCGGGGAACTGCATGTCTCCGTCAGGAGAATCCATCTTGAGTTTCAGATGGGATGCGTCTGCCTCTACAACCTCGTAAACCTTGTTGTGCCAGCCGGTGAAACCTCCGTGGAGGCAGTTGGTCCCGTCGTTGTGAGGAAGTTCGTACTGAACTCCGTCAATGGAGAAGAGACCGCCGTCGATACGGTTGGCGTAACGGCCGAGGGCTGCTCCGTAGTTGGAGTCGCCGTTCTCGGGGAAATAACTCTTTACGTTGTCGAATCCGAGAACTACGTCTGTGTAGACGCCGTTCTTGTCCGGAACCATTATTGAAACGATGCGGCCGCCGAAATTGGTAATGGCCACCTCCATGCCGGACGCATTGGTCAGAGTGTACAAAGCAGTGCTCTGTCCCTGGTATTCGGCAACGAAGTTTGCCGGATCCAGACCGCTCTTGGGTCCCTGGGCCGGTTTTGATTTACACGCCACGACAGCCAAAGCTGCAAGCGCAATTGCAAAAAACTTTTTCATTGCTTATAAGAATTGTTAATCTTGTTTCATCCAAACGATCATGTCTCCGGCTCCCCTGTGATTCCAGGCATAATAAGGAATGAGGGTGAGTCCGGCATCCTTCACGAGTATCTCGTCGATGCCGTACAGCTTGCCGGGATTCCTGTGGACAAGAAGCTCGGGCTCCTCTCCCAGGACAACCTCGCGGACCTTCAGGTCAGGGTTGTCAGGCCACTCTGCGCAGTAAACGATAGGACCCCTCTCTATTGCGATACGGCCTTCGTCGTCCTTTACGAGTTCGTTTGCCTTGACGATCCTGGGCTCCATGTCCATCTCAAGTACGACTACGTCGCCGGCTTTCCACTCGCGGTCAATGCTGAAATAGCCCTTCTGGAGCTCAGCCTCGATTTCCTGGCCGTTGAGAGTTACCCTGTAGCCGAGATTGACATCGTCGTCATAGTGGTAGAGGTCTGAAGGAAGAACCTCGTCGCGTACCCATCCCGGGATGCGAAGCTTGAGGTTGAAGCCCTTCTTGGGAGCCTCGGTAACCTGGATCTTCACGACTCCGTTCCAAGGATATTCAGTGTCCATCTTGAGGGAGACTTCTCCATTCTTTACGGAATCATGCATGGTGTTGGCCATAAAGAGGTTCACGTACAGGTCATTGTCCTTGACGGCATAGACGTATCCGGGAACCGAGGGGATGAAGCGGCAGATGTTGGAAGGGCAGCAGGCGCAGCCGAACCAGTCCTGCCTCTGGTGACGTCCGTCGGACTCCAGGGGATTGGGATAGAAGAAGGTGCCTCCGTCGAGGGACACTCCGGAGATGACTCCGTTGTAAAGCGACCTTTCAAGTACGTCGTAATATTTTGAATCTCCGTGAAGGAGGAACATCCTGTGGTTGAAGTAAACGTTGCCCACGGCTGCGCAGGTCTCGCAGTATGAGGTCAGGTTGGGAAGCTCGTAAGCATCTCCGAAAGCCTCTCCGTCCCTGCGGGCTCCAACACCTCCGGTAAGATAGATTTTCTTGCCTACCATATTGTCCCAGATCCTGTCGATGACGTCAATGTACTCGGTCTGTCCGGTGAGGGCTGCGATGTCGGCAATTCCAGAGTAGAAGTATTCTGCCCTTACGGCGTGACCTACGGCCTCGTCCTGCTCCATTACGGGAACGTGGGACTGCCTGTAAGCCTCTGCGCCTTTCTCTCCGTGGCCGCGCATGTCAATGAAGAACTTGGCCTCGTCAAGATATTTCTTGTCTCCGGTGAGGATGTACAGCTTTGCAAGGGCCATCTCTGCAATCTGGTGGCCGGGAACCCTTACCTGCTGGCCCTCGCCGGGGCCTATCTCCCTGCAGACGCAGTCGGCATAGGCTATGGCTATGTCAAGGAAGTTGCGCTTTCCAGTTGCCCTGTAGTGGGCGATGGCGCCTTCGATCATATGGCCAAGGTCATAGAGCTCGTGGCTGTCCTCAATCTGCACCCACCTTTCTGCACCGGACCACCTGTGCGGATGCTCCGGATTCCTGGTCCTGGCGGTGTAGAGATATCCGTCAGGCTCCTGGGCGGCGGCTACAATGACAAGTACGCTGTCGATGTATGCCTCGAGGGCAGGATCGGGATATGTCTGAAGAAGGTATGAAGCGCCTTCTATTGTCTTGTATACGTCGGTGTCGTCGAACGGCAGGCCTGCAACCCTGAAACCGAGGTTCTCAGACGAGTGCATCTGCTGGGCTGCCTCGTCGAAATTACGGTAGCGGCCGGTCTCTTCGCACTTGCGGAAAGCCAGGGGGATGGTCACCTCCCTGGAGGCCTTGAGTCTCTGGCCCCAGAATGCATCGGAAACTTCTACTGAAGTGAATGCTACAGGGGTGTAGGGATAGTTATGGTCCTGCTCTTTCTTGGAACAGGAAACAAAGGCAGCAAGGGCGATCAGCGCCAATGACGAGAATAAAAATCTGTGGTTCATATAGCTTTAGCGTTTTGTCTTGATTTAAACGAAAGTTATTCCATCAAAAATAGAAAAAAAACGGGGAAAAAGCAACGATTTAGTATATTTGCAACATCTAATCTATGTTCTTTGAAATGGGGATGTTTTGGTTTTGACAGCATTGATGTCGGACAGTAAGCACGCCGGGCTTCGGAAGCAGGCCCGTTAAACTCAGTTTCCAAACAATTAGTAGGCAACTACAACTATTCATACGCTTGCTAATCCTCCAAGAGGAAAGCATTAATCGGAGCCGCCAAGGCTGCGGCACCGACGTATATCCCTCCGTCCTTTAGGCCGGTTATGGACGGGACCAGGGGTATCATCCAAACCGGATGCACGGAACGATTCTCCTAAGTTCCGCTAAGACTCAGGAGATAAGCTGCAAATAGTCCGTCTTCCAGCGGTTTGCAGCCGACAACCATTGGAAGAATAAGCGTGTAGAAAGCTCTCCGGTGCTTTGTTTGGACGGCGGTTCGAGTCCGCCCATCTCCACGAAAAAGGGCCACCTCCGGGTGGCCCTTTTTCGTGAAGAAACCGCCGACTGGCGGCGTTTTCCCTTTCATCACCCTGCACCCTCAAGGGATGGGGGAAAAGGATTCCCCCACACAGCTTCGCTGTCCCCCTTCGGTCGGCGCTTCGCGCCTCCATATTACAGTTTGGTTCAGAATAAGCACCGATCGTGAACCAAATGCATTCAAAGACCTGTTTCGTTCAGAATAAGCACCTAAATTGAACCAAATCTGTTTAAAGACTTGGTTCGTTCAAAATAAGCACCGATATTGAACAAAAGCCTTTCTGATGAACGGATTGGGGCAAGAAGGTGGCAGGAGGGAGATTATTGCAAGATTTTTAGCATATTTGCAGTATGGAAAAGACGGTGTGGGACCCGCTGCGCAAGAAGGAGGTGGCACTGACTCCGGAGGAGAAGGTGCGCCAGTGGTTCATTGGAGTCCTGGAGCATCAGATGGGTGTTCCGCAGCATATGATGCGCAGCGAAGTGGCCATCACATTCGGCAGTTCCAAGAAGAAATACAGGGCGGACATCCTCGTTTTCGGGAAGGACACTTCCCCAGTGGCGGTGGTGGAATGCAAGAACGCGGACACGGAACTCAGTTCCGAAGTTCTGGAGCAGGCTCTTCGCTACAACCAGGCGATGGGAGCTCCCTGGATAATGATTACAAACGGAAAGCAGACTTTCATTGCCCATAAAGGGCAGTTTATAGACAAAGTACCCTCGTACGATGACCTGTGTTCAGACTGAAGGCTTCCTTGACAAGCCCATATTCGGAATAGTGTCCGAAGAAGCGGCCAAGATGGGCGTGCGGGCGTTCGTCATCGGAGGCTATGTGCGCGACTGCTTCCTGGGCCGTCCCGGCAACGACATCGACATTGTCGTGGAAGGCAGCGGGATGGACCTTGCGTCAGCCGTGGGCAAGCGCGTCCGCTCCAAGGTGTCCCTCTTCAAGAACTTCGGCACGGCAATGCTGCGCTTCAAGGGGGACGAGATAGAATTCGTGGGAGCGCGCAAGGAATCCTACCACAGGGAGTCGCGCAAGCCCGTGGTCGAAGACGGCACCCTGGAGGACGACCAGCTGCGCAGGGACTTCACTATCAACGCTATGGCCTTCAGCCTTCAGAAAGACAGCTTCGGAGAACTGGTTGACCCCTTCGGAGGCATACGGGACCTGGCGGCGGGAATAATCCGCACTCCCCTGGACCCGGACACCACCTACTCCGACGACCCTCTCCGAATGCTTCGCGCCATACGCTTCGCCACAAAGCTCAGCACCGACTCGCTTCAATTCACGATAGTCCCCGAATCCCTGGAATCAATGCGCAGGATGAAGGACCGTATGAGCATACTCTCCAAAGAAAGGATAGTGGAGGAGCTGAACAAGATCCTGGTATGCGCCAGGCCGTCCAAGGCTTTCGAACTTATGGACAGCACCGGACTCCTGGATTACATACTCCCCCAGCTGACGGCGCTCAAAGGCGTCGAGAGCATAGAAGGAAGGGGGCACAAAGAGAATTTCTCCCACTCGCTGCTGGTACTGGACAACGTCTGTGCGGCTGACAATGGCCCCGAGCCCAACCTCTGGCTGCGCTGGGCCGCCCTGCTGCACGACATAGGCAAGCCAATCTCCAAGAAATTCGTCCCCGGACAGGGCTGGACTTTCCACGGCCACGACGTCATCGGCGCCAAGATGATTCCAAAAATCTTCACCGCCCTCAAGATGCCTCTGAACGAGAAGATGAAGTACGTCCAGAAACTGGTGCGCCTGCACCTCAGGCCGATAGCCCTGGTGGACGACGGCGTCACTGATTCGGCCATAAGGCGGCTCCTGTTCGACGCCGGAGACGACATCGACGACCTTATGCTCCTCTGCCACGCCGACATAACTTCCAAGAATCCGGTTAAGGTGGCCCGCCTTCACGAGAATTTCGAACTGGTGAAGCGCAAGCTGGTGGAAGTTGAGCAGAAAGACGAGATACGCAACTTCAAGAACCCGATTACCGGAGAATACATAATGGAAGTCTACGGTATAGGCCCGTGCAAGGACATAGGCGTAATCAAGGAATTCGTGAAGGAGGCCATACTGGACGGAGTAATAGGAAACAATTTCCAGGAAGCCGACGCCCTGATGCGCAGCAAGGCCGCCGAAATGGGTCTGACAGCAAAATGATAGACAGTTATATAGGCTACATAGCTTCGGTGCGCAGGTATTCCCCGCGCACTCAGCAGATATACAGGGACGTACTGGAACAGTTCGCCTCCAGTTGCGACATTACGGACTTCTCCGCCGTCACCTCATCCCACGTGCGCGGCTACGAGATGTACCTGCTGGACGAAAAGGGCCTAGACGCACGCACCGTCAACCTCCACTTGAGCGTGCTCAGCGGATTCTTCCACTACCTGATGCACGAAGGGATCCTGGAATCCAACCCCTGCAGGACAGTGTCGCGCCCCAAGACCGGCAAGCGGCTGGCGGACTTCTACAGGCAGGATGCGATGGAAGAATATTTCAAGGCGACGCAGACCTATGTGACGGAGTCCGATATGGGTATGGAAGCACGCTACCGCAAGCGTCTGGCCCGCCTTATCATCTCAATTCTTTACGATACCGGGATGCGCCGCAGCGAGCTCATCTCCCTGAAGCGCGGTGACGTGGATTTCACCCGCAGGGTTGCCCGTGTCCGAGGCAAGGGCGACAAAATTCGGGAGATTCCGCTTATCCCTTCTCTTTGTGAAGAAATTTCATTATATTTACAATCGGTTGAATCAATGGAAGGGTGCGATACGGGGCCTGACGCTCCCCTTCTGGTCACTTCCAAAGGCAAAGCCTTATATCCGGTATACGTAGACCGAACTGTAAAGGAAGAATTAGGAAGCGTAGCGTCTATAACGGGACGGAAGTCCCCCCACGTACTCAGGCACTCCCTGGCAACCGGACTGCTGAACGACGGAACCGACCTGAACTCCATAAAGGAACTCCTGGGTCACTCTTCCCTGGCCGCGACGCAAGTCTACACGCACAATTCCATTGAGAAACTCAAAACAGTTTATGATAACGCCCATCCAAGGGCAAAAAGCGGAGGTAACAATGGAGATTAAAATCAAATCCCTTAAGTTCGACGCAGACCAGAAACTCCTGGACTATGTCGAGAAGAAAGTCAAGAAACTTGAAAGATTCAATGAAGGAATCGTGAATGTCGACGTGAACCTCACCCTTCTGCAGGAACCTGACAACAAGAACGTAAAACTCCATGTCCATGTTCCGGGAGAGGATATGATCATCGAGCGCAACGCCAAGACCTTCGAGGAGGCAATTACCGACAGCGTTGACGCAATGAAAGAAAAGCTCACCAGAGCAAAGGAAAAACGCTACGAGGCATAAATAAAAAAAGGCGGTCAGTCGACCGCCTTTATTTTTTATGTCTCTCCGGTTTATTTCATTGAGATTGCTACGATTGAGCAAGGAGGAAGAGTTACCTCCACTCCGTCCTTGGTCACCTTGTAGTTCTTGAACTCCTTCTCGCTTACCTTGTTGGCGGTTGCGCCGAAGTTGTTGAAGTCGTGAACGTCGCCGGAAGTAAGGATGCTGGCGCCGGTAACTGACTTCACTGAATTCCTGTCGAATTTGACAAGCACCTTCTTGGAAGCCTTGAGGTCTGTGTTTACAAGGTCGAAATTGAGCACGCCGTCCTTGCGGGAAGCGGTTGCGCTGACTGCAGGCACCTCGCCGCCGCGGTTGGCCTTAACGCTGGTGGTCTGTACGTCTGAATCCAGGAACTCGGCGTCCTGATGAACGTTGTACATCTTGAACACGTGATAGGTAGGAGTAAGCACCATCTCGGTGTCGTTGGTAAGGATCATTGACTGCAGTACATTTACAACCTGGGCGATGTTGGCCATCTTGAGGCGCCTTGTATACTTGTGGAAGATGTTGAAATTGAGCGCAGCTACGATGGCGTCCCTGAGGGTGTTCTGCTGATAGAGGTGGCCGCGTACGGTGCCGGGCTCCTCGTCAAACCAGGTTCCCCACTCGTCAAGGAGGAGACCTATGCGGTTGTCGGGATCGTAAGAATCCATAATGGCGATGTGCCTCTTGAGAACGGGCTCTACCTCCAGGGTCTTGGAGAGGACGTCATAGTAGAGGTCGTCGCTGAAAATGGTGGCTGCTCCCTTGGATCCGGTCCAGGACATGCAGGTGTAGTAGTGAAGGGATACTCCACTCATCTGGTTGCCAATGGCCTTCATCAGAACCTCAGTCCAGTCGTAATCGTAGTCCGATGCTCCTGAAGCGATCTTATAAAGGCGGTTTCCGCTGTAGTTGCGGAGATAGGTGGCATACCTGCGGTATGTGTCGGAATAGTACTGCGGAGTCATATTTCCGCCGCATCCCCAAGCCTCGTTTCCGATTCCGAAATACTTAACCTTCCAGGGCTCTTCGCGGCCGTTGGCGCGACGCTGGTTGGCTATGGTGCTCTGGCTGTCGGAAGTCATATACTCTACCCACTCTGCCATTTCCTCTACTGAGCCGCTTCCAACGTTACCGGAAATATAAGGCTCTATGTTAAGCATTTCGCAGAGATTGAGGAACTCGTGTGTTCCAAAGGAATTGTCCTCCATTGTTCCGCCCCAGTTGTTGTTGCTGATCCTGGCACGTGTCTCAAGAGGACCGATTCCGTCCCTCCAGTGATAATCGTCGGCGAAGCATCCGCCCGGCCAGCGCATTACAGGAACCTTAAGCTCCTTGAGGGCTTCGAAGACATCCTTGCGGTAGCCGTCGATGTTGGGAACCTTGGAGTCTTTTCCGACCCAGAGGCCTCCATAGATACAACGTCCCAGATGCTCTGAGAACTGTCCGTAGATCTCCTTGGGGATCTGCACGCCAGTACCTCCGTCGTGGATGAGGACGGTGGCATCCTGGGCATAGGCGCTTATGCCAAGCATAGCGGCCGTAAGGAATAAAAATACTTTCTTCATATATCAGTTTTAGTGTTATTTGCTCTCCTGAGGCTTCTTCACTTCCTGGGGCTTACGCACGTCCTTGGATTCGAACATCGCCTTGTAGTCGTCTTCGGACACGCGCTTGCACATTCCTTCGAAAGAAGCGCCTATCTCCAACTGGATGCGGGTATAATAGATATTGCCCTCTACCAGTGCGGGAGCCTTGAGGGACAGGGTGTCCTTTACATAGACGTCACCCTTGATCCTGCCCCATACGTCAAGGCTGGAGCAGATGATGTTTCCTATCACCCTGGCCTTCTCGCCTACCACGGCCTTGCCTTTGGTGAGGATGTCACCCTCGAATGTTCCGTCTACGCGGATGTCGTTGTCTGAATAGAAACTGCCTTTGTAATAAGAGTGGGCCGATACGCGGCTTACCTCATTCACATTCTGGTTATCTGATGCCATAGCTTTTATTGGTTTCATGTTTATACTAATCCTTTTCCGTGACAATTCTTGTACTTGAGTCCGCTTCCGCAAGGGCAGGGATCGTTCCTGCCGACTTTCTTGTCCACCTTGACAGGAGTGTTGGAGCGCTGGTCACCGTTGGTAACCAGGTCTGTGCGGCGGGTCTGCAGGTTGCTCATGTCGGTCTTGCGAGGCTGGGCGGCGCGGGCGGGAGCCGGCGTAGACGCGTTCTC
>JAEEGL012175728.1_pt1 | contig 16096 bp, 14 predicted proteins | sample 9134231 | NCBI WGS metagenome assembly JAEEGL01 (sample SAMN16246548, study PRJNA631951) | gut metagenome | biome: gut microbiome; feature: rumen; material: fiber-attached | host: Bos | place: Iran: Karaj | collected 2018-10
GCGCCTCTTCGGCCTCTTGAGTACTTCTCCGAATAAAAATTACTTTTTATTAAATTACGCACCCTAAGCGGATGCGTAATTAATTATACGGATTTTAAAATTCCATGTCAAGATGATTTTTAGAACTCGATCACTTCAGGCTCAGCAGTAAATGAACTGAATGTTGCCTTAGCATCTTTTAAATAGAAGACTTCCGTATTTCCATCATCTTCGGAATACATATTCCTGAGTTCCGGGTGTGCATCCAGCATAGCCTTGCGCGCTTCCCTTCTGTCATCCTCTACAAGCTCAGCGCTTATCCTAAGCCACTTTACGCCCTTGAATGCACAGAGCTCTACTTTGGGATTTGCATGGATCTGCTTTGACACATCCTTTGACTTGCCGGTCTGGATATAAAGCTTTCCCTCAAATATAACTGCGGTTCCGAAAGGTCTTACCCTGGGCTGGTCACCGTCAACCGTTGCCAGATAATACACGCCCGCATCTTTTAAAAACTGCAATACTTTTTCCATCGATCAGATCTCCCTTCTTTTTATTTACACTTATTTTACCATAAACAAAATCTTCTATAGATAAATATCCCAAACAACCGTGATTTCGGAAAGTATTTTAAGCCGTCACTCTGCCGGTGCAGGATCGGTGACAGTGCCTGCATCAGGAATCTGGGGATCCGTCGTTTCTACAGGAACCGCAGTATCATCGGGAGCAACAGGCGCCGCAGTATCATCCGGGATGACCGTCTCATTCGGGTCAGTTCCTGTCGTATCATCAACCGGGAGCTGAACATCAACAGGTATATCCGGATTTTCTTCGGTATTATTTTCCTTTGCCGGCGTATAAGTCGTGCTGCCGTAAGTAATCGGCGAAAGCGAAGATGGTGCATCCGGAAAAACATGACTGTAATAATCCGTGGATACACATTTCTTACAATAATTAATCTTATTCTTTACCATGGTCTTGATGGAATCAACATATCCATCCGGGATTTCCACATCATCACTTACAGGAATGAAGCGTCCCCCGGTATATGTCCCCAGATCCGTTTTCCATTCGTAACCCAGATTAAACATAAGGGGCTGGGCATCCGAAAATACATCACGCCCCACCATAAGTCTGGAATCAAAATCCACACCAAAGAGGTTAAGCAGTGTAGGCGTTATATCCGGTGAAAAAGTTGGCGTATCCACAATTATCGGATCCATATCTTCCAGTGCCCCGGACCAGATTATAAGTCTGTTGTGATCCCTGTACAGATTGTTTGTTATGGGTTCACCATAAAGTTCTGTCAGCATAGGTTTTCCCACCGGATCACTGGCTGAATCAAGTCCATAAGGAAAATGATCCGCACATATCACTATAACAGTATCGTCAGCAATACCTTCCTTTTCCAGCTCATCTATCAGATACTCCATAGCAGCATCAAGCTCTATCTGGCAGGCAAGATAAGCTTTCACTGTATCCGAGTATTCCAGATCCTTTACAGCGTCCCAGTGTTTTTTTGACATTGCATTCGAGCCAAGGGAATACAGACTGTGGCCGCTGACAGACATGTAATAAATATTAAAAGGCTGCTTATCAATATAAGTAGGCAGTGAACCCTCTATCATTTCCAGGTCACTCTCCGGCCAGGTGTGTTTTACAAATTTTTCAACACCATTGCCATATCCCATATATCCGTTTGAATATCCGAAATTGATATGTGTTACATTCCTATTATAATAAGTATATGAATTATTGTGATACATCATTCCATAGTAACCCAGCTGATTTAACTGGTAGCCCATGGTCATGTAATTGAGCTTATTTCTGGTGTTCAGCATGGAGGAACCGCCTGATGTGGGAAGCATGCCCATTATCACACTGTACTCACCGCCGGTAGTACCGGCACTTGTAGGCTGGTAAAAATCAGTGAACTGAATTCCCTTTGTTGCCATTCTGTATAAAGTAGGAGTCCTTTCCTCATCTATAGCTTCCGCAGAAAAAGCCTCCGCGGTGATAAGTATAAGATTCTTACCCTCAAACAATCCCGTATATTCATTTTTCATTGAAGGCGTGAGTGAAGCAACATAAAGATCAAGTCCCTGCAGATCCCCGGAAGTAGTTTCCGCAAGAGCGGCAAAATCTATATCAAGGACATTGGGCGTATAGACAATTTCTTCCTGAACACTTTCCGCTTCATCTGCCGAAGTACTGTCTGTCTCCTGAGCGTTGTCAGCAGATACACTCGGCGCAGGTGTGGGCGTCGGCGTCGCAACAGCCGCCACAGGCTCAGCCGGTTCTATCACAAAGCCTCCGGCAATCTCATTTTCACTGTGCTTTCTTAAGCCGGGCATCGCCTCCTCTATATCCAGCCTCGCTGCGGTATTTACCCCGAAAAGCCTCACTGCGCGGTCGAAGTCATACTCGTCAGTATACGCATGACGGGTATCGTCTTCCACATCGATATACTTCAGATACATTCCGGCAAAAAGCAGGACCAGTGCCGCACTGAATGCCAGTCCGGTAAAGCCCAACCCCCTCGCCTCATCTTTTTTAATAAATACAAGATAAACAATAACCGGCAGCAAAAACAGAATGATATGCAGTATACCGCTGGGCGACAGCAGCAGTATCTTTATGTTATAGGAAAATTCTCCCACCGCATCTCCCGCTGCATTGGAAATAGTCATCAAAGAATAAAACACCCTGAACTCGCAATACACAAAATAGATCAGAGCAAACAAAACACTTTGGGATAAAAGCAGCAATACCCTGACAATCCTGTTTAGTATTTTTTGTCTAAAAAGGGAAGAGAACAGAAAGATCAGGCATCCGCTCATGGCTCCTGATATCACAATGCCCGTAATAAGCCAGGGGGATGCAGTGATATCGGTAGAAAAAACAAATACAAGCTCAAGATATATGACAGCTATCGAAAAAAATAATGACCACACGGTTCACTCCGGATAATATTATTTTGGATGTCCTGCGGAAAATCTCCCCCAAAAACACCTCGCACATTTTACCATATTTTTTATTCGTTGTCTTTTTGAAGGATTTGAGTTAAATTTCTATTAGGTAAAAAGTATTGTCTACACGAGGAGGGAAATATGTACTACCTTATCAGGGAAACATTGGAAAAATGCAGCAAGGAAAAAATACGGAACAGCAAATACCAGTATGTTGCCGTGCTGTCCCGGGAAGAATGGCTTGCAGAAAATGAATACTTCGACATGGTCATAGACCTTGATACCGAACCTGACCAGCAGGAATTATATACCACAAAGGCAGAAGCCAATTACGATTCCCTGACAGGTACATTCTGTATTCCCGAAAGGGATAACTTTCCTGCACCCGATCTGCATTTCTCTTTCGCACTGGATGAAAAAGGCATCGTATTTATTGATGATGACAATATAGCGGGGAAACTTGTGGAAAATATCCGCAGCACCAGAAGATGGAGATTTCCCGGATTAGAGAGATTCATGTACGACTTTCTGGAACAGATCATCAAAGATGATGCCAGGCTTTTGGAAGATTACGAGCGTGAAATGGATCGCATGGAAGATGACATTCTCGGGGGACAATCGGAAGACTTTTCCGGAAGGATCAGTGAAATTCGAAGCGACATCAGAGATCTGGGAATACATTACGAACAGCTTACCGACCTGGCTGAAGTACTTATAGAAAATGAAAATGGTTTCTTCCTAAGTGAAAACCTGCGTTATTTCCATCTGTTTTTGAACCGCATCGCAAGGCTCCGTGACACAGCCATCTCAGTCCGTGACTACACCATACAGCTGCGCGACCTTCAGAAATCCCAGCTGGATATCAAACAGAACCACATCATGTCTATCCTTACAGTGGTTACCACCATCTTTATGCCCCTGACACTCATAGTCGGATGGTACGGAATGAATTTCCGCTACATGCCTGAACTGGAGAGCCGCTATGCATATCCGGCACTGATCGCAGTCTGCGCAGTGATAGTTATGGGACTGCTGATATTCTTCAAGAAAAAGAAATGGCTCTGAACGGCATCATATGATAAAATCTTAAGTGGACAAACCATATCATAATATCTTCAGGGGGTATACATTACAATGAAAAGTGAAGATAGCTTAGTTGAAAAAAGACTTCATAATATGAAGCGGTTCTATCTCAAGGTAACGGAACTGATCGATTCTTTACCGGAAGGAATTCCCGACAAAACCAGGAATATGCTTAAAGAGACCATCTTGGGAGATAAAGATCTCAAGGAGCTCATGGACGGCGTGGATGCCCACAGGCCTCCCCGTATCTTCCTTATCGGCCGTACCGGCGTAGGAAAAAGCAGCCTGATCAATGCGATCTGCGGAACCTATGTTGCAAAGGTCAGCGACACCAAAAGCTGTACCGCAACTGCAGATGTGTACCAGTGCAAGGACGGTGGCAGAGTGCTGATGGAAATCCTTGATACACGCGGTATTGCAGAATCCGTTGCAATCAACGCTGACCAGACAGCTGAAGATATGCTGATAGCTCAGGTAAATAAATTTTCACCTGACGTTGCAATCTTCATGCTTAACTGCACACACCGCGATGATGTAAACAGGGATGTGGCATTCCTTAAAAAGCTTTCAAACAGTTTTAGCAAAACTAACGATGTACGCCTTCCCATCGTTGTAGTCGTAAACAAAAGCGATGAAATGGCGCCCTCAAGATTCAAAGATCCTGCCGAGTATCCCCAGAGCAAAAAAGATAAGATTCAGGAACAGGTTGACTACTACAAGAGCATCATCACAGATAACGGACTGAAGGTGGATGACATCATCGCAGTATCATCGCTGGTTGACTGGATGACAGCCGACGGAACGGAAGTTGACGTGGATGAAATAGACAAACTGCCACAGAGCGATATCGAAAATCTTCAGATGGCATTTGACGGCAGATATCAGATAGAGGAATTACTTGATATATTGGAATCGGCCATCCAGGACTTCGAGGCACAGGCGGGACTGAGGATGGCCGCAAGATTAGGTGTTGTTGTACGGCGTATCGCCAAGCAGCTTACCACGATTTTCTCTACCATAGCAGGAGCCGTTGCTCTTACGCCTGTCCCTGTAGCTGATGTATATATCCTCATCATACTGCAGTCGCTTCTGGTATGCCTGATAGCATCCCTGGGAGGCCTTGAGCTCTCACTGGAAAATGCCAAGGAATTTATCTTTGGCCTGGGCGGCGTGATCGGTGCAGGCTTCACCTTCCGGGTGATCGCTCAGCAGAGCTCCAAATTCGTGAACAGCCTCTGGCCCGGAGTCGGCTCCGCAGTAAGCTCCAGCATTGCAGCCGCCGGTACCCACGCCATCGGCCGCGCTGCCATCATGTACTACATAGATGGCAAGAGCATTGATGAGGTAAGTGAAAAATTCAAAAAGATGAGGAAAGAAAATAGAGACGAGTACGAGTAAGATAAGACTAAGAAACAGCCGGAGGCGACCCCCCGGCTGTTTTTTTACTAAGCAGAATAATACTGTCTTATTTAACTTTAAAAATAATTTTTTCTCCCGAAGATGGCTCACATTCAATTTCTATTGATTTAGCATCCTTAGGCACAATCCACACAACACTTACCAGCGCAGACCTTCCTGAATCGGCACTTTCGCTTGCGCCACTTTGAGAGTATTCTTTGTCGCATTCAACATTATCCGCATAACAATCAAAGTCATACCAGGAATAGTATTTTGTATACTTGGAATTATTCGTAAGATAAAACTCAACCTGCATATAATTATATCCGTCAGGCTTGTCCTGAAGAAGCCCGGTTAATCCGCTCAACTTATAATCCGTATCATACGATTTCATACAGTAAGTCGTATCATCCATCGTCACAGACTCTCCCTTCTTGAGGGTTACGGATCCTGAGGGTTCCGGCTCCTCCGTAGGTTCCGGCTCCGGTGTCGGCGTAGCGGTAACCTCAACAGCTGTTTCCGTCTTGCTTACTGTTTTGTCAGAAAAATCAACTCTATATCCCAGTACATTTATAATTGCTATTGCAATGCCGGCAATCAGATACACTCCCACAATTATTCCTGCAGTGATACCAAAAGCTTTCTTTCCGCCTAAAAAAGCTATTACCTCGTCAAATTTCTTTTTCATTCCGCTCCTCCTGAATATACAATCTCACATTCGCAATCAGCAGATACTATAGATGCCAATAATGCCTTTTACTGAATGTGTAATACGGTATGGTAAACAATCCGATTCCACAGAAAAACAAAAGAAACAAATGCAGCAGTATGCTATGCCCCTCCTGTCTCACATACACAGTGGAACTGCCTGCATACGGCACATTGTTATTCTGCATTCTTCTCATCTGATCAAGCTGTTGCTGCTGCATATTCATCTGCTGTTGCTGCATTCTCACCTGCTGCTGTTGCAGCATAACCTGCTGATGCTGCATTGCAAGCCGCTGTTCATCACGCAGCAAAGCCTCATATTGATATATTGCCTGCTCAACAGTCTGTGCCTCCTGTGATCTCAGATGATCACGAATGAAACATAATGCCTTTGGATATCTGTAGTTTTGAGGAATAATTATGTCCTTGTGTTCTTCCAGTATCCTGTTGAAATTATTCAAAGTCTTCGCGTGGGCAACTATGGAATTGCTTGTTGTCTCTACTCCCTGCTTTACATTATCCCAGTACTTAAGAATGGCAAGTGCAAGTATCGGAAAAGATATAACAGATAGCAAAGCAAAAAGTATAAAAAATACTATATTTGCGTTTAGTGCTATAAGCAGCAAAAGAAAAAAAGCCGAGACGAAACAACAGATCAGATAATTAACTATACGCCCAAATTTCTCGCAGAAAGTAACCTGATCTGAAAGGGACTTTCTCTGACTCTCCAAAACCTTTTTTCCTTGAAGTACCCTCGGATAATCACATAAAGGCGGTATCAGATCATCAATTGCCTTTGCTTTTTCATAGGCAACTTTTTCCCTGGCATCCATCGACCCCATTTCACGGTTAAAGCCTTCAAGCCTGCTATCTTCCACAGTTACTGTGGAACCGCAGAATTCACAAATTACACGGGACACATTTTCATCAACGTTCAGTTGTGCTCCACAATTAGGACAGGTAATGCTTTTTATGTTCATTTCACCCTCCGATCTTCCAATAATCCTAAGATCATTACGATTGATTTTATTAGCCTTAGTATACAAAAATACAAAAAAATAAATCCCCACCATTTTGGTGGGGATTTACATGCTGAAGCTGTTCACTCACCACCGGACAGGCTCCGCAAACCTTCTGCCTTCAGACACTCATCAACACTGAGTGAATCATATATATGGTTTTTTATTGCAACTATAATGCATGCATCACGTGAGATTTTGGGATAAAGCTCGCTCATTCCGTAGAGCTTGAGGGCTCTGTTTGTCTCCGTCAGATCAAAATGGCCCGCCAGGCACAGCCTTATGATCAGATCCCGGTTTTTAGTATGCTTTTCCATGGTGATAATCTTTCCACCGTAGGATTCGGAAACACCTGCAGACAGGTAAACATCCTTCAGAAATAACCCCTTCTTTTCAACTGTATTTTTCATGTGATAATAGAATGCCTTGTTGTCGTCCTTAAGTTCTGCCCTATTCTCTTCAAGATACTGTGGTATATCCTCCATTTTGATCCCGTCAAGCTTTTTGAATAAGACGGCCGTTGGAAACTCCTCCATGATACGCTCCTCCAAAAATTCTTTTTTAAACATGGATAGCGTACCATTTTTTGCAGTTTAAAATTCCCACCGAAATGGTGGTGGAAATTGCATTTTATGTTTGATAAGACTGCAATTGACAAACAACCTTAAAGTGATAGCATATTATATGGATGTCTTTCATTTAGGCAGCAAATCTCCGATGGCAGAATGCCGCATTTAGATGTCCACAATAGATGTGAAGCTACTTGGTCGAATTAATCATAAAATATAGCGAAAGGCAATTACATCATGGGAAAAAAATCCGTCAAAGAAAATAAAAACATATATTTCCAGAGCCGCGAGGAAGCAGGCCTGACAAGAGCACAGGCGAGCGAGCTCATGGACTTCATATCAGAAAGCCGCATAGAAAAGATTGAAAGCGAAAAAGTAACTGTGCAGCCGGAAGATGTGGTTGCAATGGCTGAAGCATATAAGAAACCCGCTTTATGCAATTACTACTGCTCCCATGAATGCCGTATCGGACAGGAATATGTTCCCGAAATAAAGTTATCCTCACTGGCCGAGATTTCAATGGGGCTCTTAGCATCCATCAATTCACTCAACCAGCAGAAGGAACGCCTCGTAGAGATTGCAGAGGACGGCAAACTGACAGAAGATGAAATCCCGGATTTCCTGGCTATACAGGAGCGTCTGGAAAAACTCTCCATGACCATTGATTCATTAAGGCTCTGGATGGACCACGCCATAGCAAACGGACAGTTTGACAAGGATACCATCAAAAAAATCAAGGAAATCTCAGAGTCGTAGTTTAGATGTAACTGTTTAGAGTCTGTCAGTTCTTCAAATTTCAAACACCGGCAGGAAATGAAAACAACGCTCCATTTTAGCAATACTAGCCAGAAAAGTGCATACAATTTAGGTCAGTGTGCTTGTTTCCTTGTGGGCAGATGATCCGGCATATAGCCGATAATGGATTTTTTCAGTTCGGGCGAATAGTAAAAATATATGCGGATCATATTCACATCATTTCCCTTGCCTGATTTAATATGGAGATCCATCAGCACGTTTTTCTGCTTTCCGTCTTCGCCCTTAATTGAAATCGTATACTTATCCTTATAAATCTCCGTTGCCCCCTGACCGGTACCAGTAGGCTCAACCATGAGCGAAGATTCCTCCGGGTCGTACTCCCTTGCAGCCATCGGATCTATAGCAACACCGCCCGAGTTTCTGTGTTTCGTGTAGCCCGCCAGGAAGTGGATCATCATACAGAACTTATGCCAGTCAAGATTCCTGTTGTCGGCATTAAACGATTTCTCAGCATTTTTATGTATCACCAGTTCATCAGAATAACACTCCCTGATCCACGAAAGAATGTTTTCTTTTTTATCCTTATCGAATGACGGCATCTTTAGCAGCGGAAGAGTCCGAGTCCGTTCCTCACGCACCTGAGAATTGATCAGCTTTTCTTTTTCACCCAAACGTGCTTTTAGCTGTTCTATCTCTTCCGTCAATTCCTTATTCTTATTCTTAAACTCTGTTATCTCATCGTCTTTTTTGGAAAAATCCGAACTGATCTTTATATTTTCCTTACTGAACTTTTTATTTTCCACAGACAGCCGGTCATTTTCCCTCTGGAGTCTGTCATTGTCCCGCTCGTATTCACCAACCTTTTGTCTAAGGTCTTTGATCTCTGCCCGCCTCATGTTTTCCTCGGCAGCAACAGTCTCCGCATCCTTATCCACAGCCTCACCTGTCAGATCCTCAACAGAAGGTGCTAAAAGATACTTGCCGAAATCGCATCTCTTACGTATCGGCTCATGCAGCGCCACTGACTTGATCCGGCTGAGAACGTTTTCTTCCTCCCCATCATAATAGTCCATAGGATAATCCTGTTTTTTAGTACTCCGGTAGAAAATCAGCTTTCCGCTTTCTGCCTCATCTACAAGTTCCTCACTATCCATTACTGACTCAAACAGCTTCCTGCATGTATTGCTCCATACAACAACATGACAGTAACCAAGAAGGCTGACAGTCTTATCATTAACTTCATCCTTATGCTCCCGGTAGAAATCTCCCGGAACGAACAGCACCGGCATCTGGCGACACTTTGAAGAGATGAGGTCAGTATAAAGAGCCTCACAGTCAGTTTTTGATTTTCCATTTAACCGAACAGGCCTTGTGGAAAAAACATACTTCGCATCAAGCCCCTGCTCGCCGACGATAAGCTGCTTGTCATAAAAAATATCCCTTACAAAGCCCGGTCTGTATCCTGATGCGTCATCCCTGTTCTGTTCAGGTTCCCTGCAGGACTCCTTTATACCAAGTACCACTGAATTTCTTCCACGGTAAACGCAGATATCCGTCCTGAATGTACGCCCCTGAATATTCTTTTTTTCCTGGCCGTTATCCGGCTCAGCCAGATGAAAAAACCATGCTTTCTTTTTTGAGAGATAAATGGTTTCCAGATCAAGGAAATTCAAGCCCTCGATGTTATGCACATTCTCTATGCTAAATTTTTCATAATCATCAGGCATCGGATAATCGGATCTGAGATATGCGATATCCGGATACTTCTCGAACACCTCATCCCCCAGTCGGTTCCTAAACCACCGCATGATGTAAAGTATCACTTTAGAGTAACATTCCTTTACTGGCAGATCTTTTTTAGGCATAACTTCCAGAAGTGCCTGGTATGTGTCATACTTTCTGAAAAAAACAAGCTTTGTAGTTTTGGCAAGGTCAGTGGGAACTGCACCCTCTTCAGAAAAATCTTCATCAAACAATTCTTTCTCTTCCACAGCTTCAGCCACGGATCTTTTTTTAGGTTTAGACATGGATTTCGCAGCTGCTGAGCGGATATCGGCAAAATCAAATTTAGAGGAATCTTTTTTGTTTTTATTGTTAAAAAATTGAGACTGTTTTTTCATATATTGTTACATCCTGATTCGAAATTATAAATGCCTATATGCTGATTTTAACACGCATACGCCGGCAGATACAATACACCCCCATTGACAACCATCATTCTTTGCTCTGAACTAATTCTATCATTACTCCGCCCACACCAGAGCACACTTAACAGCTTTTTTCCAGCCTTTAAGGAGCTCGATTCTTTTTTCTTCCGTCATGGCCGGCTCAAAGGTATATTCAGAAACACGTTGGGCAAGGATTTCCTCCCTGTCTTTCCAATAGCCGGTAGTAAGACCTGCAAGATATGCTGCACCGAGGGCTGTTGTCTCTATGCATTCTGGGCGGCAGACCTTTGTTCCTACGATATCTGCCTGGAACTGCATAAGGAAATCATTGGCACTTGCGCCGCCATCAACTTTAAGTACTTTCAGCTTTTCCCCTGCATCTTCCTCCATAGCATGGATCACATCACCGGTCTGATATGCAATGGACTCCAGTGTCGCACGGATGAAATGATCCTTAGTGCATCCCCTGGTGAGACCCACTACTACGCCCCTTGCATCCTGGTTCCAGTAAGGTGCACCGAGACCTGTAAACGCCGGCACAATATAGACACCGGATGTGTCGCTGACACTTTCCGCAGATTTCTGAGACTCGGATGCAGAACTTATCAGATGCATGCTATCCCTGAGCCACTGCACGGAAGCACCCGCTACAAACACACTTCCTTCCAGGGCATACTCAACTTTATCCGACTGACAGCCTGCAGCAATGGTAGTCAGAAGGCCGTGCCCTGACTTTACGGCTTCGCTCCCGGTATTCATCAGGATAAAACTCCCTGTACCGTATGTATTCTTTACGTCACCTGCACTGAAACAGCACTGACCGAACAGTGCCGCCTGCTGATCCCCTGCCACACCGGCGATGGGTATGCTCCCACCCAGTACGCCTTCATCCGTATATCCGTACATGAATCCCGAGGGCTTCACTTCCGGAAGCAGGCTTTCCGGTATTCGCAGGTAGTCCATTATTTCCCGGTTCCACTTTAACTCATGTATATCAAAAAGCATGGTGCGGCTTGCATTTGTATAGTCCGTAGCATGAACTTTTCCTTTTGTAAGATTCCATATAAGCCAGGTATCCACCGTACCGAAAGCAAGCTCACCGCGCTCTGCTTTTTCCCTTGCCCCATCCACATTATCAAGTATCCAGGCTATCTTGCTTGCGGAGAAGTAAGCATCAGGCACAAGCCCCGTACGCTCCCTTATCCTGTCGCTCCAACCGTCATCTATCATTCTGTTGATGATATCTGCTGTCCTGCGGCACTGCCATACTATGGCGTTGTAAATGGGCTCGCCTGTTTTTCTGTCCCAGATAACTGTGGTCTCACGCTGGTTTGTGATACCGACAGCCTTTATATCCGCTGCATCTGCCCCCGCTGATTCCATAGCCGCCTTAGCCACAGACAACTGTGACGACCATATTTCTTTAGGATCATGTTCCACCCATCCGGACTTTGGATAATGCTGTTCAAATTCCTGCTGTGCCATACCGCAGATTTTTCCACTATGATCGAAAAGAATACACCTTGAACTGGTTGTTCCCTGATCAAGCGCCATTATGTAAGATTCTTTTCCCATTTGTATTTTCTCCATTTACTGACCCAATTCTATTGCCTTTATTCTATGATCATTCCAGCATTGTTATTATTACGCCTACCGCAAAGATCAGCACCACACATACAACCGTAATTATAAACTGTATCAAGAGCCTCACAAAAGTCTGTACTGCCCAGTTTCCCTTTCCTATCATACTAATGCCGGGAATCGAATCCTCGACCACGTCCATAGGTGGAAGCAGAAATACGATATTGAACAAAAGCTTCATAAAGCTGAAAAATGCAATGGAGCACATAAAAATGAAAAGAGCCCGGTCATTCTCCTCCTCAACCATATATACTATGACCATAATGGCCCAAATAAACATGTTAGCCGAATGCAGCAAAACCTCAATGACAGTCTTGATCCATTTCGAAATACGTCTTGCCTTGTACGGTCCCTCCGCCTCTTCGTAGATTATCTCACAGTTATTCAGATACTCCGGCGCATCCTTATACAGGCCTATTTCCCTGAAAAGCTTCCTTGCTTTTTCGAGATTCCTGAAGCCCTCCTTGTTGTATAGTGCAACTGCTCTGCGATATTTTTCTTCAATTTCAGCAGTTATCCGTGGATCATATCCGCTGTACATATTCTGAGAATCCATGTGCTTACTTTTTCCTCTCCGAATTTTCGCTCCCCATAGCTCTGCCCTATTATGAGCTACTCTTCAGTCGACAACTTCTCCAGCCCCTGTTTCTCCAGGCTGTCGTCTATCTTTGCAAGATTGAAAATGCGGTTGTTGATAGCAACGATTATGCAGGCATCCCTGGAATTCTTGGGATATAACTCGTTCATGCCGTAAAGCTTCAGCGCACGGTTAGTTTCCACCAGGTTAAAATGTCCCGCCACACAGAGCCTGATTATATGATCTCTTTTTTTTGTGTGTTTCTCCTGCGAGATAATCTTACTGCCGTATGTCTCAGACAAACCCGCTGATGAGTAGACATCTTTCAGGAAAAAGCCCTTGTCCTTTATGGTATCTTTCATAAAATAACTGAAAGCTTTCCCGTCATCCCTTATGTCTTTTTTGTTATTCTTAAAATAATTAGGCAGATCTTCAGGCCTCATTTTATCAAGTTGTTCCTGAAGCTCATACGTAGGTTTCTCAGTCATGAAAGCTCACCTCTTACGATAAATATTTATGTAACTATTCAGGATAGCCCGAAACAATATGACAGAATCCTATAGGAACTTTCTTATTACGGGAATCCTCCGTATGATCCACACTCCAAATCCCACTGCACTAAACACTATCAGTATCCACAGAAATGAAGGAAGCAGCATGATCAGTCCGTCAAATGGTGAAAACAGCAGTTCCCTGAATTTTCCCACGAGACGGATACGGTCCAGGAAAAATCCGTGGAAAAGATAAATGCCAAAAACACATCCTCCGATTTCCGAAAAGACCGCCGCACCCTTTTTCAGTATTCCTTTTTCCTGTATGAATTTAAACAGCATAAATACCGTTACGGCATTAAGCAGTGCACAGCTTCCACGGTAACCATCACTTATAAGGCTCTGGCCCGCTGCAGCACTTGCGGCTGTGGCAACATAGGTCTGATATATTAACCATATAACATCTACAATGCAGAGTATTGGAAGGTATATTTTAATTTTTGACATAGATATCTTTTTATGTATCACATAACCAAGCATCGGAAAAAGCACTACATTCGAAAGCAGCCAGTCCCATCGCAGATCAGCCTGCAGGTTAAAATCCTTTAATAATACTCTCTGCAGTTCAGGCAAAACACTGACCAGAATTATCCCCAGTACAAAAAGATATTTTCCGGTAGTCTCATTCATTACCTTTGCCATGCCCCTTAGAAAGGGAAGGCATATCAGAAACGAAAGGTAAGCATAAAGATACCAGAGCGGCGTGATGCAGGGCTTTGAGAAAAGATTAAGTATAAAGGCCATAGGATCAGCCTCGCATCTACCGGTTTTTATATCCAGCAAAAAGTACAAAAGGGATATTACCAAAAGGTCTATGAATATCCTGAGTATCCTTTTTTTCCATATCGTGGCAATACTTTCTTCCCTGTCCATGAGAAGTGCACCGGAAACCATAAAAAATACAGGCGGCGAAAATGAAATCAGCATGGAAAAAAACATACAGACATAATATGAAAAGCTGCCCAAAGGCATCTGCATATATAACTCACCCAGTTCCGTATGTATGGCTATAACCGCCATAATTGCCACAATACGGATCAGATCCAGATAATACTCTCTTTGCTTCTCTTTCATTTTCCTATTCCTCTGCCGGAAAAGGTATGCAGTTATATATGCACACTTTTCAGCTCCTCATATAAGCCGGCCGCATCATATCTGTCGGCCTGCTCAAAACTTATACACTTTTTAATTATATGACCAAAAGGCTCCGGGGCCATTTCTTCCTTCGGGTATTTTCCCGTAAGCATTTTATTCAGAAGTACCCCTAAGGAATAAATATCTGTCCTGTCAGTTGAAGCCCTGAAGCCGAAGCCATACTGCTCCGGTGCCGCATAATACTGTGTCCCTATTAGCCTCGTGTCTTCCACCGCATCCTTGTTGATCCATTTTGATGCATTGATGTCTATCAGGTATACTTCACAGTCATCAGTCACTATCACATTAGAAGGCTTGATATCTCTGTGCACAATTGGCTTATCAAGGGAATGCAGTTCCATAAGAATATGGCATAGCTGCAAAGCTACCGAAAGAGCTTTTTCTGTATCAAGGCTTCCGGCATCAAGAAGTTCTGCTACCGTCCTGCCCTTAATGTACTCCTCTATAACGATCAGACAATTTTCCGACTCCATTACATCTTTGATCATTGGAATATGGGCTATAGGATGTGCCATTAAATGATCAAAGACACTGCGATCGTAGAACCCAAGGTATTTTTTTACATAATGCTCATCTGTCTCCGGATCCACCACCACTGCCACATGGTCGCAGCCTTCTAAATTTCCAGCTTCCCGGTAACAGGATAGTCTCAGTACTTCCTCATCAGACAGACCCTTATATGGATTTAACAGATCTGCAGCATACTCATCCTCTGACAGATAGACTTCACTTTCATCTGTTTTATTTACATACCCGCATTCTCTGCATTTCCATTCGCCATCATCCGTACTGAACCCTTCCTGATCATTAAGGGTTGCACCGCAGCCATCACATATCCAGATTATATTTGAATCATCCTCAGAAGCAGGATTTATCAGCATTTCGCCACAGCCCTTACATACCCAGTGGGAAAGTGCAGGATCAAAACCTTTCTGCAGTGTCAGGTTGGCATCACAGCGGGGACAGTATTCGTATAAATCGTTGTTGCTATCCATTTTGTCATCCGTCTTTTTTATTCAAACTTTTCAGAACATATAGTTATGACTGTCCACTGTTGAAGATTTGCTTTGCAATTGCTTCGGACCATCCTGAATAATTGAAAATTATACACTACAATTTTCAATATAAGATTTTACCAAACATCCCACCTTTTCTCAATCGAACAAGGGACATGAACGGGCTGATAAACTCACAAAAACGCCACGGACAAGCCGTGGCGTTCATTACATTAACTATTTCATTAAACAGACATCAACCGACGCCCTTTTATCTCAGCCCTTCTCCAGAGCAAGTGTTCTGGTAGTAAGGTCGCATACCTCAGCAGGTCCGTAGTACTGGATAGCTCCGGGATATGTGAATGCTGTCTCAACAGCCCACTTCTCTCTGTTCTCTGTGAAGTACTTGAAAGGCTTGCCCTCAAGCTCTACGAGAGCCTTTCTGATAACAGGCTTGTCCTCACCGTTTCTTCTCTCGATATTCATCATCTTGGTGATAGGCATACCGCCTGCAACCCACTCCTCAGC
>JAEEGL013701411.1_pt1 | contig 16096 bp, 12 predicted proteins | sample 9134231 | NCBI WGS metagenome assembly JAEEGL01 (sample SAMN16246548, study PRJNA631951) | gut metagenome | biome: gut microbiome; feature: rumen; material: fiber-attached | host: Bos | place: Iran: Karaj | collected 2018-10
ACCAGTTCCGGAGCCTTTCCCCAATAGACGGTCCTGCCCCAGTCGGAACAGTAGCCCTGATCCATGTAGCCGATATCGAAGGCGACCATCGTACCGGGAACGAGTTTCCGTTCCGGTTCGAACGGTTCGATGTTTTGGGCGTTCTCCGTATTTCTGGTCTTGAAACCGCAGGTCGGCGCAAAGGACAGATCCTGAATGCCATGGGTCAGACCGTAGTCGATGATCCCCCGTTCGCATTCGAACATCGTCATTCCTTCGTACATGTGCTTTACCACATACATGACCGCGTCATCGGTAAACTTTCCGAGCTTTCTGAGCTGATCGATCTCCTTCTCATCCTTGATCCGGCGGATGTCGTCGAAGATCGTTTCGACACACCTCGTTTCGATTTCCGGATCGACTTCCTTCAGGGTGCGTACGAACCAGTCGTCACAATCTCTGCCGATCCCGATCTTCTTTCCGTCTACGATGTGTCTGAGTTCATCCTCGAACTGATCCATAAAACTGACGACGACATCGTTCTTCGTCGTATCGAAATGATCCTTCTTCGAAGGAATGGTAAGGATCGTCGTCTTTCCTTCCCGGTTTAGATAGATCATGGCTTCCGGAATGATATGGGCTCCGGCAACCGGCGCATCCAGATTGAAGCAGTAGCGCTGCCAGAAATAGGACGTGCATTCCGCCAGATACTGGAAGTTCGCTCCCGTCGCAAACAGGATCCCGTCCAGTCCGGTCTTTTCGAATTCCCTGATACATTTCTTTCTTCTTTCGCTGACGATCATTTTCTTTTCTCCTTTCGATCACATGGCATCGGGCTCGGGATCGCTGTTCTTCTGAACGATCGAACAGACGATGGCGAAACCAAAGGCTACAGCCGCATACAGGAATGAAACCTTGGGTGAACGGTCATAGACCAGTCCCGAGGTGAGGGAACCGACGATGGTGCCGATGTTGCTGATGGAATTGTAGATCCCGACGATCGGACGGTCCGATCTGCGGGAAAAACGGTTCAGCATCGACTGCAGCAGAGGCTTATACACGGCATTGAAGCCGAAGAATACGACATTGAGGATGATGAACGGACGCACATCGTCGATCAAGACGATCCCGATCATCATGAACAGACAAACGATCAGGACGTAGATGATGGAACGGCGGATATCCGTCTTGCGCATCAGATAGGTACAGATCGTAGAATTGGCGATCAGCGTGATGATCCCAACGCCTCCCTTGAGATAGCCGTTGTAGGAAGGAGGGAAACCGTACTGATCCTTGATGAAGTAGTTGAAGCACTGTTCGTAGCAGGTCGCCGCAAACCCCGTCAGCATGCATACCAGCAGAAAGCTGATAAACGTCACGGTCCGGTCTTCTTTCGACAGATAGAATCCTCTGAGAGGATTCGCTTCTCTGATCAGATCCTGCAGTCTGAGAGAACTGCTTTCTCTTTCTTTGTCTTTGAGAAACAGACAGTGGATCACAGACATGACCCAAAGGCCTACGACTTCCAGTCCCAAGGTGAAGCGAAGCGAGATATCGCCCAGTACTCCGCCGATCAGATAGCCGAAGGCAGAGAAGATCGCGTTGATCGTCGCATAGTGAGCCAGACCTCTCCCTTTGTCTTCTTCCGCAGAATTCTCAAGGATGTAAAGGATGTAGGATACGGTGATGCCGCTGATGAAGATGCCCGCAAAGAACCGTGCCAGAACGACGTTCAGCACATCCTTTGCCAGGAAAAAGAAATACAGCTGGCCGAAACCGTAGCCGATGTAGCAGACCGACAGGATCCGGTTGGGTCCGAAACGGTCCGCCATCCTGTTCCAGAACGGAGAGAAAAGAAAGATCATCGTTGCCATGGAGGCAAACGCCACACCAAACATGTAGTCCGGAAGAGCCAGCTGCTTATAGAACGTCGGCTCTACCGGATGCGCAAAATTGGCGATCAAAGAATAGAATCCGCTCAGTATCAGAACACGCAATACGGAACGTTTTCTCATGATTACTTGACCAGATGGAACTTATCCTGTCTTCCTGCCAGGAAGTAGACCTTTCCGCCTCTGACCAGCACATCGGTCTCCGCTCCGAAAGTGAGCGTGCTGCCCCAGCTTTCCACCGGACACTTCACGTTCAGTTCCAGGGAGTAAGCCGTGTTGTCATACATCGGATAGTCACCGGTGCCTTCCACACCGCCCTGCTTGTCCCACAGACCGATCGTCGGACCAGCCGCATGACCGTTGAAACCGATCGGATGCGTATAGAGGCACGGAACGATCCCTTCTTCCTTCGCTTTCTTCAGGGAAGCAGCCAGGATCTCGTTTCCGGTGCGTCCGATCTTGAATTCACCCAGAGTGATGTCCTGGAAACGGTTGACCGTAGCCATGACTTTTTTCAGTTCTTCCGGTGCATCTGTTTCACCCTGTTTCAGAACATAGGCATTTTCCTGAGTGTCCGTGCACAGATTCAGATAGCGGAAACCGACATCGCAATGCAGGATGTCGCCCGGACGGATGACGGTCTCTTCTTCCACTTCACCTACACCCGCTCTTCTGACGGACACTTCATAGTCGAACCACGGACGGAAGCCCAGATCGACCGTCTTCTGCATCATCCAGTACTTGACGTCTTCGTTGGTGGTCACACCCGGAAGGATGACCTTGGAAGAGAACGCTTCGGCGATCATTGCGTGAGCGATCTGCATGATGCCGTGATAGGCATCCATTTCTTCGTCGATCCTGGTCTCCATCCAGCCGACGACCACGTTCTCGGCAGAAACGATCTTCGCTTTCTGTTCCTCATCGAAGACTTCCATCATCTCCTCATAGAGGGTATGGCTCAGTCCGTCCGCAAAGGCGAAATTCTTCGACATGTCCAGGCCGATGACCTTCGGATCGATCTCTTTCAGTACTCTGGCCAGACATTCCATCTGCGTCTCGCCTTCGCCGCTCTGCTCAGCAACCGGTGCGTTCGGATTCAGGATCCGGGATTCGCCCCAGGACTGTCCCTTCGGGTTGGTCCACATTGGACGATAGTATTCACCGATGACCGGGACCGGATGGGTCAGGGACATCCTGTCGACCGTTCCGTCGTCCTTGAGATGGAAGACGAGGATCGTCAGCCTTCTGGCCGTGATCAGGGAACGGGGAGCCAATGTCCAGAAGACCGGTTCCTCATTGTATTCGTTGTTGCAGACGACCCAGCAGTCGATGCCGCTGCGTTTCATGACCGTCGGCAGGACCTGATCCAGTCTCTTGACGAGCCAGCTGTCAAGCAGCTTGTCCTGCTGACGGTAGTCGAGGATCTTCGGTTTCAGTTCATCCACGCTCGGTACATCTATGATGAAATTCTCTCTTGAGATCTCCATTATTTTCTTTTCTCCATTTCTTCCATTACTTTCGCCTTGATCTGTTCATAAGCTTTCTGCGGGTCATCATTGTATACGATATTGCGGAACAGCGGTGCGATCTCCATATCCATCTTTGCCTTGTTCAGACGTCTCTGGATGGATGCGTCATCATCGTGATAGCGTTCCGTAATGAGTTTTTCCAGTTCCTCGAAGCTCGTCGGCATGACGTAGAAACAGATGCTTTCAGGCATGTTCAGCTTGATGCCGCCGACGCCCTGTGCTTCCACTTCGATCAGAACGTTCTTTCCCAGATTCACGAGATATTCGATCTGAGCCTTCGGAGTACCGTAATAATAGCCGTTGAATTCCGTATATTCCAGCAGTTCTTTGTTCTTGACAGAATTGGCGAAAGCCTCATGGCTGACGAAGTAGTAATCCTTTCCGTCGACTTCATTTTCCTTTTTCGGTCTGGTCGTTTCCGAGACCGAGAAGAACAGTTTAAGATCCGGATCTTTCAGAAGAAGATCTCTGATCTCCGACTTGCCTACCGAACTGGCTCCGGATAATACGATAACGATACCTTTCTGCATGTTCATTCCTCCTATCTGCACGATTCCATTATTTCACACAAGAGCTTATAGGAACGGTCAAACGATCCCAGATCCAGCTCCTCATCAGGAGTGTGGATATAACGGGTGATCGGACCGAAACTGATGATGTCGATGGATGGGTCCAGACCCTTGAAGACGCCGCATTCGCAGCCTCCGTGCGCTGCCGATATCTCGAACTCTCTGCCGTTGTTTTCGCAGACTTTCCGATAGATATCCCGCAACGGGGACACCTCGCTGTAGGACCATCCGGGATACTTGCCCATGACGGTATGTTCCCAGCCAAGCAGATCAGCCAGTACGGCGATCTGATTCAGCAGGTCGTCCGTATTGGAGTCCAGAGCGGCCCGTACCAGGGTCTGGATCTCGACCCGATCTTCGAACGTGGTCACGACACCGACGTTGTCGGAAGTCGTCGTAAGTCCTTCGATCGCCATGGAACGGTTCTTCATTCCGTTCGGCAGCAGGTACAGGACGTTGATCAGTGCATCGCTGTCCTTCTTGTTCATCCTGACGGCTGAATCCGTCCTGTTTATCTCGACCCGGAATCCCGCATCCGAGAATTCCAGTTCCTTCCAGATCTCCTCTTCCTTCTTCTTCAGGAAGGCTTCGATCTCTTCGTAATCTCCCTGATAGGTCAGCGTGACGGTCGCTTCTCTTGGGATGGCGTTGTCCTTCATGCCTCCGTTGAAACAGACGACCTGAAGCTCATGACCGGCCAGTTGAGCTTCCTTCACCATGCGGGCAGCGATCTTGTTGGCATTGCCTTTCTCCAGGTGAATATCTCCGCCGGAATGTCCTCCCAGCAGTCCTTTTACAGCCAGTGTGAGACAGGGATCGCTGTTGTCTTCCCAGGCGATCTTTCTGGTAAGGACCGAAGTTCCTCCTCCGGCACTGGAAAGAAGTGTATGACACTCTCCTCCGCCGTCAAGCGATATCATCCGGTGGCCGTGTACGTCCTCCGGTTTCAGCCGCCCTGCTCCGAGCAGTCCGATCTCCTCCATCGTCGTAAAGATGCAGGAAAGCGGCGGATGGCGAAGACTGTCGTCTTCCAGGATCGCCAGCATGTAAGCCACGCCGTGACCGTCATCGGCCCCCAGCGTCGTTCCTCTGGCCTTGAGCAGCCCGTCTTCCACATAGAGATCGAGTCCGTCCTTGAGAAAATCGTGATCGCTGTCGCCGTTCTTCTCGCAGACCATGTCCATGTGTGCCTGCAGGATCAGCGGTTCGCTGTCTTCGTAACCTGCAGAGGCTTTCTTGTCGATGATGACGTTGTATACTTCGTCCTGTTTGTATTTCAGACCGTGATCTTTCGCGAATCCGACCAGAAAGTCGCTGAGCTGTTTCTCATTTCGTGATCCATGAGGGATCTTGCACAGTTCGTTGAACCAGTAGCAATGTCTCTTGTTTAAATCAAATTCCATAATCATCCTTTCAGATACCTGTTCAGCCAGTCGGTGATCTCATCGAGTCTCTTCAAACGGTGCAGCGGCTTTCCGCCTCTGGAGAGTTCATGGTTCTCTCCCTTGAAGATGACCAGCTTCGTATCGATGCCGTTGATGCGGATCGGCGTATAGAACTGTACTGCTTCAGGCAATGTACAGCGGTAGTCTTCCGTCGAATGGATAAACAGGATCGGGGTCTTCACGTTGTTGACATACTTCAGCGGAGAAATGTCCCAGAGTTCCTTCTCACAGGCTTTCACATCATCGAATTCCATTTCGATCGGGAAGTCGATGCCGTAGTCGCTGATTGTCACTTCTGTGATCCAGTTGGAGATGGAACGCTGTGAGGCGGCAGCCTTGAAGCGATCGGTATGTCCGACGATCCAGTTGGTCATGTAGCCGCCGTAGGATCCTCCGGTCACGCCCAGCCTTTCTTTATCGATCTGCGGATAGGTCTCCAGGACCAGATCGGTAAAGTCCATGATGTCTTCGTAGTCGATGCTGCCGTATTTTCTTCTCAGATCGCCGAACGCATTTCCCCGGCCGTCCGAACCGCGGGGGTTGCAGAAGAAGACAAAATATCCTTCCGATGCCCACATCTGCATCTCATGCATGTAGATCGGTCCGTAGGCGCATCTTGGTCCGCCGTGGATGTCCAGGATGGCGGGATAGGTCTTGTCCGGATCATAGTCGATCGGTTTCAGGACCCAGCCATGGACCGGCATCTCCTTCTTCAGCAGCAGTGGTTCCGGCTTTGCGACATAGCGTCCGGACAGCACCGAAGCGTTAACGGAAGTCAGACGTTTCACTTCGTTGTTTCTGACTTCACAGACTTCTTCCAGCTTCATGTCCAGCATGGCGATCGCATAGACCGTACCATCCTCGCTGACACAGAAATCATCGGCTGTGCCGTTCTGTTCGAAAACGGTCGTCAGACGGTCTCCGTCGAAACGGACGATGATCGTCTGATCGACGGCACATGTCAGCAGGTAGACGTCCTCCTTCGTCTTGAACAGAGACTTCGTCTTTCCGTATCTGACGTCGCTGAGAACGGCGTTATAGAAGGAATACTCGCAATCCAGGACGAGCTTCATTTCCCCTTCTTCCAGGGAATAGAACTTTCCGGATTCGATGGCGCCCCATTCCTTCGCAAAGGTACCCAGAACGATCTTCTTATCCTTCCAGTAGAACAGACGGTATACTTCCATCTGTCCGTTAAACAGTTCGGATACCTTCTTTTCCTTATGATCGTATTCATAGACGGCAGACCACTTTCCCTTGAACGTTTCGAAATCCACCCCGGAGAACAGGATCTTTCCGTCCTTCACGTCAAAGTTCTCGACGTCCATGGTTTCGGAAGTGATCCTCACGGGCTGCAGCGTCTTTTTGGAAACAAGGAACAGGGAAGTACGGTTTCCGTTGGTGATGCCGGCACCGTTGTAGCAGAAAGGATATTCATCGAAGATGATGTAATCCTCTTCCTTCTTTCGGCTGCGGAAATACGCCTTCTGTTTCTTCGGATCCAGTTTATAGAAATCCGGGCAGTTCCTGTTTGTCGTCGCAGCGACAAGATAGTAATTCCTGTTGAAATCCTGAATGCTGTCAACAGAAAGAGGCAGATCAAATGCCCGGGACAGTTTTCCCTTTTCATTTACCCAGCTGAAACAGCTGTATCCTTCCTTCTTTCTCTTAGGATCGATCATCAGGATCCCCTGTTCCAGAAGGAAATAGTTCACTCTCTTGAGACCTTTCAGAAGCGTCGTCACTTCTCTTGTCTGAGTGTCGATCACTCTGAGGTCCTGCGTATAGTCATTGTTTTTCAGATCGGCAGCTGTCGAAGCGAAATAGACCTTGCTGCCGTCTTTGCGGATGCTGATATTGAATAATGGCTGATATCGGAATATCAGATCTCTGGTGATTTTCTTCATTGTTTCGTCCCCATTGCTGTTTATGAAACGATAAGGGATCCCGAAGGATCCCTTATGACATTTGCTGTTACAAGCTATCATTCGTTTCCGTATCTGTATTTTCATGCAGACGTCAGATCGAAATGAACTTGCGTCTGTATCTGATAATGCGGTCTTTGCCGATTAATCGATGCTGACGTACCAGAAGATGGAGTTGCCCTGGCCGTTATCGAAGTCGCCGCTGACGTTCGGTTTTCTCAGACATGCTGAACCGTAACCGAAGAGTGGGAAGACCATAGCCTGATCTTCTACCAGATATTTCTCTGCTTCATGCAGCTTGTCAACTCTTTCCTGACCGGACATGGAAGCGATCTCGAGCATGAGTGCATCATAAGCCTCATCACCCCAGGAAGCCTTTGTCTGGTAGGAGAAAGTAGCCATATCCAGATAAGTCAGAGCGTCGTTGTAGTCGGCAGACATTGCGCCTCTGGCCAGCTCATAGTTGGCCTGATTGTCACGATCATCGAAGAAGGTACGGACATCGCCTGTCTTCAGAGTCAGGTTGATGCCGATCGCTGCCAGCTGTTCCTTGACGACTGCGGCAACGGTGTCGTGCGTCGTGTTCTGGTTGTAGTAGTATTCCAGTTCCAGCGGATTGTCCAAGCCGTAGCCTGCTTCTGCCAGGTAAGCAGCAGCTGCTTCCGGATCATAGGAGCACAGATCGCCGCCGACGGTACGGAAGTCGCCTTCTTCACCCACGATGCCGTGAGGAACGAAACCGTACAGAGGATAGTAGACGCCTTCTGCGTCGATCGCATCGACGATGGCCTGTCTGTCAATACCGTAAAGGATGGCTTTTCTGACATTGAGATCCGTCAGAGCTTCGTTGGTTGCTGTTTCCGGTCTCATGTTCGGCTCGATGTAGTAGTTGACGTTGCCGGATGCGAACAGTTCATTCGTGTCATACAGTTTGGTGACAGTGCCGGCAGACAGAGAAGTCGCAAAGTCGATCTCGCCTGTCTGGTATGCCATCAGCTGAGCTTCCATATCGGTGATGATACGGCAGTCCAGACCATCGACCTTGACATTGGCTGCATCGAACCAGTTCGGGTTCTTTACAGAACTGATGATGTCAGCGACGTCAATCGCAAACGGTCTGAAAGCACCACAGGTCGGATAACCAGGCGTATTTGCCCAAGTGTAGTCTCCGGAAGGTGCGAAATCAGGTCTCAGCGGATAGTAGACGCCGCCCCAGAGCAGAGAGGTGAAGAAGCTGCACGGTTTGACCAGCGTGTACTCGACCGTCTTTTCATCGAGAGCCTTTACGCCGATATCCGTCATTTCATCGGTGCTCTTGCTGACATACTTGTCGGCATTCACGATGTAGTCCGTGATCCATGCCAGGTAGGATACATCCGCATCCAGTGACAGAGCGTGCTTGACGCCGTAGACGAAGTCTTCTGCCGTGACCTTCTGACCGTCAGACCAGGTGTTGTCCTTGAGTGTGATGGTATAGACCAGTCCGTCATCGCTTACCTTTGTATCTGCTGCAGCTGCCGGCTTGATACCTTCAGGTGAGAAGTAATACAGAGGATAGTAGAACTGATTGATGACATAAGAGCCGATGGAGTCAGATGCGATGGCCGGGTCCAGATAGTTCGGAGAGTCGCCTACCGCATACTTGAACACCTTATCTCTTTTCACTTCGTTATCGCCGCTTCCACCACCACAGGCAGCCAACGAAAGGATCATCAATAAGCCAAGTAACAGTGTAATAATTTTCTTCATGTTCATTGCTCTTCCTTTCTTTACTTTTCATACAAGAAACATGTGACCAGTCGATTGCCGACCTGGATCGGCTGAGGATTCTCTTTCGAGCATCTCTCCGTCGCCTTGGAACAGCGGGAAGCGAACGGACATCCGGCAGGAGGATTGATTGGTGATGGGATCTCTCCTTCCAGGATGATTCGGTTCTTCGCTTTCGCTATATCGGGATCCGAGATCGGAATCGCTGACAGTAATGCGATGGTATAAGGATGCAACGGACGATAGAAGACGTCGTTGGCAGGTCCTGTTTCCATCATATGCCCCAGATACATGACCCCGATGCGGTCAGAGATGTGTCTGACCATCGAAAGGTCATGGGCGATGAACAGATAGGAGATATTCAGTTCCTTCTGTATCTTCTCCAGCAGGTTGATGACCTGTGCCTGAATGGATACATCCAGAGCCGAGATCGGTTCATCGCAGACGATGAATGTCGGGTCGACCGCCAGTGCTCTGGCAATGCCGATCCTTTGCCGCTGACCTCCCGAGAATTCACTCGGATAGCGGCGGATATGGTCCGGTTTCAGACCGACGATGTTGAGCAGTTCCACCGTTCTGGCTTCCCTCTCCTCCGCCGTCTGATAGATATTGTGAATGATCATCGGTTCCATGATGATCTCGCCGACGGTCATTCGCGGGTTCAGTGATGCATACGGATCCTGGAAGATCATTTGCACCTTCTTGCGGAATTCCTTGAGTTCCGCTCCCTTGATGTTTCTGATATCTTTTCCTTCGAATTCGATCGTTCCTTCAACCGGTTCGTACAGTTTTACGATCGTCCTTCCCAGCGTCGACTTTCCGCATCCGGATTCACCGACCAGGCCGAAGGTCTCCCCTTTCTTGACGTCGAAGCTGACACCGTCGACCGCCTTGACGATCTGTTTCGGTGAGAAGAGTCCTTTTGTAACATCGAAGTACGTCTTCAGATTCGAGACCTTCAGAATCACATTGTCTTCCATGTTATCTGACTCCTTTCGCTCTTTCGTCCGACAGCCAGCAGCGGAACACGTGCGTATCGGAACACTTCGCATCTCCCGGCATGCGGTCTTTGCAGATGCGCATCGCCTTCTCGCAGCGGTCCACGAACGGACAGCCTTTCGGAGGGTTCAGCAGATCCGGCGGAGATCCGGGGATCGGCTTCAACTCCTCTTCCTTTTCACCGTCGCCGGTCCGGGCGATGCAGCTCAGCAGGCCCTGCGTATACGGGTGTTTCGGATCATAGAAGATCTCCTTGTCCGTACCGGATTCGACGATCTTCCCTCCGTACATGATCGCAACTCTGTCACAGAGCTTGGCGACGACACCGAGGTCGTGCGTGATCATGATGACGGCGGCGTTGGTCTCCTTGCGCAGTTTGTCGATCAGTTCGAGCACCTGCGCCTGGATCGTCACATCCAGAGCCGTTGTCGGTTCATCGGCGATGATCAGTTTCGGATTGCAGGTCAGCGCAATGGCGATGATGATACGCTGTCTCATGCCTCCGGAAAATTCGAAGGGATACTGCTTGATCCGTTTTTCCGGGGATGGGATGCCGACCATACGCATCAGTTCAAGAGCTCTCTCCTTGGCCTGTTCTCTGGTCATGTCCGTATGATTCAGCAGCGGTTCGACCAGCTGGGTCTCGATCTTCAGGACCGGATTCAGGAATGTCATCGGATCCTGGAAGATCATCGAGATCTTGTTGCCGCGGATGTTCAGCATCATCGCATCATATTCTTTCTTGTCTTTATAGCTCAGCAGAGAGATGTCCTCTCCGTCGAAGGTGATCTTTCCGGATTCGATGAATCCGTTGTCTGCGAGAAGTCCCATGATCGTGTACATCATCTGGGACTTTCCGGAACCGGATTCACCGACGATGCCCAGCACTTCACCTTCTTCGAGTTCAAAGGATACGTCGCGGACAGCCTGGACCTTGCCTTGCGGGGTCGAGAAGGAAGTGGTCAGATTTTCAACTTTCAGTAATGACATGCTTCCCTCCTTATCTCTTCTTGGTCTGGAACGCTTCTCCGATGCCGTCTCCGATGAAGTTCAGGGACAGACACGTGAGCGAAATCGCAGCGATGACCCAGACGATCTGGATCGGGAACGTAAAGAACAGGTCGCGGCAGTCGTTCGCCAGTTTCCCCCAGGACGGAATGGACGGATCCAGACCGATACCGACGAAACTGAGGAAGCTTTCCGTAAAGATGGCGCTCGGGACCATGGTCGTCAGATTGACGATGATCGGTCCGATCGCATTGACGACGAGGTGTTTCAGCAGGATCCGCGTATGGCTCGCTCCGATGACGGTAGCAGCCAGCGCATATTCCATTTCCTTGATGGAACGGACCTGCTGTCTGACCTGTCTTGCCATGCCGATCCAGGATGTGAAACAGATCGCCAGCAGCATCGCCGGGATCGTATTTCCGAAGATCATCAGGATCAGGATGACATACAGCAGAGTCGGGACGGAGTCGAGGATATCGACGAAACGCATCATGACCATATCCACCTTGCCGCCGACATATCCGGCGATTCCTCCGTAAAGGATGCCGATGATCAGACAGATGAAGGCACTGGAGAAAGCGATCGCCAGCGAGATACGCCCTCCGAACATGACTCTCACAAAGATATCTCTTCCCAGCTTATCCGTACCGAACGGATGTTCCAGGGAAGGAAGCGCATTACGGATCTCGATGTTCTGGGTTTCGAAACCGTATTTTGACAGCATCGGTACGGCAATGGACAGTACCACCATGACTGCCAGGAAGGCCAGACCGATCATGGCCAGCCTGTTTTTCTTATATCTGCTCCAGGCGTCCTTCAGGAACGTCTTGGATTCCATTGCGATGAACTCGGAGTTCTTCTCGTTTTCCGGAAGCAGTTCAAACATTTCATTCGTTATTTTTTCCGACATGTCTGCCTCCTTCCTACTTGTCCACCTTGATGCGCGGATCGATCACCGCTGCAACCAGGTCAGAAACCAGCGCCATGACGATGACCAGAGCTCCCAGCAGGATCGTAAGTCCCATGGTCAGGGTGTAGTCACGGTTCGAGATGGAGTTGGTGAATTCCTTGCCGATACCCGGAATGGAAAACAGCGTCTCGGTCGTAAGGGAACCGGTGATCATTCCCGCAAACAGCGGACCGGCATAGGTGACGACAGGCAGGAGCGCATTCTTCAGGCCGTGCTTGACGACGACCCAGAATTCCTTGGTTCCCTTGGAACGGGCCAGGGTGATGTAGTCGCTCGACATGACGTCCCTCAGGGAAGAACGGGTCAGTCTGGTGATCGATGATACCGGGCTGAACGACAGAGCCAGGACAGGCATGATGTAGCTCTGCGGGGTATTGAGGCCTACGACCGGCAGCAGTTTCAGTTTCACCGCCAGCAGGACCATCATCAGCAGCGACAGTAGGAATCCCGGAACCGAGACACCGATCGTCGTGAAGACGGTGATCACCGAATTGACCCAGCGTTTTTTGGTCAATGCGGAAAGGACTCCCAGGATGATCCCCATGACCACGGAGAAGACGAAAGCCATGATACCGAGCCTTGCGGTGACCGGCATACGCAACTTGATGATCTCCGATACCTGCTGTCCTTTCTTGGAGATGGAGATGCCGAAATCGCCTCTGACGACATTCTTCAGATAGACCATGTACTGTTCCGTTACCGGCTTGTCCAGGCCGTATTTCTCTTCCAGAGCGCGAAGCGTTTCCGCCGGGATGGCCTTGTTGTCACGGGAGAAAGGGCTGCCCGGCATCGCCTTCATGCCAAAAAAGACGACAGTGATCAGTACGAACATCGTGAAGATTCCCAACAGCAGCCTTTTTCCGATATATTTCAGCATTTCCTTCTCCCCTTGTTTCGAATATTAATAGATATATGATAATATGGATTTTCATAATTTTCAATATTATTTTCATATGAGTTGAATATGTTTTCATATAAAATGTAAATAATTTTCATTTCCTTATATTTCGTGTTAACCTATAGGTAAACAAGGAGAACAGATATGATCAGCGAAAGAAGAAAAAAGTGTACGCAAGCCCTGCTGGACAACGGACTGGATGCCGTACTGTTCGGAACAGGCGCCAATCTGCAGTACATATCCGAAACCACCGAATTCTACTGGCAGCGTGCCTGCATGAAAAACATGCCGGATTACTGCAGCGCCTACGAGATCCCGGAAGCTCTCGCCTATCTGGATAAGAACGGCGAACTCACGATCGTCACGATCCCCCGGAACAAAGACCGTTTCCCGGGATGCAACGTCGTCCTCTCCTACATGGACCAGATGGAAGATACGCTGGCACCGATCGTAAAAGGAAAAAAGATCGGCATCGGCTCCGATCAGAACAAGTGGCTGCAGGAGACGCTGAACGCGATCGATCCTTCCATCGAAACGGAACTTGCGGAAGAGATCTGGGATGACATCCGCTGCATCAAGGATAAAAACGAGATCGAACACATGGCCTGGCTGGCCAGATTCACGGATGAAGCCGTCATGCATGTGGTGAAGAACTTCCGGGAAGGCATGACGATGAGAGAAGCGGAAGACTGCCTGATGCAGTATGGATTCGATCACGGGATCGAAGACTTCTCCTTCCCGCCAACCATCGGCTTCAAGAGAAAGAACCAGATGCCGGTAGAGATCCCGTTCGACTACGACCGGGAACAGACCTTGACCAAGGGCACGGGCATCGCCTTCGACATCGGTTTCATGCACAAGGGCTACTGTTCCGACTGGGGAAGATCCCTGTACTACGGCAAGGCACCGGAGATCGTCAAGGAAGGATACAAGGCTCTGCACAACGGACAGCTGAACATGATCTCCAAGATCAAACCGTACGAAACAAACATCAACGAACTTTACGGATACGTCCTGGAAGGCGTATCCGAATACGGGATGCAGGATTACCTGCGCTCCCGCAACTCCGGAGGACTCGGACATCAGATCGGCATCGACTGTCATGAACATCCTCTGGTAAACAACGGAGTCGACTATGTCCTGAAACCGGGAATGATCTTCTGCAGCGAACCGAAAATGATCTTCTACGGCATCATGTATATGCGGATCGAAGACATGATCCTGGTCACGGAAGACGGAGCCGTATCCCTGTCGGAATTCCCGAGAGATCTGTTCGAGATCGGTGCGGATTAAAAAAGAAGAGGTTCACTCTTCTTTTTTTATAATCCCTGTTCCTTTACGAAACGGTAGAAATCTTTCTCTTCCTGATCGTCCTTCGCGCTGATCGTTCCGACCGGATGCGCAAACATGACTGTTTCGTTTTCTCCGTCCAGCCCGAAAATCTCATCACAGTACTTTCCGTTGACCGATCCGATCGCGCATCCCCCGAGACCCAGAGCCGTGGAAGACAGATAGATGTTTTCCGAGATGTATCCCGCATCGATCTGAGCGACGTTGTGGGCATAGATCCCATAGCGCCATTCGACACGGTAGAAATCGATGGCGAAGTAGAAGACCACATTCGCCTTGGCTGCCCAGACCTGACCTTCCAGCGATGTCCCGATGAAGTCTTTCAGATCGTCGATCTTCTTGAGGAATTCGATCTTATGTCCCATCGGCAGGTAATGATAGAGACCGTCCTCCAGTCCTTCCACCTTCCGTATCGTCATATAGATCTCGAACTGGTGTCTGGCTCCGCCGCAGGGGACCGTCCGCAGAGTTGCGTAAGACTTTCCTCTGATCTCCTTGACTCCCTGACAGGTCCAAAGAAGATAGGACAGCTGTTTCAGAGAGATCTTCTCTTCGGTATAGACCCTGTGGGAACTTCTGCTGTTGACGATCTTCAGATAATCCGTTTCCTTTTCGATCCCTTCGAAATCAAGAGGCAGATCGATCGCCCGATCGCTCATCGGAGCCTTTGTCAAAGGAGGCTGGGGCTTCTTCAGCTCCTGATCCGTATAATAATCCGGATACTCTTCCTCCTCATACCCTCTTCTGACCTTTCTTCTTCCTTCTTCGATCAGTTCCTGAATCCTTTTCTCTTCCATCATGAACCCTCCCTGAGACTCTTTTCTCTTCCGTATTCCGTCAGGATGATCGAAAGGATCTCGATCCCCTTCAGGTAGTCATCGATATCGATCCATTCCATCTTTCCTTCTCCTTTTTTTGGAAGCTGACAGTATGGCCCGATGCCGACACAGCGGCTGTTTCCGTACAGGATCGGAAAACGGATGTCGCTTCCGCCGTGATACTGATGAATGAATTCCTGTTTTCCTTCTGCCGTCTCGATGGACCGTTCGATGAAACGTACGAACGGATCATCGTTATCCACTATAGCCGGCTGTGCTCTCATGTTTCCCTTTTCCAGCAGCCATTTCCCGCGGAACTGCTTTTTCAGCAGGTCTTCGATCTCTTCGAATACGGAATCGATCGTTTCGGGAAAGAAGAAACGGCAGCGCATGAGGCATTCCGCCTTTTCGCATACGCTCGCATGATCGTATCCCGAACGGAGAGAACCGATATTCAGAATATAGGCAGGCTGTCCCCGGAAGGATCCGAAATCGAAGACTCTTTCTTCCCTTTTCTTCCGGTTGAAATCTTCCAGGATCCCGATGGCTTCGGCCATGAGGATATTGGCGTTGAGTCCCGGAGAAAGATCGTCATGCAGGATACCGTTTTCCCCGAAGACGGTCAGTTTCAGATCCAGGGTGCCTAAGGAGATGTTTTTGATCTCCTGGAAACCGTGTCCCGTTTCCGCAGGATGGAGATAGATGGAGTCATCTCCCGCATATCCCTTTACCATCGCGCTGAGCGTACCGAAGGCTCCCCCGTGCTTTCCCAGAAGAGAGAGCACGATGAGATCCTGATCGAGATCGCCTTGGATCGCAAGGGCCGTCCTGAGAGCTTCCAGGATCATGGCGATACCGCCTTTGTCGTCGCTTGCGCCGAGTCCGTAGATCTTTCCGTCTTCGACCTTTGCCTCATAGGGATCCTCAAAGATCCCGAAATGATCCTC
>JAEEGL015065490.1_pt1 | contig 16096 bp, 9 predicted proteins | sample 9134231 | NCBI WGS metagenome assembly JAEEGL01 (sample SAMN16246548, study PRJNA631951) | gut metagenome | biome: gut microbiome; feature: rumen; material: fiber-attached | host: Bos | place: Iran: Karaj | collected 2018-10
GCAGGAAAAGATGCACAGGAAAGAGTGACAAAAGCCGAGGAGGCAGCAAAGAAGGCATCTGAGGATGAAAAAGACACGATCCAGGCAGGAAAAGATGCACAGGAAAGAGTAACAAAAGCCGAGGAAGCAGCAAAGAAGGCATCTGAGGATGAAAAAGATGCGATCCAGGCAGGAAAGGATGCGCAGGGAAGAGTAGCATCAGCTAATGAGGCGGCATCAAAAGCAGAAAGTGATCACATTCAGATTTCTGCTGATAATCAGAGCGAATCAAACAAACTTAACGTAAAAAAGAATGAACTTAATCTTGCACTTGATTCATATAATAAGCTTAATGAAGCTGCTGCAAAGGCTGCAAATGCAGTAACTAATGCTCAGAACAAGCTTGGTATACTTGAGACAGCGCTCAAGAATCTTCAGGCAAGCAATATTCTTGATAAGGCTGAGCTTGAAACAAGAATTGAAGCTCTTTCAAAGAGGATTGAGGCAGCCAAGAAGGTCGTAGAGGACGCTGAGAAGGTTCTCGATAATGCTAACGACCAGCTTGAGCAGGCAAAAGAGACTCTTGAAGAGAAGAAAGAAGAGCTTAAGAAGGCTGAAGAAGCGGCTGGCGGAAACGGCGGTAACGGAACCGAGAATGGAAACGGAACCGAGAACGGAACTGGAACCGAGAACGGCGACGGAACTGAGAACGGAACCGGAACCGAGAATGGTAACGGAACCGAGAACGGCGGAACCGGAACAGAAAACGGAACCGGAACCGAGAATGGCGGAACCGGAACCGAGAACGGAACCGGAACAGAGAACGGCAACGGAACCGAGAATGGTAACGGAACCGAGAATGGTAACGGAACCGAGAACGGCAACGGAACCGAGAATGGAACCGGAACCGAGAATGGAAACGGAACCGAGAACGGAACCGGAACCGAGAACGGCGACGGAACTGAGAACGGAAACGGAACCGAGAATGGAAACGGAACCGAGAATGGAACCGGAACCGAGAACGGAACCGGAACCGAGAACGGCAACGGAACCGAGAACGGCAACGGAACCGAGACAGACAACGGAAACGGAAACGGATCAAATAACGAAGCCGAGACAGACAACGGAAACGGAAACGGTGGAAACGGAACCGAGACAGACAACGGTAACGGAAACGGATCAAATAACGAAGCTGAGACAGACAACGGCAACGGAAACGGTGCAAATGGTGGAAACGGAACCGAGACAGATAATGACAACGCAAACGACGGAACCGGCTCAGATAACGGCAACGGAAACGGTCTTGGCGGCGGAGATATAGCAGACGCTGATAACGGAGCAGGCAATGATACAACAGCAGATACACTTGCAGCCAACCAGGCTCAGAATGCTCCTGCAGTACTTGGTGCTACAAGAGAAAGAACCCCAGGTCAGCGTGCAGCAGCTGCAAATGCAGATGCAAACGCTAATGCAGATACTGATAAGTCTGAGGGTGCAGATGATGATACAAACGCAGCTGAAGACACAATGGTTGCATCAGCAGATACAGCTGATCAGGCTCAGAATGCTCCTGAGAGCGTAGTTGAGATCGAGGATGAAGAGGCAGCAAAAGCTGCAACAATTCCTGCATCAGAGACCAAGCAGAAGAAATTCCCATGGTGGATCATACTTCTTGCAGCAGCCGCAGGCATATCTGTTGAGGAGTACGCAAGAAGAAAGAACATCAAAGCTAAGGCTGACAAGTCAGACAATAACAGGAAGGCAGTGTAAAATAAATTGAGTAAGTTAGAAAACATCAATTTACGCACTCGCAGCAAGAGATGATCTTTCATACATATTAAAACGCTTTTTTCTAAATCACACATACATATAAAGAGGGCGGATCGCTTAGGCGGTCCGCTTTCTGCATTTGTTATTGTTTCGGGTGGGCTTATTATTTCGCATTCTCTGTGATATTATTAATAATGACTTCACACCTACAGTCTGAAAAGGTATAAGGATTTATTATCTATGATAAGATCGCTAAAAACAATCGCGTTTTTCATCGTTATATCTTTGATAGTTACAGCTCTTTTCCCGTCATATGCCCTGGCTGCGGTCGAAAACGATACCGCACGGACTGTCAGGGTGGGATATTATGAGAACGAGGTTTTCGAGGAAGGAGCTTCGCCTGATGCGGTCAAGACGGGCTATGCCTATGAGTATTACCGCAAGCTCTCTGAGTATACGGGCTGGAATTACGAGTATGTCTACGGCGGTTTTGGAGAGCTGTACGATATGCTTCTTTCCGGCGATATCGACCTTTTGGCGGGGCTTGCAAAGAGAGAGGATCGTCTTGATATTATCGGTTATCCGGAATCTCCTATGGGAAATGAAATATATACCCTGGTCAAGCATGAGGATGACGACTCTGTCACGGTCCAGACTTCTTCAATTTCCGGTAAGAAGATCGGGGTGCTAAAGAGCGCCATTGTTGAAGTCCTTGAGGACTTCCTGAAGTCCAATTCCCTTACTGTCACAACAGTTATCTATGACGACTACGAATCTCTTTTTAATGCTTTCGACAATAGGGAAGTGGATATCCTTGCCGCTGAGGGTGATGGAGCCTACGGGCGCGAGCATGCGGAGGTCATCTGCACTTTCGGAACTTCTGACTACTATCTCTGTGTAAACAAAAAACGCCCCGACCTTCTGGAAGAACTGGATGAAGCCCAGTCTATGCTTGCCATGGAGGAGCCCAATTACATTGGAACTCTTAGGAGCAAGTACTACTCCTCGAGTGTTTCAAGCCACACCTTTTCCTCTGCGGAGAGAGAATGGCTTGAAGCTAACAAGAGCCTTAAAGTCGGCTATCTCAATAATTATCTCCCCTATAGTGCAACAGAGAGTGACGGAAGTGTCACCGGTATTGTAAAAGAGCTTATACCCAGGATGATCAGTGAAATGTCGCTGTCAGGTATTGAAGTATCCTACACAGGATATGACAACTATGACGATATGATCGCTGATATCAGCGACGATAAGATAGATGTATGCTTCCCAGTAGGAGGCGGTCTGTACTACTCTGAGGAAAACGGAATCTACCAGTCATCATCTGTGGTATCGTCCACGACAGAACTGGTCTACAAGGATGACCAGGAGAACTTCAATAATCTGCTCTTTGCCGTAAATGAGAACAACAGGATGCAGTACTACTACGTGCGGACCAACTTCCCGGACGCAGGTATAGTTCTTTTCCCGGATATCGATTCATGCCTTAAGGCGGTTCTGAGGGGCGAGGCTCAGGCGACGACACTGAACGGGCTTCGAGCTAACGAGATACTTAAAAACAGCAGATACAAAGGTCTGCATTCCAAACAGCTCGCCAAGCCGGACGATCGCTGTTTCGGAGTCAAGATTGGAAATGAGGGTCTTTTAAAGCTTTTAAACCGAGGCATCAAGGTGCTTGGATCAGAGTACTCGATTGATACTGCATACCACTACTCTGATAAGCTTTATACCTATACTTTTCAGGATCTTGTGAGGGATAACCTGTGGCTCTTCCTTGCGCTGTCACTCATCATCGCGCTTATGGTCATTTTGTTTATCGTAAGGGACTTAAAGCATACAAGGCAGGCAGACCGGATGAAGACCGACTTTGTATCAAATATGTCCCATGAGATACGTACGCCCATAACTGCGATCCTTGGAATGAACGAGATGATACAGCTTGAGAGCGACGACGCCAATGTCCTTCGCTATGCGGACAACATAGAAAAGGCAGGAGAGAGCCTACTTGGAATCATCAATGATATTCTGGATTTCTCCAAGATAGAGGCCGGGCGCATGGAGCTTAACAACCAGCCGTACTCACTGCCGGAACTTATAATCGGTCTTGATACGATGTTCATTACAAGGGCTCAGGAAAAAGACCTGTTCTTTAGCATGGAGATTGACGAAAAACTCCCGGTTAAACCGATAGGTGACATGCAAAAGCTAAGACAGGTCATGACAAATATTTTGTCCAACGCAGTGAAATATACAAAAGAAGGATCCGTAAAACTCATCGTAAGGCTTTTGTCAATGGATAATGACAGCTTCACCATGGAGGTTGCCGTTGAGGACACGGGAATCGGTATCAAAGCCGAGGAGATGGACAAGCTCTATTCCGCGTTTGACAGACTTGACTTGGAGCGCACCAAAAACATAGAGGGTTCTGGTCTTGGACTTGCCATCACCAGAAAGCTTCTTGAACTTATGGGCAGCGAGATTAAAGTTCAGAGTACATACGGAGAGGGATCCTGCTTCTCCTTCAGTATCAGACAGGGTATTTCCGACAAAACGCCTATCGGTAACTTTGAGAAGGATTATATTAAGGAAGAGAGGAATCTGCGCAAAAGAGCTGCTTCCTTCACCGCCTCTGACGCCAGGATCCTAATTGTTGACGACACGCCAATGAATCTGAAGGTGATCTGCGGGCTTCTAAAGGGAAATCAGATGAATATAGATACTGCGGAGAGCGGGGAGAAGTGCATATCTCTCTTTGGCGACAATGACTATGACCTTGTTTTCCTCGATCAGAGAATGCCTGTCATGGACGGTGTTGAAACCCTGGCAAGCCTTAAGAAAACATATCCGGAAGCTGCAGCGAAAACTCCTGTGATCTGTCTTACAGCCAACGTTCTTTCGGGCGGAAAAGACAGGATGCTTAAGGCGGGATTTACGGACTACCTCACAAAGCCCGTGACACTGAATGAAATGGAGCAGATGCTGCTTAAGTACCTTCCTGCAGACAAGGTATTTAAGATGCAAGACACAGGCGATCATGAAGAGGAAACAACGAGCGCTATTCCAGGCGCAATAAAGGCAATAGAGGAGATCGATATAAGTAAAGGGCTTGAATACTGCGGCGACGAGGAAGACTATCTCGATGCTATCGACATTTTTGCGTCTTCGGCCGCGGATAAAGCGATGAAACTTGAGAGATGCTTTGAGACAGGGGATTATGAGACTCTGCAGCTTCTTTCGCACTCACTCAAAAGCACCTCAAGAGCCATAGGAGCAGCAGCTCTGTCAGAGGCAGCCGCATCGGTGGAAGCACAGGCAAAAGAAAGCAATGCAGAGAGCTTAAAGATGAGTGTGCCCAGGCTATTGGAAAAGTACAGGGCATTGGGAGAAAAGCTGGGTAAACGCTGATCATCAAAGTATTTTGGACTGAAAAGAAGGATTGGGGGATAGTAACATGCAGAGAAACAGGGTGATAAGCAATGATATCATGAACACCATTCCCTCCGGGGAGGGGATGTCTGCGGCGGAGTGGCTTGCAGAACAGATGCCTGGCGGATTTTTTATCTACCGCGCGGATGAGTCTATGGAGCTTTTGTATGTGAACCAGTCCACCTGCGATATTTTCGGCTGTGACAGCGTGGAGGAATTCAGGGAGCTGACAGGCAATAACTTCAGGGGCATGGTGCACCCTGAGGATTATGACATGATCCAGAGCTCTATTGATGAGCAGATTTCACACCCGTCAAATCACAGAAACATAGACTATGTGGTGTACCGCATAATCAGGAAGGACGGAGCCGTAAGATGGGTAGATGACTACGGTCACTTTGCAACTCTGCCTGGTTATGGTGAAGTGTACTATGTCTTTATCGAGGACATAACCGAGAACAGGCAGGCCAAAGAGGAGAAGGAAAGAGTGCGCAACCTCTCGTACGCGCTCGAGCAGGCAGAACAGGCCAACAACTCCAAGAGTGCCTTTCTCTCCAACATGAGTCACGAGATCCGAACTCCCATAACTGCCATTTTGGGCATGAACGAGATGATCCAGCGCGAGACCGACAGCTCTGTGATACTTGACTACTCTGAGAACATCAGAAAAGCAGGCGTGAGCCTTCTTGGGATAATCAGCGACATCCTTGATTTCTCCAAGATTGAGACCGGGAAGATGACACTGGAAAATGAGGAGTACTCACTGTCATCCATGGTTATGGATCTGTACAATCTTGTGCAGTTTCGCGCGGAGGCAAAGGGACTGACCCTCAATTTTAAAGTGGATCCGAATCTGCCATGTCATCTCATCGGAGATGAAATCAGGGTAAAACAGATCATAACCAATATACTCACCAATGCCGTGAAGTACACAGAGGTTGGGCATGTGGACTTTGAGATCAGACTTAAGGAAAAGCAAGAGGAGACTGTGACCTGTGAAGTGTCTGTGACCGACACCGGAATAGGCATAAGGGAAGAGGATATGAAGCGCCTCTTTGAGCCCTTCGACAGACTGGATCTGAAAAAGACAAGGAGCATAGAGGGAACAGGCCTTGGACTGGCCATAACCAGACAGCTCCTTTCAGTAATGGACAGTGAGCTCAAGGTGGAGAGCCGCTATGAAGAGGGATCGAGATTTTCTTTTGTCCTGACCCAGAAGGTTTCCGACTGGACACCTGTAGGCGAGTTTTCGCCCGACCCGCATGCCAATGATACCGCATATAACCGCAGCAGACACTCGCTGTTTACAGCGCCAGGACTGAGTCTCTTGGTCGTTGACGACACACCGATGAACCTTCAGGTAATTGCGGGGCTATTGAAGAGGACAAAGATACACATAGATGTTTCGACCAGCGGCGCCGACTGCATAGAGAAGTTTGGACAAAATCATTACGATCTGGTCTTTCTTGATTACAGAATGCCGCAGATGAACGGAATAGAAACGCTGGAAATGCTCAGGCAAAAATATCCTGAGAAGTTCGAGAAGACACCGATCATATCACTTACTGCCAGCGCGGTATCGGGTGACAAAGAGAAAATGATGAGGGCGGGCTTCACTGATTATCTCTCCAAGCCGGTAAACATCGATGAGATGGAGCGCATGATGATCAAATATCTGCCTCAGGACTCTGTGATACTCACAGACGGAAGTGAGGAGGATGCCGGGGATGACGAGCTTGGCAAACTACCGGATGTCATTTTTGAACATGGAGAGATCGATCCGCGCAAGGGAATCGAATACTGCGGCGATGCTGATGACTACATTTTTGCAATTGAGACCTACGCGATGTCGATAGATGTCAAGGCTGCGCAGATCGAGAATAATTTCAAGGACTCAGATCTTGAAAACCTGGCAATAAATGTCCACTCGTTAAAGAGCACCTCAGCCGCCATAGGTGCCTGTGACCTCTCAGAGAAGGCAAAGGCTCTTGAACTAGCTGCCAAGGCCGGAGATATGCAGGTGCTTGTGCGGGACATTCCCTCGCTCCTTTCCGACTACCGTGCGCTTAAGGAGATCCTCGAAGAGATACTTGAAAACTGTGACAGTCAGGACGAGTCATCGAGAGTTTCCCTTCAGGTTGTCGAGGAAGAGCGCAAGCAGATGCTCACAAGAGCCCTGGAGGAAGCAGAGCGCGCCAACCTGGCAAAGACAGCTTTTTTGTCAAATATGAGTCATGAGATCCGCACACCGCTCAATGATATCGTGGGACTTTACAATCTGGCACTGAGAAAACCGGACCTCGATGATGACACCAGGGAAATCGTCACTAATATCGGTACCTGTGCCAGACATCTCATTTCCCTGATAAATGACATTCTGGAAATGAGTCTTATAGAATCCGGGAACATGAAGCTCAAGGAGGAGGAATTCTCCTTCGGAAATATGCTCGAGCAGATAAATACCATGACCGAATCCAAGTGTGACGACAAGGGACTTGTCTTTGACTGCAGTGTGAGCGGACATATTGATGACAACTATATAGGCGATGATCTTAAGCTCAAGCAGGTACTATTCAACATTCTGGAAAATGCGGTTATGTATACGCCTCCGGGAGGGAAGATCTCTTTTGCCGTAAAAGAGGGATCCCGCACGGACTACAGAGTAACTATATGCTTTGTGATATCCGACAGCGGAGATGGCATAGCTTCCGAGAACCTGCCGCATCTGTTCGAGCCCTTTGTCAGGGAGGATGAAAGCATGGGGCGCCCCGGAGATACCGGACTTGGTCTTGCCATCTCCAAGAATATCGTTGATATGATGGGCGGAAAGATCGAAGCGGATTCAAAAGATGGGGAGGGATCAACCTTCACTGTCTGCATACCCTTAAGAGTATGCAGCGGAAAAGAAACAGGAAGATACTCTTTTGACCCGGCAAGCCTTAGGGCGCTTATCGTGGACGATGACATCACCGCATGCGAGCACGCCGGGATGATACTCAGGAGGATAGGAATAGATTCCGAATATGTATTAAACGGCCGGGATGCTCTTTCCATGATAGATACTGTTTCCGGGCATAAATCGCCGTTCAACCTTCTGTTTGTCGACTGGAAGATGCCTGAAATGGACGGCATCGAGCTGACGAGACGCATAAGGGAAAAATTTGGCAGACAGGACATCGCGATAGTCCTCACCACCTACAACTGGTATGAGATAATGGAAGAGGCTTTTTCGGCAGGAGTTGACGGATTCCTCGCCAAGCCGATGTTCGCGGGAAATATTAAGGAAGAGCTCGGGAAAATCCTGGCTGACAGAGAGCTTGGCTCGCGTAAATACCGCAAAGCAGAACCATTGAGCGGACGCAGGATCCTTCTTGCTGAGGACATGGTTCTGAATGCCAGTATAATGGAGAAACTGCTCGGTATGAATGATATAGAAACCGACTGCGCCTCAGACGGAGAGGAAGCCGTGGAGCTGTTCAAAAAGAGCAGGGAGGGAACCTATGACGCAATACTCATGGACATTAGGATGCCGAAGATGAACGGACTGGAGGCGGCAAGGATTATCCGCGGTATGGACCGCCCGGATGCGGCCTCAATACCGATCATCGCACTCACAGCAAATGCTTTGGACGAAGATATAAGGATGTCTTTTGCTGCGGGAATGAATGCGCACCTTACCAAACCTATCGAACCTGATGAACTTTTCTCAGTGCTGAAGAGTCTTATGTAAAAAATATGATGGAGGGATAATATGAGTCACATTTTGCTTATTGATGATGATGAAGATATGCTGGCAATGACAGGGAGATGGCTTGAAAAAGCCGGATACAGGGTCACCAAGACGCAGTCGGGAAAAGAGGCTCTCGATCTGCTTGCGGCAGAGAAACCTGACCTTATTCTTTTGGACTATGCAATGCCGGAGATGGATGGTCCGCAGGTGCTAAAAGAGATCAGATCACGCTCGGATTGCAGCAGCATAAAAGTTCTCTACAGAACGGGGCTTGATGATACAGATGCGGCTAATTTAGATGGCGAATACAAGGCTGATGGTATCGTCGCCAAATCTGAGGGCAAGCCTGGACTTATGAGAGCCGTTTCGGAAGTTTTCGGGTGAGAAAGGAGACTGTCTATGCATTGGGTCGTAATTGTGGATGATGATGCACAGAGCTGCTCCGTTGAAGCGTCGATCCTTAAAAAAGAAAACATGAAGGTGACAGCTCTTTCCTCAGGAGAGGAACTTCTTAATTATGTGGAAGGAATGGTTCCCCTTCCTGATCTGATCCTTCTTGATGTCATCATGCCCGGGATGAGCGGATTTGAGACGCTTAAAAAACTCCGCAAAATGCCGGGACAGGAGGGAGAACTGCCTGTCATTTTCCTTACAGGAGATGAGGAATTTGAGACCGAGAAAGAGGGGCTGGATCTCGGAGCGGTGGACTTTATTAGAAAACCTGTGGTACCCGAGATACTAGCGCTCAGAGTAAAGCGCACAATAGAATTCGAGCGCATGCACAGGGATCTTGCGAGAGAAGTGGCGAAGAAGACAAGGGAAAACAGCCGCCTTACCCTGCATGTCGTACAGACACTTGCTGAGGCAATAGATGCCAAGGACACCTATACCAAAGGCCACTCAGGCCGCGTTGCGGTTTACTCAAGAGAAATTGCCAAAAGACTTGGATATGATGAGGCAAGACTTGATGAGATATACATGATGGGGCTATTGCATGATGTCGGTAAGATCGGAGTCCCGGATTGGATCATCAATAAAAACTCCCGCCTGACCGACGAGGAATTTGCCGAGATCAAAAAGCATCCTGTTGTGGGAAACAAGATTCTCAAAAATATAAAAGAAATGCCTCAGCTGGCTTTTGGCGCCAGGTGGCATCACGAGAGGGTAGACGGGCGCGGATATCCCGATGGTCTTGTCGGCAACGAGATACCTGAGGAGGCCAGGATCATAGCCGTGGCAGACGCATACGACGCCATGACCAGCAACCGCAGCTATCGTGAAGTCATGCCGCAGGAGAAGGTAAGGAGTGAGATAGAGAGGGGCAAAGGCGCCCAGTTTGATGAGCGCTTTGCAGACATAATGCTCTCCATGATAGATGAGGATACCGGATATACCATGAGAGAGGGCACCGAAAAAGAAACAGATCTCAGGGAGCGCTCATCAGAGGCGGCGATACAGCATCTGGATGAACAGCCTCATCTTCCGGATAAGTTGCTGGGACTTGCGCAGCTGAACACGGACCTTGGACTTTACCTCTGCGGGGATGTCGAGGATTATCTCGACGCGATTTCAATCTTTGCGGACTCAAGTTCCCAGAAGGCGGAAAAAATTGAGAAGGCTCTTGAAAGTGAAGACATTGAAACATATACTACTATAGTTCATTCATTAAAGAGCTCTGCCCGGACTGTCGGCGCGACAGAGCTGTCAGAACTTGCCAGGAAGCTTGAGCTTGCCGGTAAGAATAAAGATATTGCATGTATAAGGCAGGAGACTCAAAAACTCCTTGCGATGTACAGAGAACTTGGAGATGCCTTGCAGAAATGACGTTTGATAAGCAGTTTTACAGAAATCTCATCAGAATCTCACTTCCGATTGCTCTTCAGAGCCTGATGCTTGCCCTGGTTGCGGCATGCGATGCTCTTATGCTCGGAAGGGTTGCCCAGGAGCAGATGACTGCTGTTTCCCTGGCAACGCAGATACAGTTTGTCCAGAATATGTTTCTGTCAGCCGCAACGGCAGCAGGAGCAATACTGGGAGCCCAGTACTGGGGGAAGGGCGACAGAAAAACGCTGGAGGATATATTTGATCTCATGCTGATGTTTTGCGGAGGTGTGTCGATACTTTTTTTCATCGCCTGCGAGCTGTGCCCGGGCGTGCTGATGGGTATCTTTGCGGGAGACGCGGGGCTTATCGCTGTCGGAAGTTCTTACCTCAGGATAGCAGGCTGGTCATATCTCATAACCGGGGTGTCGCAGTGCTATCTTACCATCATGAAGGTGACGGAGAGGGTAAAGGCAGGTGCTGCCATAAGCTCGGCAGCGGTGGCCCTTAACGTGATACTCAATGCTATGCTCATATTCGGACTTTTCGGACTTCCTGCCATGGAGGCGAGGGGAGCCGCACTGGCTACAACCATAGCGCGCATAGCGGAGCTTATGATATGCCTGGCCATATCTTCGGGGCAGGGGTATATAAGACCTGCAGTCTCAAGATTTTTTGGCATTTCAAAAGATCTTGTAAAGGACTTCTTCAGACAGTGCCTTCCTCTTATGGGCGGGGGACTTTGCTGGGGAATTGGCTTTACCTCATACACAGCCATTATGGGGCACATGGGAGTGGATGCTGCGGCTGCCAATTCAGTTGCGGCAGTTGTGAGGGATCTTGTGTGCTGCATGTGTAACGGCATAGGAAGCGCAGCAGGAATAATCGTAGGAAATGAGCTTGGAGCGGGGAGACTTGAGCAGGGCAAAAAATACGGAATAAGACTAAAGAACATCTCCTATGTAATAGGATTTATTTCCACAGCAATTGTCCTTGTAGTGACACCTTTTGTCGTAAATGGTGTTATCCTGACTGACAGGGCGAGAGACTACCTCACCTGGATGATGGTGATAATGTCCTTCTATATGATAGGAAGGTGTGTGAACACAGTGACTATCAACGGTGTACTTGACGGAGGCGGGGATACACTCTTTGATCTGTACAGCCTGATCGTTTGCATGTGGATGGTGGCAATCCCTCTTGCACTCTGCGGGGCATTTGTGTTTCACTGGTCGCCGCTTGCGGTATATGCGTGCACCTGCCTCGATGAAGTAGGCAAGATTCCATGGGTCATGTACAGGGTGCGGAAATACAAGTGGGTAAGGGATCTTACAAGGTGAATCTTACTGAGATTACCGGGGAAAAAAACGGTTAAAAAATTTTTTGAATTTTTTTTGAAAAAGTACTTGCATTATTTCCGGGAATATAATATTATAATCAAGTCGCTGCGATACATGCGACTGACAAATGCCTCGTTGGTCAAGCGGTTAAGACGCTGCCCTCTCACGGCAGAATCAGCGGTTCGATTCCGCTACGAGGTACTGACTGTTAATAACAGCCCAACCCGAAGCCCAGAATGTGAATACATTTTGGGTGTTTTGTTTTATTACGTACAGTAGTATTTGACAAAACCGCGCAGCAATGCTAGTATGCTATTGGACATTATGAATTATGCTAGATTTAAGGTGGACTTTCGCGAGTCCACCTTTTCAATGTAAAGAAATATAAAGGAGATCCTTAATGGCAAAAAAGAGCGACATTGAGAATAAGACTGAAGCGCTGCTTGAACCGATCGCTGAGAAGTTCGGCGTTCGCATCTACGATGTTGAATATGTCAAGGAGGCCGGTGAGTGGTACCTTCGAGCCTACATTGACAAAGATGGCGGAGTCAATATCAACGACTGCGTCGACGTTAATCACGCTCTGTCTGATGCGCTTGATGAGGATGATTTCATCGAGGAGGCGTACACGCTTGAGGTATCAAGCCCGGGACTTGGAAGGCAGCTCAAGAAGGACAGACACTTTGCAAACAGCATTGGCCAGGATGTGGAGCTTAAGCTCTTTAAGCCCAGGGATGGAGTCAAGGAGTTTGCCGGTAAACTTAAAGGTTTTGATGACCAGACGGTTACCGTAACTATAAATGACAAGGACGAGACTTTTGTAAGAAAAGAGATATCAGTTATTAAGCTTGCTCTGGATTTTTGATCCGGACGGAAATGGAGACTAGGATGAACAAAGAATTAATGGAGGCCCTTGACCTGCTTGAAAAGGAGAAGAACATCAGTAAGGATTCACTTTTTGATGCTATCGAGAATTCTCTTATCACTGCCTGCAAGAACAACTTTGGAAAGGCTGAGAATATCAGGGTAGAGGTTGACAGGGACAACTGTGATTTCAAGTGCTTTGCAGACAAGGAAGTTGTTGAGACTGAAGATGATGTTATGGATCCCGCAATTGAGATCAGCCTTGACGATGCCAAAAAGGTTAGCAAGAAGGCACAGATTGGCGATATCGTAAGCGTTCCGCTCAACTCCAAGGAGTTCGGAAGGATTGCGACGCAGAATGCCAAGAACGTTATCCTCCAGAAGATCCGTGAGGAAGAACGTGGGGCAATTTATAATGAATATTTTGAGAAAGAGCATGACATCGTAACCGGTGTTGTTCAGAGATTTATCGGCAAGAACATCAGCATCAATCTCGGAAGAGCAGATGCGATACTCAACGAGAACGAGCAGGTCAAGGGTGAAGTCTACAGACCAACCCAGAGACTTCGTGTATATGTGCTTGAGGTCAAGAACGGATCCAAGGGACCAAGGATACTTGTATCCCGCACACATCCTGATCTTGTAAAGAGACTGTTCGAGCAGGAAGTTGCAGAGATCCAGGACGGAACCGTAGAGATCAAGTCAATCGCGAGAGAGGCAGGAAGCCGTACCAAGATCGCTGTTTATTCCAAGGATCCCAACGTTGACGCTGTTGGCGCATGCGTAGGTGTGAACGGAAGCAGGGTCAACCTCATCGTCGATGAACTTGGCGGAGAGAAGATAGATGTTATCAACTGGGATGAGAACCCCGGTAATCTTATTCAGAATGCTCTTTCACCTGCCAAGATCGTTGCGGTATTTGCAGATCCCGATGAGAAGAGTGCCAAGGTTGTAGTTCCTGATTATCAGCTCTCACTTGCAATCGGCAAAGAGGGACAGAACGCAAGACTTGCCGCAAAGCTCACAGGCTTCAAGATCGACATCAAGGATGAGACTCATGCCAAGGATACTCCGGGATTCCGTATGGAAGATTATCTGGATGACGAGGAATACGATGAGTACGAGGAAGGCGAGTACTCTGAAGATGAGTATGAGCAGGAAGGATATGAAGAGGCTGAGTCTTCCGAGGAGTACGAATCTGCAGAGGATGAGGGCTCCGAGGAGTAATCAGTACAGACTGTAAGCGGAGATATTATGCAAAAGAAGATACCCACAAGGAAATGCGTAGGCTGTGGTGAGATGAAGGAAAAGAAAGACATGATCAGGGTGATCAAGTCGCCTGAGGGGGAGATCCTCCTTGATGCGACGATGAAGTCCAACGGCAGAGGTGCTTATATATGCAGAAGCGCTGAATGCTTTAAGAAGGCGGTTAAGAACAGAGGGCTTGAGAGATCACTTAAATCCCAGATCCCGCAGGATGTGCTTGAGCGTTTGGAAAAGGAGCTTGGCTGATATATTGGATTCAAATAAGGTTTATTCCCTGCTCGGCCTTTGTATGAGAGCCGGCAAGGTTAAGAGCGGAGAGCTTGCAGCAATGGAGGCTATCCGCAAAAAAACTGCAAAGCTGGTGATCGTGAGCTGCGATGCTTCCGATAACACCACCAAGCAGTTTACTGATAAATGTAAGTATTATGATGTTCCGATTGTTTTCTTTGGCGACAAGGAGAGCCTGGGACATGCAATAGGTAAGGATGTTCGAACGAGTCTGGCAATTACTGATAAAGGTTTGTCTGAAGGGCTTTTGAAGAACTTAAGAATTTTAGACGGAGGAAATGTGAATGGCGAAAATTAAAATATCCGAACTTGCAGTGGAGCTTGGATGCGAGGCAAAAGAGCTGCTGACTTTTTTGCAGGAAAAAGGGATAGAAGCAAAACGTTCTAATAGTTCTATCGAAGCTACAGACGCTGAAATTGCCAGAGGTCATTTTGCTAAGACTTCAGCAGCGGATTCCGCAAAGGTGCCGGAAGCTGAACCTAAAAAGGAGGAAGAAGCTGCAAAACCTACCAAAGCAGAGCAGCCTGTACCCGATAGGGAGCAGCCCAAAAAAGAAGCACCTAAGGGTGACAGACCTACTGACGGCAAGCTTATGCCCAAGAAAAAGAAGAAGATCATTGTTGTGACCAACAACAATAATTCCCAGAGCCAGAGGAACAACCAGAGTAATGGCGGTGAAAGGAACTTTGGCGGTCAGAGAAGGGACAACAGAGGTGGCAATCAGAACCAGGGACAGCGCAAGCAGTTTGCACAGTCCCAGAATGTATATCATCCTATCAAGCCCCTGACAGCACCTTCACAGCTTGACAGCTACAGTACGACAGTAAACAAGTACACAGCGCCTCCTAAGCCAAAGAAGGAAGCGCCTGCGCCTGCTCCTGCACCCGTTAAGGAGCAGACAGCTCCTGTTGCTGCAGCTCAGACAGCACCTGCACAGGCACCTGTTGAGAACAGACAGCCTTCAAGACCTGTCCAGCAGACTCAGGGTGAGTTCAGAAGAGACAACAGGGATAACAGAGACAATAACAACAGAGAAGGAAGACCTTCAAGGGACAACAGAGAAGGCAGAGATAACAGAGACAACAGAGATAACAGAGGCGGAGCAAGGCCTGACAGGAATTCCTTCCAGGGACAGAGAAATGATCGCGGTGACCGCGTCGACAGAAACGGCCAGGGAGGAAACAGATTCCAGGGCGGCAAGGACAATAAATTCCAGGGCGGCAAGGATAATAAATTCCAGGGCAAGTTTGAAGGAAAGGGCGGCCGTGGTGGCTTTGAGGCTCCTGCGGAGAAGGCTCAGTCCGGACATGATGAGAGAAGAAGGAACGCTCAGGACAAGGACAAGAGAAACAAGAAGGATCTTGCTTACGAGCAGGAAGAGATGATGCCAAGAAGCAAGCGCGTCGGCAGATTCATCAAGCCCGATGTCAAGAAGGTAGAGGAGCCTGAGGAACAGATCAAGGTTATCTCAATCCCTGAGAAGGTTTCCATCAAAGAGCTTGCTGAGAAGATGAAGATGCAGCCTTCTGTTATCATCAAGAAGCTCTTCATGGCAGGTCAGATTTCAACTGTTAACACTGAGCTTAGCTATGAGGATGCTGAGAATATCGC
>JAEEGL014756759.1_pt1 | contig 16095 bp, 18 predicted proteins | sample 9134231 | NCBI WGS metagenome assembly JAEEGL01 (sample SAMN16246548, study PRJNA631951) | gut metagenome | biome: gut microbiome; feature: rumen; material: fiber-attached | host: Bos | place: Iran: Karaj | collected 2018-10
CGGCCTGACGGTAGGCATCGACTGGACCTTCTGCCGCCATCTGGGGCTCTCTGCCGACCTCTCCTGGGGACTCACAGGCATCTTCCCCGGCGATTTCAAGACCGTCGAACAGACGCTTTACCCCATCTATGGCACGATAGGCCTGTTCTACAGGATTTTCTGACGAATTGAAACATATATAAGACATGTTTAAAACGAATAGCTTATGAAAAAGATCTTTACATTATTACTGCTTGTGATGGCGGCTGTTGTCGCCCGTGCAACAGATTACATCGTGCCCGTCACAGTGGTCGTAAACGGTGTAACTTCAGAGCAGACCGGTGTCTTCTCCGTCGTTGAGAACGATGGCCTGTACGACATCAATCTGAAAAACTTCATGCTGGCCAGCGAAAATGGCCCTATGGGAGTGGGCAACGTGGAACTCAAGGGGATTGAACCCTACAATGACGGCAAGGCTACGCTGCTCGTCACGGAGAGAGAAGTGACGATAACCGACGGTGACGACCCCAACGTGGTCGTCTGGATGGCAAGCATGCTGCCCCCTGTCAACGTGGTGCTGCGCGGAAAGATCGAAGGCGAACACCTGTTTATGAATCTTGACATCGACTTGATGGAGTCCTTAGGACAGCTCATCCAGGTAACTGTTGGCGATGGCTATCAGATGCCGAATCCCGGATTCGAGCTGTGGCACAGCTCTGACAATACCCACGAGGAGCCCAATGGCTGGCACTCCTTCGAGAGCGCCACAGGTGCGCTGGTAGCATTTGCCGGTCATCACCTCTCCAAGTCCAAAAAAGCGCATTCTGGTGAGGCCTGCGCACGCATCTATTCATCATCCATTTTAGGCATCGTAGCCAATGGCACCATGACCACCGGCCGTCTGAATGCCGGTGCCGCCGTGGCTACCGACCCCGCCAACAATGCCTACATGGACACAAGCCTTCCCGATGTCGACGGCAGCGGTAACCCCTTCTATATTCCCCTGTATTCGCGTCCTGACTCCATCGCCGTCTGGGTGAAGTTCAGGCAGGGTTCGGTCAACCCCGACCATCCTTACGCCACCATCAGCGCGGTCATCACCGACGGCACCTATTATCAGGATCCTGAGGACAAAGCCTACACCAACGTCGTGGCAAAGGCCAAGAATAACACGATCGCCACCACCGGCGGCGAGTGGGTGCGTGTCACGGCTCCTTTCGTCTACACAGAGAATGCCGTTAATCCGAAGGCTGTGCTGATCACCGTCTCCACCAATGCCGATGCTGGTCAGGGCAGCGACGGCGACGAGGTGCTGGTCGACGACATCGAGCTCGTCTACGACGCCAAGGTGACCAGCCTGAAGATCAATGGTCAGGATGTGCCGGGCTTCAGTCCCGATGTGTTGGAGTATGAGATGGAACTGGAGCAGGGTGTCACGGCAGAAGACATTGAGGTCGTCGTTGAAGGCAAGTCTTCTCATGTGGTCAAATCTGTGGATCAGGTTGGCGACTATAAAGTATGTACTGTGATGGCATTAGGTGGAGACATGAAGCACATGACCACGTATGTCATCCGTGAGAAGGGCAGCGGCACAGGCATCCGCAGCATCAAGTCGACTGCTGGCCAGCCCGCCTATTACATGCTCGACGGTCGTCAGGCAAAGACGCTGTCGCCAGGTCGCATCTACATTCGCCGTCAGGCCGATGGAACGGTCACAAAGTTGATACACAAATAGACCGCCTTCAGCTACTCGGTACACATCGCATTACAAACACGATGAGGCATCCTTCACGGGGTGCCTCATCTGTCTTATGGCCGCATGCAAGTTTGCAAGATTTCGACTATGTGCCAGAGCGCCATACTTTCCTGCCGTTGTGGATGAGCACCCCCTTCGTCGGCGGAGTGCTGAGACGTCGTCCGCCAAGGTCATACCACGGAGTGGCAGTATCGTCGGCCTTCATCATCTGTATGTGAGTGGGATCGCCCCAGACGTAGAACTGAGTGTCCGACAGCTGACCGTTGTAATAGCGATTCCGTTTCTCTATGACACCGTCGGCACCATAGAAGTTCTCGTAGTTATACTCATAGTTACCCCACGCATCAGAGGTGTATGTTTCCTTCGTCAACCAACTGTGGTCATCATACTCATAGAGTTTTGTAGAGGTCAAGAAGGCACCTTCCCAAGATATCTCCTGATAGAGCTTGACCAGTTCCCCCTTGCTGTTGTCTTCTCCCCTGATTTTGGCATATAAAGCCCACCCGCCTGTAGCGTCAGGCATATAGACGTCGTAGTCTGCGGGAGTGGAGCCGCTGTAGCGATAGATGATATATTTCAGGGTCTGTACCAGCTGGCCCGGATTGTTCTCGTCTTCATCATAGTTGATCCAAGCCGTCTCGATACCCTTCTCATTCCATTCCAGGCTCTCCCACTTGTTTGTCATCACGTACTCGCCGTTACGCATCTCGTATTCCTCCAATCTCAGTCGCCGTCCCTGATCGTCGTAGATGTGGAGCGTCTTGGTTTCTTCTGTGCCGTCGGCGTAGTAGTAGATGTCATGCTCCTCCTTCGTTTTTCCGTTCTCGTAGGTGTAGTCACATTGCCACGTTTTTTCGTTTGTCGAGGGATCAACCGTGTAGGTACTTAGTAACTGTTGCTGGGCTTCTGCCGTCAGCACCGTCATGGCTCCGATGAGCGAAAGGTAGATTTTCTTCATAAGCGTTGTCTTTAAATTTTTAATTACGAACTGGTATTTTGGTTGCAAATGTAAGATTATTTTCTGAAAATTCCAAGCTTTTTGGCGTTTTTTTTCCTACGACACAACGTTCCACGACACAACGTTCCAGACCCCATGTGTTCGTTCGTTATTCCACATCTTGCCAGAATTGAGACATTTGAGCCATTACTTCATCAGACAACAGGACGCCGGAATGACCTTCCGACCATTCAAAAGAAGGAACAGCTTGCTGCAGTTCCTCTAACGATAGTTGTGGCTCATCTCCCGGCTCTGAGGGATTCATGCAGACCATATCCACATACATTCTCCGCTTTGTCGAGCCAGCCCAGTCGTCAGCAGGATAAGGATCGGAAAGAAAGAATCCGTTGAACACGATGCCAGCCTTGTCGTCGCCTGTGCGCATCATGAAGAACATATCGCCCCGTCGAGCCTCCTGCCACTCATAGATGCTCCATTTCAGGCGGAACATACCGTGCACCAGGTTTTCCATACACTCCTCGTAATCCTTCTCCGTGAATGAACTGATAGCGGGATTCCAGCGCATCAGATATCTTCTGGCTCCTTCCGGTATTGGAACCACCTCGAGCACCACTTCCCAAATGCAACAATCACCATTTTTATCTTTCTTGCATGGTTTACCAGGACCTTGATATTTGAAGCGAGGCCCGGGTTCTGCCTTGACGTCAATGATCTGTGTCAGACAGACGTCTTTAGTGCCTTTGAGCATCAAGAAGTCCAGCTCACTATTGATGACGTACGGAAAATCACCGCCGTTATAATAGTTGATGCCGTAGAATGATTCTGGCATTTTCTCCGTTTTTACTGCAATAGTTCCGTCTTCGTTCTCCAGAATCTGGCGGTAGTTGTCATCATTGATGTCTACGACGATGTGCGTTATTTCGCCTGTAAGCACTTTGTCGATTACCTCGTCTTCCACATCAATGATAACAGCCTCCTCATTAAGGTCGAACTTCTTCTTTTCATTTTCTGATTCCATAGAATTATTGTTTTTGATTTCTGCCCACAAAGGTACAACATTAATTTGAGATGCGTATCATTTTGGGCAAAAACTCTCCTCAGGCACAAAAATAATCCCCTTTCTGTTTAAGAAGACCCACCCAGCGTTGCATGATGGAGAGAGTCCACGCAAAATTAACACGGCGTGATTGCTGGGTGGGGAATAACAAAAGATTTCTCTTTTTTTAATGCACATGGGGTCAGGAACAACGTGTAATTACACAATAGTCCTGACCCCGCGTGTTATAATTCAAATCCTATTATTTCACAGTAGCCTTAACATAGCTCTTTCCAGCTGGCTTCAGCTGATCCTTTCCGAACAAAGGGTCGTATTTACCTACTGGCATATCGCTTAGAACAAAGGCAGTACATTTTCGACCTGCTACGACTTTGTCCGTTGCTGCAGTATTAACTGCTGTCGCAATAAGACCGACTAAGGCACCAAATCCACCACCGCCTCCGCTAATACTGGTGTCAACATTAATTAATCCTTCTCTTTGATATATTGTTTCACCAGTCTTTGTAGAGCGAAGAATATATTCAACTCCTGCTGTCAGTTTACCACCTATGCTATTGCGCTTCCATGATTTTATTATAGTAAACATTGCAGCATCTGCTCCCAAAACACTACGGAATTTAGAAAGATCCCCCTCTAAAAATAGCTCTGCATCATATGCACTTTCAGATTGGAACATTTCCATTGTTAACATTGGTGAGAATACATAATAACCCTTTTCGCAAATAGGTGCATAAAGAGTTGTATAAAAATAATCTTTTGCCTCCACATGTTCAGTTTGGTTGATTGGTGGCATAATTACAATTGACAACGGTTGTTCTTCATACATTTTAGGGTATTGTTCCCCTTTCGTTATTTGTTGAGCACATGACAACATTAACAATGCTGCCAAGCCAAGTAATATAGACTTCTTCATTTTTCTAACTGTTTAATGATTCTTGAAATAAAGATCTCTGACTCTGGATAAGCAGTGATTTCTGCTTTAAGAAGTGCTAAGCCCTCATCTTTTTTGCCTGCTTTGTATAGAAGGTATCCATATTCAGCATTCACACCTGGAGGTACGACTTTGCGAGTTCCTTTTTGTTTAGCGATGACTTTCTGATATTGGATCATTGCCTTTTCCAATTTTTCATCAGTAAGCCTTTTTGTGTACTGATAGGTAGCATCCTCGGAGTCATACCAAGAATAGAGTTCTTTTTGAGTTTGGCATGCTGCCAAAGCCATCACGCAGATGGCTGCAAACAATAATTTCCTCATGGCAAATTTATAATTTTAGTTTCTTGACTTGATAATAATAGTTGCTTACTATAGATTGTCTCTCCTTTGAATTTGACAGTAACGTGTCTATTGCCAGTTGCAACACCATATTGTGTACCTTTTCTATTGGCTACTTTGGGTTTTACAACCTTTGCGTCAAATTTAGCCCCATCAATATCCACCTGAACTAATTTTGATCCATTGCCGTACGTTTGCTTTGGACCTACAAATACTAGGTAAGCCATATCATCTTTCCCAGATTGCTGAGCAACAGGATAACTCGTTTTGCAACCAACTAAAAAGCAAGTTATTGCAAACATTGCAAATATAATTCTCTTTTTCATAAGCTATTTGATTTCTTCAATATAATAATCATTCAATTTATTTGAATCTATGGCTACACCATCACTTGTAAATGAAACAAAAGAAAACTCTGTTTCTGGTGTATCACCTGCCATCTCTGTAACGGTAACTGATCCGATTGTCTTTCCTGGCAATTCTATCATCACACCTGTTTGAGGATTCTTGACTTTTTTCCCTTTTGTCTTTACAGCGAACTTGTCTCCAATTTTAATCCCTTGACTTGCACCACCTGCAATAAGTTGAGCATCATTGTCATACGACAAAAAGAATGTTCTCCAAGGTTTATTTGTACATTTGTTTATAATGTTTTCAACCAATTGACCTATGGCTTCTGAAATAGCTTTATCACTAAGAGTTGCGTCAAAATCAGCTTTTCCGCCCACGCCCATAGTTGTTCTTGTCGTTAATTCTGCTGATCCTTTACCTTCGTCAGAATAGATAATAAGACCTGTAGAGACATCTACAAGGCGAATAGCTACAGCTGCTTCGACAATTTGACTTTTAGTAGATGAAAAAACACCGGATTTACCAACATTCTTACGACCATATTCTGTAATGGATCCTATAATCATGTAGTCTGCACCAATAGTAGCCAATCCGTTATCGCTCTTCTTGGCTTCTTCTAGAAGAGTGGCCAAATCACTACGTTCTAAAAGCAAGAACTTGCCAGAGGCAGCCAATTTTGCAGATAGGATGTCCAAGGCTTGTTTCCCCATGGGATCATTTTCCTTGTCATAGAATATGCCTTTGGCATACTGAGTTTCATTACTAAAGCGGCCAATGGCTACTTTCCTTTTAATTACCTTACCACCCGCATCAGGATTTTCTTGAATAACGGGCTCCACTATTTCTGTTTTACGCTGGGCATATCCCAATGCGCAAAAAGAAAAAAGTGTCAGACAGATTACAATTTTTTTCATTTCGTTTTAATTATAAGTTAAACATGTTGTAATGCCTTGTTTTTAAGTTATTTGTTTCCCTTAGCTCTGTTATGCGTCTTGCAGAGCATCTGGCAGTTATCGATGTCCGTTGAACCGCCCTTGCTCCATGCAGTTACATGGTCGGCATCCATCTCGTCGAGTTTCCAGATGCGGGTGCGGTTGGCATCGTGCCCGATGGCGCAATAGGGACAATTGCTCACTCCGTCAACCTTGGCTTGCAGCGTCTGCTGCTCATAAACCTTGCGCATGATGGGTTTATCGAACAAACGAACATTCAGCAACTTGGTATCCAGACAACCGCCCAATACATATTCAAAGATGCCCCGACGGTTTCCTACAAAGTCATCATGCATCAGTTGGTACACCTTAGCAGATAGTTCTGAATGATTAAGCGGCAGATGATGGAAGCGCTCATAGAGTTCTCCCCAGTTCAGCCCCCGCATCTCGTCGTAAACATCATCGAATTTCGAGTCCACCCAATCCAACACGGTATTGAAGTATGTCTTTATCTCGTTGATGTTCGTATCTCTGCGATGTTTAGACATATAGGCACTCACAGGCTCTTTGGAAGCAGCCGACTCTGGTGATATACTCTCACTATTTGCCACCCACTCAAGAGCCGTTGCCAGATACTGCTGACGGTTTGCAGGCCCTTTTACATAACTGTCCCAACGCTGGATGTTGGCATTCTGCGAATTCGAGAATTCTGCCTTACATGCCGAGACGAACGGCCCGGAGAACACGGCGTTCAATTCCTCTTGGTGGTTGAGCGGGATACCTGCTATATTGATGGTCTTAAACCAGTTCTTAATCTCCTCTTCTGCAAAGTCGCCCTCACCTTCACAAATGTAAATGAGGAGTTCCGTCTTCAGTATCTTCTGTCGTTTACCTTCATCCAGCCCTTCAAAGTTCTGCTCAATATCGTTGACTCTGATGGCTAACTTATTCTTCAGGAAACGCCCAAGCGACGTGATGCGCTGCTGCCCGTCGAGCACTTCGAGCCTTCCGCCATCTACCTTATTGAAATAAATAAGTCCGAGCGGATAGCCTTTCAATACTGAATCAATGACAGCCACGTCTTTCTTGCCGTCGGCATAGATATAGTTGCGCTGATACTCAGGTTGGATCGTCAGTTGTCCGGAAAGGCCATACAATCCTTTTCCTTCCAATTCGTTATACTCGAAGCCGTCGCATATCTGCTCAACGGTATATATCTTTCGTTCTGTCTTCATCTGCCTATTCTTTTTTACGGATTAATATTCTTGCGTATGGCTTTACAGGATAGCCGTCTTCCATATAGTAAAGCTGGCCTTGCCTAAGACTTGGATTCATCTTCTTTAGTTCCGGTGGAAAAGGCTTTAGTCCTAACTCCTTGCCAGAATCACCTTCAGCGATCCCAATTATCTCAAATTGTTCTGGGCAGTATTTGTCAAGAAATGATTTGGGTAGTCCCATTGCTCCCTTAAAATCATCAGGAATTGCATCTGTAAAGGGAACCTCAATAGCATCATAATTCTCATAATGAATATAATCTTTGCGTCCACGTATCTCTTTATGCTTGCTGTGCTTGAAGTTCTCTGCCATTGTCATTAGCTTTAAGGGCTGATGACGTCGCCCATGGTCAACATTTGTGAACCAACATGAATTCCCCAAACGAGTATAGTTGCCGACATATCCCAAACGTTCAGCCTTAGCTTTATCACTCTCTTTTACAATGGTGCCTTCAGGAACTCCAAATACCATGTCAGTGACAAAGCCCGTAGCACCAAGCCAAACTCTATTATCTTTGATGAGTGGAAAAATCTCTTTGTAGGTGACAGCATTCATATTACCTATAATGATGAATTGCTTCCCAGCATCCATCAACCAAAGTACGAACTCCCTGAATAATGAGAAGGGAGGATTGGTTATGATAATGTCAGCTTCATCACGCAACTTCTTGATTTCTTTACTACGGAAATCACCATCGCCCTCCAAATACTGCCATCGTAAATCTTTTAAATTGACGCGTCCATCTCCAGTAACATCGTCTGTCAATACGAATATTTTGCCATAAGTCTTGCTCTTATCCACATCATAATAAGGCTGCTGCATCTCAAAAAGTGTAGGCTGATAAGGCATCTTATACTTCTTGCTTTCTGGGGCATAGCTGGTGGAAATCAATTTCTTCAATCCCAGCAGTTCAAAGTTCTGTGCGAAGAACTTGGTAAAGTTGCTCCACTCAGGATCGTCGCAAGGCAATAGGATAGTCTTTCCACGAAACACATTTGGGTCATAGTCCAGATAGGCGTTTATCTCCTTCTGAATATCTTGATATTGCGTATAGAACTCGTCGTTCTTCGCTGTTTTGGCGTTTGCTAAGTTAGTATTTGCCATTTTTGATTGATAGCTATTATAATTGCACTCAACTATCAATCACGCCAAGACGCAGAAAGTGTGATGCACCTTATGCGTTCAGCTTCGAGGTAGCGTAGGAAGGGAACCTCGGCAGTCTTACAAGTATGCACCACACCAAAGTGTAAGTGCATTCGTATTTGTAAGACTGCACAAGATGCCCATTACGACCATCTCGTCACGTATTATCTCGTTGCGTTTTTTATTCCCAATAAGTTTCCTACGCTTTTGGCTGAACGCGAAATAATAGCGAATGCTTTGTTTTTTACCACTATGTCCCACCGCCGTCCGCACTCGGACATCGTGGCGGTGTTCGAATGCAAAGGTAAGCAATAATTCCGAAACGACAAAGGATTTCATTAAAAAATTTGGTGGAACAGAAATAAAGTCGTATCTTTGCACCATCAAATACGTTTTACCTTGTATAGTATTATGGAAACGTCAGGGGATTCGATAGAATTGAAGATTGCGGGTGTGCTGAGCGACATCCGCCAGAAAGGTTATTCATCCGTGCATCCGTTCAGCATCGGCAAGGTTGAAGAGCGAATGGCACAATTCGCCCAAGCCAATAGCGTCGTCCTTGCCAGCGACGAACTCTACATGAGCGCCAAACAGCTGCAGCATTGCATGAGAGCATCAAAGGGGGCCAAGGGACTGGTGGTTGATGATGCAGACCTGATAGGTTTTCCGAAGAATCGTTTCCAAATGGATCTCTACTACGACGGCGAGTGCTTTATCTATACTGACGGGAATTCTAAGTTTATCGTCCATCCTAATTATCAGATGAAAGTGAGCCGCGAAGTGGTGAAACTTGTTAATTTCATCACGGCCACGAAACGGACGGATAAGAAGGAGTTCAACGGCAAACGCTATATCAAAATATAAAAAGCTGGCCACACGTGACCAGCTATAAGCGAGTGAAAGAAACCAAGCGGCAAGGTCGAATTGCTCATCATCACACAGATGCCACCGTTCCGCACATCGTGGCTCTACTCGGTTTCTCCTTTCACGTTGCAAAGATACGATAAGTTTCTGAAACTTCCAAGCTTTTTGGCGATTATTTTCTCACAATGGGGACAGTCCTTTTTGTGAGATTTGGTGATTGTGTAAAATAATTTTATCCTCTTTGTTTTTCTGCGAATAATGTGCAAAAGCGGCCTAAATACCGCTCTCAGACTTTACCGGCACTAAAGTGGGAGTTTAGTCACGGTAAAGTCCCACTTTAGTCTATCTAAAGTCCGGGTTTACTTTGGGGTGTCAAAACGCCTGATTTGAGGCATTTAAAAATGTATAATATTTTCATAACTTTTATATATATAGACCAGTAATAGCCGATCTTTGGCTGCTTTATTGGCATGAGGGGTATGATTGAGTTTATGTGAGCAGTTTTTGAGTTTTTGAAGGATTTTGGAAAGGTCTCAAAGCGCTGATATTCAAATGTTTAATGATGGCTTGTTGAGTTTTTGATACCCATTTCCCAAAAACTTTTTTTTAAAATTAAAAGAGTAAAGAGTTTTATGGAGTTTGATACCCAAAAACTCAATGAATACCATCTAAAAGGCTGCCTGACAGTCTATTACGACATATCGGGCAGCCATCAAAAACTCAAAAAGAACTCAATCCCCGTGGTCAGAATGGCACTGCATGCTGCAGCTGGATGTAATCGGCGATGTCGAATTTCAGATCGCCTTCTGGTGCTTTTTGTTGGCAAATATCAAAGACGGTGAAGTTTGCCAGGTCGGCCATCTTAGCAATCGCGTTGCTCCATTCGGCGATGGCATCGCGGTCGGGGATGACAATCACGTCTCGCCCTTGCAAGGGCTGAAGCACCTCGCGACGGAGCATGCCTTTGTTGCCCGTAGCCACCCACGTCCAGGTCGGGAAAGCCAATGCTCCGAACAATGCATTCTTGGGACTCTCGACGAGCACCACCATGCTCTCTGGATAACGGGTGAGCAGATGTTCTCCGAAGAGACATGCCGAACGGAACCGTGCCTCCTTCGGCAGGCGGCCCTCACGTGCCCAGATGCTGCCCAGCCAATAGCATGAGCCGGGGTCGCTGTGGGCGAAACGGGGTGACATAGGGTTGGTCTCGTAGTGCTGCACCTTCAGGTTACACACGCGGCCGTGCCTGTCGATGTTCGGAAACACGGTGCTGTCGTCGTGGTCGCCCATCGGGTAGGCTCCGATGCGGTATTCCTCGGTGACCCATTCCACCGCCTCAGGGCGGAACATTCGCATGAGGCACTTGCAGAGCGAGTTCTCAGGCGTTACCAGCCGGTCGACCATCTCCACGGGGATATACGTGTAGTCGGGCTCCTCGGGCTTGGGAGCAGGTTTCCGTTTCGGTCGGGGCATATACCCGCCGACTGGCGTGGTGCTGATGCCGAACTCGTTGGAGAGCCAGCGGCAAGCGTCTTGGAACGACCATTCCTCGTGCTGCATCGTGAAGTCGATGACGCTGCCGCCCTTGCCACAACTGAAACAGTGGCAGTAGTTCTTGCCCGTGCCCTCGACCAGCGAGAGCGACGGGTGATGGTCTTCGTGCCAGGGACAAAGGGTTACATAGTTCGCCCCGACTCGGCGCAACTTACAACCCAGCCGCCTTGCCACCTCCGTGATGGGGATGGCGTTCAGGCGAAGGGTGTCGAAGTGTTCGTGCTGGCTGTTCATGATGCAGTGAGCTTAAGTCTGAAACGCACGATGTTGCCGAAGTCTTCACGGGGGAAGACGCTTGAGAGACGTTCGTAGAACTTTTGTTTGCCGTTGGGCTTGAGCGATGATTCGATACAGTAGTTGCGGTAGGCGGTGTAGACCTCCTGTCCGTTGGTGGTGTACTCGCAGGCCTCGCACAGCTCGTTGGCAAACAGCAGGACGTTGTCTGACATCAGACGGTAGCGCTCGAGAGCCTGTTCGCAGTTCTGGCTCTGCGTGAACTCGCCGCGTGTCATCAGTCCGGGCAGAGCCTGGAGTATCCAGTTCAAGATGCCGGGCAGTTCGGTCTTGAGCTTGTCGGCCAATCGTCGGTCCACCTCTTCCTGCGGGATGGTGACCTGATAGGCCAGGATGAGCAGGCGGCGGAAGTAGCCGAAGGTGTTCTCTGCCCTCGGCAGGTCGTTGAAGGCGGCGAGCACCTTGCCATAGTCGTTGGTCTCGCGGGGATCGACGTACAGACGCTTGACGGTGACCCGCTCGCCTGAGGTCAGCTGCTTCAGGATGTTGGGGTTTACGTCGCGGCCTGACTCCGTCGAGATGTTGAGCATCTTGCCCTCGAAACCGGCACGCTTCACGTCGTCGTTGGTCAGGTCGGCCAGCGAGAGGTAACTGACGTTCATCGACCCCAACAGGGCCTCGACCACCTCGAGCGTCACCGACTTGCCGTTCTGCCCCTGGCCGTAGAGCCAGAGCATCTTCTCCAGCCGGTGGTGCTTCATCAGGCAATAGCCTGCGAACTCTGCCAACAGCTGCTGGGCCTCCGTCTCGGGCAGTACACGGTCGAGGAAACGATGCCACTGCGGGCACTCGGCCTGTGCGTCGTACACGTAGTCGAGGGTGTGGGTGAACAGATCCTCCTTGCGATGGTCGCGCAGATTGACACTACCGTCGCTGCCGACTACGAGCGTTCCGTTGCGCACGTTGATCCATACCTCGCCATCGGGCACCACACAGCGGCGGTACTTTGACAAGTTGTAGCCCACGCCTTCGTAGAGCGCCTTCATGAACACATGGTTCACGCGGATAGACTCAGGCACCCCGCAGCACTCTGCGCACAGGCTCACGAAGTCCATCCACTGCTGCGACTCTACCGCCTCCCAGTGGCTACCCGTGTAGATGAGCATGTGTTGGTTGCTCTTCGCCTTCTCGTCGTACTCACGGCACCACAGACGGTCGTCAGCTGCACGCTTGATTTCACGGATGACAACCTCGCGCAGTGCCGACTGCCACTGTTTGCCCGACATCAACTGGATGATGTCAGGTTCCTTTGACACCACAGCATCGGCAATAGCCTTCAGCGTGATGTCGACTAAACGCTCTTCGCGCTCACGGCGCTGAGCCTCCAGTTTGCTGGCTTCCTCAGCCAGACCCTGCTCAAGAGAGCTGGGATTTGTTTTCTCAGTACCCATTTTTTCAATGTTACTTAAAAAATGATGCCTTGCACTCAGCCTCCATAGGCGATTTCAGAGACAGCGGGCCCCGTGCCCCGGTTTTTGTGCCCTTTGGATTCTATTCATTCCCACGGCGCAAATACAAAATGCACTCGGAGGCGGGAATCCGAGTGCGAAGTTAGGGTAATTATTTGAAACCAGCAAGTAATTTATTCTAACTGATTTGACTGGTGACATTCAGTATAAAAAACTGAAAGAAAAATTGTAAAACTGCTATCCAATTTTCAATAGATTTAAATCTTCAAGGCGAAGTTCTGCGGCTTTGATAGAAACGTTTAATATATGATGTATCCCTCCAACAATATTTCTGTAACTATCCCAAGTTTCTGGTTGCTTTTGACTATAAAAGATCCAACTTACTTGGCCTGTATAATGATAGGTATATAAATAGTAATAGAGTAATTTTACTATTTCTTCAGGCATCAACAAAGTGGCGGCAAAACGATTGGCTTGTCGCTCAAATCTTTTCATATCTTCAGTATTTATGAACAGATCATCATTAATTGTTTTTTCGGTTTCACCAAAAGACGCTATTCCCTGCTCCTTGATTAGCGAAGCATGTAGCATATAATGACCTAATTCATGAGCCATAGTAAAACGGTATCTGTCATAGTTATTAAGTCCTGACCTGTCTATAATAACGGTTTCTGATAAAAGATCAAGACGTCCAAGTTGACCTGCTGGTAAGTCTGCTGTAATATGTCTGAGTCCTTGAGCTTCTGCTAATATAAAGGGATCTATAGAGAGATCAAGGAGATAGACTCTATCCATCATTTTTTCAACATAAGGATAGCCATTGTCTCTTTTTCGTACAAATCTCGGCTTCTCCATAAAAAGATTGTCTTTGTCAAAATTGGCAAGAAGAAACTTTCCTCTTTCAACATATTCTTGTGTTACTTCATTTGCTATAGAATCTATATTGTTATTAGTTAGATATGGCGCTCTTAATTCATGCGTGGGATTAATAGTAATGTTGTCGTATTTCAATGCGTCAGCAAGCGATGTGGTAGTCATCGCTCCGTTCCATATAACCATCGGTACATCCATGGAAATCCGTCCGAAAAGCATGTCGGTATTGTGAATGGCTGTGGAGTAATCTTCAACAGAACGAGGGAGAATATAAGATTCTGTTGTCATCTCCTTTTGGGGATTGATGCGTACATAGCCAATCCATTTTTTCTCTGCGAGACTATATACATCATTGGTAATTCCTTGTGTAGAGACAATGAAGAGCTTAATATTTCTTCTTCCTTCATATTGTCCAAGAAATGCACGTAACTTTTCGATGGTAAGAGATCCTGAAATTATTTCATAAGCCTCAATAGATGAGGGAGTCTTTAAGTTTAGATGAGCTTTTTTCTTATATTGCTCTACTGCGATATCTGGCATGATGTCATCGCCATAGTCTGGTCTTACCACAACTTTCGAACATGGGAACCTATTTGATTGGTTATCTGCGATACTACGCAGATAGGTTTCCAGCCTATCAAGAATGGTTGGAATGTTGGGGGTGGCCTGAGTTACTGCTTCTGCATCATCAAAGTATTTTTCAATCTGAGAAACGAGCTTTCTCAGTTCGTGGCATTCTGGAAGTTTTTCATATTTTTTTATGTCGTTAATCCATTTACATTGATCCATACTATCTTTCAAATTCTTCCAGGTCTTACCTTCTTTAAGCTTTTCTCCACAAAAGGTACAAATCATTCTAGCAAATTTTTCCCGAGAAAGTTTCATTTTGATAATACCGCGACGAACACTGACAAATCGAACTACTTCCCATAGAGATTGATCATTTTGGGCTATGATCCAGTCAGCAATGAAATCATTAATTGCATTGAGCCAACTTGCAGCTGAATCAGGCTGAAGAAAATAAGCAGCCTTATCATTGTCACGATTTAATACACTTTTGAAATCTGTATAGACCATTTTATACTATTATTTTATTTCTACCTTTTCTAATCATTCTACAGAAAGTTTCATCTCGCTGACGTCATCATCATCTTCAATTTGCATCGAAGTATTATTTGATTGTTGGTTGATCACAATCCTCTCGTTCATCTGCTGAGCCAGTTCCCTGAATCTGCTTTTTGCTTCTTCGTCTGTAATGTATTTCTTTATAATACGGTTAATCTTACCTTCTGAGAGACTATATTTCCCAAGTTCAAACCATTCCAGGTAATGCTGAATATGGCTTTCCTGATTCAGATCGTATGCCAGAGGCAGATCGCTCTGACGGAATGTGAGATCCTGAAACAGTCTCCTATAGACAGCCTTTTCTGCCTTCCGCTTACCGTCTGTCTGAGATCGCAAATTGCCTTCCAGTTTTCCTGTCGTGTTTCAGGAACATTCAATGCGATGCTAAGCTTTTGCAACTGTTTAATAACAAACGATCTTGCCATCACCAACATGGCTACTTCTTCGTCCTTCTCTCTGACAAGCAGATTCTTTAGTCCATAGGCTCTCATCAGTTCGATGAGATGCCTCCTGCTCTTACTGAATTTGCACCTTTCAATCTTATTGTATTTCATATTCATTCTTGGTCCCACTAATTAAAGGGCTCCTTGGATGCAAATTTACGAAAAAGTGTAGGAATATAAAAATAAATCATCGGAAATATTACGCTCAAAGACTACGTAATATATTGAAAATATTTGCATATTTGTTTGGTAATTTCGATATTTTTTCGTAACTTTGTAGGGTGAAAGAGAAGTGGTTTCGGCCACGATAATAACCCTAATTATTCACCATTTAAAACATCAAAAGTTATGAACAAAACAGTAAAGAAAGTCCTTCAGGTGATCAGTTACATTATCAGTATTCTTCTCGGTGCCGCCGGAGGCACGATGCTGAATTGAGATTTTAGAATTTAGAATTTAGAGATCTATTACCATGGAAGGCAGAGTGTTTAAAATCTCTCAGTACGCTTGTGCGGTGCTGCTCATCGTGAGCAGCATCGCCCTCGTGGCGTATCAGGTGGTCCAGATCGACAACGTGGCGGCGGGGCTGCTCTACTATGTGGCGCAGTCGTTCCTGCTGGCCGGCTCGATCTTCGGACTCGATCAGTATGTGCGTTTTATATCCCGACAAATTAAAGAAAGGAAGCACTAAAAAAACTATCAATAATATCGAAAATAATTGGCAAAATATTTGCATAATTCAAATATTTTTTGTACCTTTGTACCATAATAATAAAGCGGGAAGCGGTGACCCGGTGTAGCTCATCGCAA
>JAEEGL010794511.1_pt1 | contig 16094 bp, 13 predicted proteins | sample 9134231 | NCBI WGS metagenome assembly JAEEGL01 (sample SAMN16246548, study PRJNA631951) | gut metagenome | biome: gut microbiome; feature: rumen; material: fiber-attached | host: Bos | place: Iran: Karaj | collected 2018-10
TAAATCATAAGTACCAGTTTCAGGATTATAAAATTCTGATGCTGCAACATCCATTGCAATTTTTACTTGTTCACCAGGTTTATAACCAGCTGCTTCAATAGCTCTTACAATATATTTAAGTGGTTCTTCATTATCCTTTAAATTTGGTGCAAATCCACCTTCATCACCAACAGATGTAACTTGTCCATCAGCCTTTAATAACTTCTTTAAGTTATGGAATATTTCGGCACCCATTCTAATAGCTTCATGAATATTTTTAGCACCAACAGGCATAATCATATATTCTTGGAAATCTACTGATGAATCAGCATGAGCTCCACCATTTAAAACATTCATCATAGGAACTGGTAAAGTATTACCTTCACTATTTAAATACTTATATAATGGTAATCCAGCATCATTAGCAGCAGCTTTAGCAACAGCAAGTGAAATACCTAATATAGCATTAGCACCGTATTTAGATTTAAATTCAGTACCATCAGCATTAATCATAGCTTCATCAACTGCTTTTTGATCATTAGCATCCATGCCAATAACTACATTTCTTAATTCTTTATTAACATTATCAACTGCTTTTAGAACACCTTTACCTAAGAAACGAGTATTATCTCCATCTCTTAATTCTAAAGCTTCTCTTTCACCAGTAGAAGCTCCACTTGGAACAGCAGCTCTACCTTTAATTCCATTCTCTAAAGTAACATCAACTTCAACAGTTGGATTACCTCTGGAATCAATAATTTCTCTAGCAAATACTTCTTTAATTTTTGTCATTATAATCATCACCTTTACATAATAATTATAACATAAAAAAATACCAATTACTTGGTATTTTCTTACTATTTCTTATCTTGGCTTTGAGTATGAGTTTTTACATATTCATCATATTGTTTAGAATATGCATCATCATAGAATTTAATATTATTTTTCTTTCTTTCTTCAATGAAAGTCTTGTAATATAATTCACCATCTTCAGTTTTCTTCTTTTCAACTAAAGCAGTAATAATATCATTTCTAATATCATCTTTTGATGGAGTTTCTTCAGCAGAATCAATATATACAAATACATTTCCTAAAGTTTCATCAGTAAATACTTTTGAATATGAACTTGCATTTGTTTTCTTAATATAAGAAGCAACTGCATCACTATAAGAAGAAATTGAACTAAAGTCTACTTCAACTTTTGCATTAATTACAACACTCTTTTCATATTTAGAAACAACCTTATCTAAAGAAGTTCCTTTCTTAAGTGCATTTCTAACTTTATCTAAGTTTTCAGTAGAATCTTTTTCAGAGAAGATATAAACAACTTTTTTGCCAATACCATATTTATCATAGTATTCATTTACTTGATCATCAGAAACACTTTCTTTAAGTTTATCTTCAAAGAATCTGTTTAAAATGAAATCACCAGTTAAATATTCAATAAATACATCTTTAGAAGCAAATCCATAATAAGCTAAGAATTGTTCTTCAGTATATCCATAGTTAGTATATTGTTTAATATAAGTTTCAGCTTGTTCTTCAGAATTCTTTTTAGCTTCTTCATCTAAAGAACCATTATAATATTTTTTTGCAATAGCTAAATCGATCATTCTTAATGCAGAATTTAAACCATTGTTTTCTCTAATATCATTATAAATAGCTTGTTCACTAACTTTATATTTATCAATAGAAACAGCAACTTGTTCACCGTTCTTTAATTTAGGTGCTCTTTTGAATAATAAACATCCAACAACTGCACCAATAATTAAAAATACAACGGCAACAATTATATCTCTTCTATTAATTTTTATTTTTCTTTCTTTTTTCTCAGTGATTTTTTTGATGATAATTTCTTCTTCTGGAACTTTAATTTCGTCCTTTTTAGAAACTACTTCTTTAACTTCTTTTTTAGTTACTTTTTTAACATTCTTTTTAGCATTTAAAGTCTTAGTAGATTTCTTTTTATTATCTTTATTTTCCATAATACCCTCCTATATAAATTATAGTTTAGAACCGTTTTATTTGTCAATTTTAAATTACTTTGCTATAATACATTCTTAAGAAAGTTGGGGGTAATATGGACGTTAAGTATGACTGCGAGTTTTATCGTAGATTTAAAAAGTTTGTACTATTCTTTATGAAACATGTTTATCATATAAAATGTAATGGAATTGAAAACATTCCAAAAGATGAAAATTACATTTTAGTAGGTAATCATTTAAACATTTTAGACTCTTGGTTACTTATTGCTATCACAGATGAACATTTAAGATTTATGGTTGATAAAAAACTATACAAAACAAAACTTGGAAAATGGTTTTTTAAAAAAGTTGGTACATTTGAAATAGATCCAAACGAAACTGATGTAAGTAAAAAACAAGAAGCCCTTAAAAAAGCATTTGAATTATTAAAAAGTGGTGAAAAAGTAGTTATTTTCCCAGAAGGAAAAACACATCCAATAAATGTAAGACTTCCTTTCATGGGAAGAGTTTCAGCTCTATCGAAAATGTCTAAAACAGTATTAATACCATTTGGACTTAACGGAACATATAAACCATTCACTAAATTAGAAATCAATATTGGTGAACCAATTGATTTTAGTAAAATTAAATTACCAAAATCAGAAGAAAACCAATACTTATATGATATAGTTAGATCATTAGAACCATTCAACTTCGAAGAATTAGATAATCATATTGAAATAAAAAAATTATTATTAGAAGAAAATACAAAAAAAAGGAAATAAGTTATTCAACTATTTCCTTTTTATTTTCTTCTTTTTTATCACAATCAGAAGATTCACTATAATAAACTACATTTTCATGTAAAAGACATGCATTTTGTTTTAATTGTTCTAACTCTTCTAATCTAGTGTCTATTCTTTGTTTTAAATAGCTAAAATAATTTGAAGTTACAGCCATCGAAGAACTCTTAATTTTTAAACTTACATCATTATTAATTTTTTGTAATTCTTCAACTGTATATTCAAATGATGAATAATATGTAATCTTTCCAGTTGCTCCATTATAGAATGCATATTCATTCTTCCAAGAACCATCAGGGAATATAGCAATTGACATATAATCATCGCTAAATAAATCTTCACCCATATATAATCTAGATTCATATTTTAAATCAAATAAATTAGCAATAGTTGGAAGAATATTTATATATGTAGAATAGTTAGTATATACATATGGATTTTCAGTAGTAGTTCCTTCATTATAAATAACAAAAGGTACTTGTTCCATATTCATATCTACATTTGTATCATAACTCATTACTGTATTTAATATATTAGTATCAATACCATAAGGATAATGATCACCATACATTACAAGTACAGTATCTTCTAAAATACCTTTTTCTTTTAATCCTTCAAGTAGAACTCCTAAAGCATTATCAAGTACTTTTAACTTAGACATATATCTTCTAATATCTGAGTGATAACCAGTACCATTAGTCATATTCCAGTAAATATTTCCTTGTTTAGAATCATACGCATATGGTTGATGAGAAGAAACTGTAGTTAACCAAGTCATAAAGTTTCCATTCTTATAATCAACACCATTTAAAATATTTAATACAGATGTCATAAACTCATCATCATAAGCCCAATTCTTATATTGTTGATCATCATATTCAATTCCTAATGCTTCAACTCCATAGTATTTATTACTTCCTAAATTAGTATGTATTTGATTTCTAGGATAATAATGTTCAGTATAATCATGAGCACTAAATGTATAATAATCAGAATCATTAAATACATTAAATATAGACTCAAAATATGTATTATCAATATAAGTTTTAGCTGTACATGTATTACTTATAGAATATAAACTAGTCATACCACTAAATTCATTATTAAGTGTAGCACAACTATTTCTTGGAGAATAATAATTTTCCCAAGACCAACCACCATTTAATATCTTAGCCATATTAGGGAAATACTCAGGATATTCTAAGAAAATATCATTAGCACTTTCCATCATAATTACTATTAAGTTTTTATCTTTAAATAAACCAGTGTAGTCATTAGTTACAGCTTTATTTCTTGTATAAAAATAATTATTTAAATAAGAATAAGTCTCATCATTTTCATTAGCTATTAGATATTCCCAAATAGAATCATCAATACCACTAATAACATTATCAGTATCAGCATATACTTTAGTATTAGCAAATTGTATTTCAGTTTTAACTTCAACTGGGAATATTTTATTTCTTAAATCAGTAATACCAAATCCATAAATACCAAATTCAGAAACTGATAAACTTGGATTTGATGCAGTTAAGAATAATTCTTCGTTACTAACAGTTTGTAATTTATTTTGAAAATCTTCATCAATAATAGTCTCATAATATAAACATCCAAATAAACCAACTATTACTAATGTAGATAAAAATAATCTATTATTATTTTGTCTATAAAATCTCTTCTTAACAAATACATAGAATAACACTAACAAAATAAATGGAATATATGTTGTTAAGAATATTGGATTAAAGCTTTTTAAAAAATCCTTAACATAATCAGTTACAGCACCAGCTTGATTAGCACTTTGTAAAGAAGCATATACACCTAAGAATTTTAAAAATCCAAGTTGTAAACAAGCATAAGTACTACCAACAAATACACATATTGAAGTAACTACTTTTCTTATAGTTCCATTTAAATAATTTAATAGGAAACTCATTATATATGAAATAATAATTAATAATAAAATTATTCTTAAAACACCAAAACTAAAAATACTATATCCATTAATTATTCTAAGAATCATTTCGACAGAAAATAAACTAGAAAATAATAAAATAAAATTTAATGCATATGTATTGTTATATAAATTAGAAATAATAAATTCTTTTAAATTATTCAAAAATTTCATTTCAATCTTCACTTTCTTTAAAGAATAGTATAACACAATTTATTAATATTTGTTCATTAAATTAAATACATCCACAAAAAAAGGATCATTAAGATCCTTGAGTTACATCAAATGTTCCGCTGAATGTTGCACCATCTACAACTTCACCAGATTCTCCTCTAAATACATTAATTGTATAAGTATGTTTTGCATCTGTAACAGGTCCTGCAAATGAACCACTACCAATTTCAATTGTGCTTTCACCAGTTGGTATTACAACAGGTAAAGAGGAAGATTGAATTGTAGTACCATTAGATGAAGTATTATTAGCAGTTATAGTATAAAATAAGCTTCCTTCACCATATGTATTATTATCTACTTTTAAATTAACTTTATAAGATAAATTATTAGCACTAGTAATTGATCCATCCAAAGTAAATGTTTTACTAACTAATGTTTCACCAGCACTAACATATCCACCACTAATGCTTGGATCACTATAAATCAAAGTTCCATTTGAAAATTGAATTGTAGTTTCTCCTTTAACTTCTCTATTAGCAGCTCCAAAATATGAAAATGTTGTACCAACAACACTAATAAGTAATGTAATAATTAATAATCCAGTTAATAAAATATAATTCCCTTTATGTTCCATTTTTAAATCCTCCAGTAAAAAATCTTACCCTATTTATACATAATATAATACCATGAATACCAAAAAGTTTCAAAGGAAATTAAGAAAATAAAAATAAAAAAAAGATGTAAAAATACATCTTATGAAAAGGAATATCTTTTAGCGTGAGTTTAAGTTTATATGTTTATAGTTGTATAGGATCGTTTTGTATATTCTTATTCCTTCTCACATGTACAATATACAACAGTAATGTGAAAATTATATGAAAAAATATACATTTTTCGACAAATTTTAATTATTTTTTTATTCTAAAATATATCGTAGTAAAATTATTATGTTTTGAATCTATACCATATTCAAAATTATGTTTTTCTAATATGGTTTTTACTATCGATAAACCTAACCCAGTTCCAACAACATTTCTTTTATGATTTTTATTTTTAGTATAATATCTTTTCCATACAAGCGCCATTTCTTCATTATTTAATCCGTTACCTGTATTCTTAATAGAAATAGTATAATGATGTGGTCTAGCTTTAACTGTAATATAAACTTTCTTATCATCACCTGTATGTTCAATAGCATTATTAATCAAATTATAAAATACTTGATCCATTCTCTTTTTATCAGCTTTAATATTAACTGACTCATTAGGTAAACTTAATTCAAAATTTACTTTACCTTCTTCTTGCAATAAATCATATCTTTTTAATACATCACTAATTTGATCCAATAAATTATACTCTTCTATATCAAGAGATGTATTATTAGATTCTAATTTAGACAAATCAAGTAAATCATTAACAAGACCATTAAGTCTTTCAGATTCTTGAATAATAATATTTAAATCTTTAACACGTTTACTTTCATCTTTATATTTAAAATCTCTAACCTTTTCAGCATAAGCTTTAATCATAGTTAATGGAGTTTTTAAATCATGAGATACATTAGCCATTAAATCTTTTCTTAATTCATCAGTATTCTTCATTTCGGCTGCGGACACAGTTAATAAATCAGCTAATTCACATAATTCAGCTACATCTCCACCATTAAACTTAACATCATAATTACCCTTTTCAAGTTGCTTAGCAGATTTAGTTAAAGTAAGAATTGGTTTCGTAATCATTTTAGATAAAATTATAGAGAATATAATACCAATACTAGAGAATAATAATACTATATATAATATTTGTTCTTTTAATAGTTTAGTAGCAACATCTAAACTTTCAAGATTAGTATTTAATAAAATATATTCATCATTACCTAAATCAACATAATAAAGAATAGATTTAATATTATCTTTACCTATTAATTTAATATAATCTAAATCACTATGTTTTAGTTTATCAATATATTCAGTTATATCAATATTATTACGACCTAATAAGCACCCAAATAAACGATCATTATAATTATAAGTTTCATTTCCAACATATCTAATACAAACATTATATTCATAAGAATTATCTTCAAGATAATTTTGTAATTCTTGTTTATCTAATTTGTTAATATCTCTTGAGATTTTGACAATATTATCGATTTGTTTCTTTTCGTAATAATAATCTAGAAATTGAATTTGAAATACATATAAAAGTAATAAATCAAGAATAACAAAAGCAGAAATAGAAAGTAAGGTTTTAAAGAATAAACTATTTCTCTTCATAATTAAATCTATATCCTACTTTTCTAATAGTTTTAATTGAATCTCTATATTTACCAAGCTTACTTCTTAATAATTTAATATGAGCATCAATAGTTCTATCATCTGCTTCATAATCAAATCCCCAAATGCATTCAATAATTCTATCTCTAGATAACGCTACATCTTGATTCTCAACAAATAATTTTAATAGTTTAAATTGAGTGGAAGTTAATTCAATTAACTTTCCATCAACATAAACTTCATGAGAATCATCTTTAATTGTTATATTACCTACTTTTATTAAATCAGGTTTTACAAATCTTTTAGTAATAACCTTAATTCTTGCCATTAACTCTTTAGGACTAAATGGTTTTGTAACATAATCTTCCGCACCGGCTTCAAAACCATGAAGTTTATCCTCTTCTTCTTTTCTGGCTGATAACATGATTGTAGGTATGTTTTTATATTTCTTAATCTCATTAATCGCAGCAAATCCATCCATATTAGGCATCATTATATCCATAATTATTAAATCATAATCATACTTTTTACATAAATCTACTGCTTCTTGTCCATCACTAGCTAAATCACATTCATAGCCTTCATTAACACAGTAATCATTAATAAGTTCTCTGATTAAAATCTCATCATCACATATTAACAAACGCATAAACTTCACCTCTTTTAAATATAATATATATTATAATCAAAAAAATATAAAGAAAAAGGAGATATTACTCTCCTAAATCAACATTATGATATACATTAGTAACATCATCGATATTTTCAAACTTATCAAGTGCCATTTTGAACTTTTCTAAATCTTCACCTTCAAGTTTAACTTTTTCTTTAGCATACCAACCAGTTTCATCAATAGTATATTGAATACCTGGTTTCATTTTTTCAAGGCAATCCTTAATTGCACTAACATCACTAGGTTTAGCTGTAATTAAGATTTCTCCATCTTCATTTTCTAAATCAATAATTTCAATTCCTTCATCTAATAGTGCTAACATAACATCATCACCATCATTTCCTTCAAAACCAATTAATGATTCAAAATCATAATTATAAGAAACTGAATTAGTAACGCCTAAACTCTTATGAATCTTATTAAATACTTCTCTAACATAAGCAACTGTTCTATTAACATTATCAGTTAATGTAGTAATAATAAATGTAGATTGACCAGGACCAAATCCTTCATAAGTCATTTCCATATAATCAGTACCATCATTACCTTTAGCTTTATCAATAGCTCTATTAATAATATCCATAGGAACTGCTTGATGTTTATACTTATCTACTACTCTTCTTAAAACAACATTAGTTTCAAGTTCAGGATTTCCTTTAGCAGCTAAATAAACTTCTTTTGCAGCTGTACTATAAAGCTTAGCTTTAATAGCTCCATTCTTTTGAATACTAGCTTTTCTTACTTCGTATGCTCTACCCATTCAAATCACTCTTTCTATATTGGGTTTCAACAAAATTATTCTATCATAAAATAAAAGAAAATGCTTTACATTTTCTTTATTTAAGATCATATTTTCTAGGATTTGTTACAGTATCACCGGAAATTTTTAATACTTTCTTCTTAGCATCTCCTAAACGATATAACGCATTATCACAACGAAGTAATGCTTCATCAATAGTAGCATTTAAAGATCTTCCACCACTTTTTAGTTCAACTGCTCTTGCAACTACTGCATCAATAAATGAATCATCCCATTTAAGATCAGTATTAAATTGTTTTAAATATCTTCTTTGTTTAGCAAGTAATGCACTATCTTTAGACTCTGTTAAAATCTTTCTTAACATATTTTCATCCATAGATTTATATACATATCTTGTATGGAATCTAGGAATAAATTCAGATTTAAATCCATATTCTTTTAATTCTTTATCAGTAACTTTTTCTAATAATCTAGGATCATCTGCAGAAATTTTAACATCAGAACCATTATTAAATCCTATTGTATTCTTTTGTGCTTCTTTAATTCTTTCATCAAAAATTTTAGAAAAAGCCCCACAACCAACTATAGTCATACCCAAAGTATTCATTTGAACAGTACTTCCATATTTATCTAATTCTACTGTATATTCTTGACCTTCGATAACTTTCAATAAAGTATCTTGTGCAGCTTCTTTCATATCTAATGTACTAGCTGCAAGCTTATCAATTTCATCAAGAATAAATATAGCTCTATTAGCAATATTAATATTCTTTCCACTCTTAAAATAAATATCTTTTAAGAAATCTTCAACATCTTTACCTACATAACCAGGAGCACTTAATTGAGTACTATCACACATAACTACAGGTAAATCTAAATATTCAGAAACACATTTAAAAGTTGCTGACTTACCACAACCTGTAGGTCCTATAGATAAAATATTTTGAACATCTTTAGGATCTTCAGCAGAAAGATTCATAGCTATAATGGTAGCAATACTTTCTATTGTATCATCATTATCTATTACTCTTTCTTTTAAGAATTTTTCAAAATCATCCATATCAATTCTAGTTTTTAATGGATTAATTTTTTCTCTATGTTCAGAAACCTTTTCAGTAGAATGCTCATTATGAGTAATAATCATAGGTACTTTAATTTCTTCACTTTCAAGAATAGATGAAATTGGATCATCACTCTTTTTCTTTAAAACAGATAAAGGAATTGAATGAATAGAATAATCATTATTTTCTTTAAGAGCAACATTGAATGTTTCTAAAATATCACCCATATATAAACAAGCTAATCTATTAGTAGTTAAATCATCACCATATTTATCTCTAAGTTCATCAAGAGTTTTATCAAAACAATAATATAACTTTCCTTCTTCTAAATTATATAGATTATCTTCTAATGATTCATAATATTGTGAATTATCTATACAATAAAATCTTGAATCATTTTCATCAAATTTTCCAAAAGCTACTTCTAATGGATTAATTACTAAATTTCCTAAAGCATCTCTAACTACAGTGGATAAAATTACAACTGTATCATTAGGCATACTTATTACATTATCGTTCTTCATAACATACACCACCTGTAATATAAATTGTAATTATCATAAAACAAAAAAAAAGGAAGTGCAATACTTTCTTTTATTTTTTAATAGTTGTGTATAAATTATAGTACTTATTATCACTATTTAAGAATAATGAGTATTCATAATTATTATCTATTCTAATATTCTTAGCATCATCAATATAATAAGATAATATTACTCCATCATTTCTAACTAAAATTAAATATCCAGTTTCATCTATCTTATATGTTAAATAAGAACCATTCACTGAAACTTCAAAATTATTAAAATATAAATGAGCTTTAGATAAATTATTAATTGTACTATCTAAATCTAACACATTATACTCAGTTAATTGTTCATCATTTTTAGCTTTAGTTAAAGTATAATCTTTAATACCATCCTTATATAAAACAACACTAATATTATTATCTGATTCATAAGTATTAGTTTTCTTATAAACATTTCTTACTCTACCTAAATAATCAATATCTACTAAAATACTATTTAAATCTTTTTTATTATTATATTCTAAAGTTAAACCTTCATCATTTACTTTAAATGATGAAACATAATTTAATCCACTAATAAAGATATTAACATCATTATAATAATTATATCCATAAATAGTAGTCATATCACCTGAAGCATAATAAGACAAATAAGTTGAATTAGTTTCTCTATCAGTTTTTTCCATATCTATATTCGAATAAATATCTTCAGTTAATATAGTTTCTTCATGAGTAGAACCATCTTCTAAAGTTAAAACTACGTGATTATAATTATTTTCATATAAACCATAAATTGGAAGTACATGTAATGAAGAAACTTCAGTTGTACCAACATTCTTATCATTTATTTCTACATTTACTTTTGAAGGTTCTTCAGTCGTAAAAACCATAATAGCTGAACAAGGATTTAAACCAAAAGGATTAACTAAAACATAAGGATTATTGAAATTATAATTACCATTTTTACTAGCTTCCTTTATTTTAGATATACTAGAATTTTGTGAATCAATAGTTTTATTTAAATCATCATATACTTTTCTAGCATTTATATCAAATAAATCATTTACTCTAATTGAATCAATATTTACTCCAACAACTAGCATAATAAATAATAAACCAAATAATATATAAATAAAAATAAGAGTAAATATACTTATATTCTTATTCTTTAACCCTTTTTTATTCATAAGAATCACCTTAATAAAATTATAAATAATAGATTGTAAATTGTAAATAAGGCCAACAAAAAACTTTGGTCTGACTTCCAAAGTTTTTCGGAGTATAATTTGAACAATTCTTATAGTTGATCAGACTAATTTAAGAATCAATAACTTAGGTATACTCAACCAACATGCGCATATACTTAGTAGGTGTTATTACCAGTTCAACCTTTACTTACAATTAATCAATCAGCACATCTTATAAAGTACCTTACCATATAAGCATGCACCATCAACTTAATTGCCGGGTCAATAAGTATCGACTTTTTCACTAAGTCGCGGGAAAGAACTCAATCTCTCAACCTTAAGATAGCCCACAGCTATCAAGTACAGTTCACTCCATCGAAATGTACTAATAAAATTTCATCAACCCTATCTTACTAAGTTACCTTCATTATATGGTTGGGTATACACAATGTCAATAGATTTTTAAAAAGTTTTTTAAAATATTAATTAAAATCAAAAACTACTTTATCGCCATCTATTTTTAACTTAGCTTTAAAGTTAGATCCCTTTTTTGATACAAAACCATCTAATTCAGAAGAAATACCTTTTTCTAAAATTTCTTTAGCTTCATTTAATGTAATTACTCTACCACATAAAGTGATAGGAATTCTAAACTTGCAATTTTTATAATCTTTACATCCATAATAATATTTACCCTTTATTATTTCATTTTTACATTGTGGACAAATACCTATTTTTTCACCATAAAAACCAGTAGTATTATCATCATTTTTCATATTAAATATTGAAGATATTTCGTCTGTAGCTAAAGTAACTGCATCATTAATACCCATTTCATCATGATATACTTTCTTTAATGCTTTACCCATTTCACTAGTTTTATACTTATCCATACTTATTTCCATTTGGATTAAAGAATTAATTAAGTATTCACCATCAGGAAGTATATAATAAACGTCCTTTTTAAGCTCAATATATTTAGATTTAATAGCATTATCTATAATACCTGTTCTAGTAGCTTCAGTACCAAGTTCTAATCCTTCAAAGATTGCTTTATAGTCTTCAGTATCATCTACATCTGGATTATCGCTTTCTTCTTCCTCTAAACGTTTCTTATCTTCTTTAAACGGATTCTTTAAATAGTTATTTAAAGTTTCAATTGTATAGTGTTTAGGAGGAGTAGTTTCTTTTTCTTTTGGTTTAAAGTTAATTACTACTTCGTCCCCAACATTTAAGTTAGGAAGTATTTTATCTTTAGTATTAGTATCATCATATTTAGTCCAACCTGGAACTACTATGATAGTACCTTTAAGATTAAATTCTTCATAATCTCCAACCTTAATTTTAATTTCCGTTTTTTCTATTTCGCAGTCAATTGAACAGAACACTGCAACAAATCTTTTAAAAACAGTTTGATAAACCAAGAATTCATCTTCAGTAAGTTGATTCTTACTTGGAATCTTAAATGTCGGAGTTAAAGCTGAATGGGATTCTATCTTAGAATCATCAAATATTGTTTTCTTATCTTTAAATTCTACAGGATATCCAAGCTTAGCAATGTTACCAATAATAGTTTTCATTTTATCTTTTTCAGCAGTAGCTAAATACTCTGAATTTGTTCTAGGATAAGTCAAATATCCTTTTTCATATAATCCTTGTACTAAAGATAAAGATTTTTCCATATTCATTTTATATTTCTTACCAAGTACATTTTGTAATTTAGATAAAGAATATAATTTAGATGGATTAAGCTTATCTTTCTTAACTTTTTTATCTACTACAAATGCTTTAGCATCATTATATTTTTTACACATATCTAATACTTTAGCATTTTCTTTTTTATCAAACTTTTCTTTAGAATCTAATGTTATTTCTTCACCATTAGTTTTTTCTATAGATTGCATTCCATAATACATTTCAGGAACAAAGTTTCTTATAGCTAAATCTCTATCATAAATCGCTTTTACGATAGGAATAATAACTCTACCTACTCTTAAAAGTGTTCCAGTCTTAAGCGTTGCATATCTTGTTAAATTAACACCATATAACCAATCTATATAAGTTCTAGCTAAACCTTCATTAGCAAGATTATTATATTCAGTTTCTTCTTTTAAATCTTTAAGTGCAGCATTAATAGTTTCTTCAGTTTGATCTGGAAGCCAAAGACGAGTTAACTTCTTACCATCAGTATTTATATTATTAGTAATAAGTCTAACTATTACTTCACCTTCACGATCAGCATCCCCTGCATTTATAATTTCATCTACATCAGATCTTTCACACAAATTCTTTATAATATTAAATTGTTTATTAATACCTTTATCTATTTGTTTATTAGCATCCTTTTTTAAACCAAATTGAAATTCTTTTGGAAAACAAGGTAAGTTATCCATAGTCCATCTACCTAAATTATTTTCATGACCAGGATATTCTTCGATATCAGCGAGAGTGAATAAATGACCAAAAGCCCAAGTTACAATATATTCTTTTCCAATATAAAAACCGTCTTCTCTTTTCATATCTTTAATAGCAGATACAATATTACGTCCAAGACTTGGTTTTTCAGCAATAATAACTTTCATTTATTCACATCCTTTCTAACAAAGCATATTTATTATAACATAAAAGAATTTCAAATCATTAAAAAGGATAATTAATAACAATAAAAAAAGAATGTATTAAACATTCTTTTAAGCAAAATTAGTATTTATATAGTCAAATGCATCTTTAGCATATTGTTCTCTAGTGGAACCACTGCTTGCACCTTCGAAATACTTACAAAATTGTTGGCATGCTGTAGTTGGATCGGTAATACCTTCCATATGTGTAATTACTGGGTTACCTTTACTATCTGTTCTTGTAGAAGTATACTCTTTCCACATATGTTCCATTTGTGTATTAAAATCCCATCCACTTGGATGTCTATTAGATAACCATTGGAATAATCCTGTTGCAGAAGATTTTGGATTTTTAGCATTCAATTGTAATCCACTTTCTAATGCACTATTACCAATAATACCGGCTATTTGAGCATTATTTAAACCTTTACCTTTTAACCATGAAATCATTTGATTCAAAGTACCAGTTTGTCCTCCAAGTTTATTATATAACGAAGAATTTGGATTCAATCCACCACCAGTTGGTGTTGGTGTTGGAGTTGGAGTTGGAGTTGGTTCTGGCGCAGGTGTTGGTTCCGGTGTTGGTTCCGGTGTTGGTTCCGGTGTTGGTTCCGGAGTTGGTTCAGGCTCTGGAGCTGGTTCAGGCTCTGGTGTTGGCTCAGGCTCTGGTGTTGGCTCCGGTGTTGGTTCCGGTGTTGGTGTTGGTGTTGGAGTTGGAGTTGATCCAGGCGCTTCTCCTCCAGCCATTATATTATCTAATATTTCAAGATCATTTAATAATGATTCATCATCTTGAGCTAAAGAAATAATACTATCTCTCATATTAGTTTCTACATATTTAATATCATTAGCAATATTTCTAATACATTGATTTAAATTTGATTTAGCAGTTGAAATCAAATCATTAAAATCTGTAAATGTATCATATGTAGTAGATATATCACTTAACACGTCATTAACTGAATTAGCAGCTTCAATTACGTCATTATTTTTTGCAAGAACATCACCCAATAAATTAAGTGAAACCCCTTGATGGTAGCAAAATTGATCATAACTTGTTGCTGTTTTATTTCTGGTTGAATTTCTTTCATCAATAATTATTCCAGCCATATTATTATCACCCTATATTAATTATATTAAAGAATAATAGATATGTAAATAAATAATATAAAATCGATAGATTTTATACAAATAAAATGATATATTTAATATGGTGATAATATGAACATTGCATATAATGAACACGAATCAAATAAGGATAAAGAACCATATAGATATGACGAATTTAAATATTCAAATATTAATGGTGATTTAGATATTCAATTAGAACTAATAAAAGATACAGCTCAAAGAATAAGCAGATGTTTAAACGATATTTCAGATGATTTATCGCAAATCAATAGAGCATTTAATAATAGATTAGAATCTAGTGATACTTTATATAATATAAGAAGAAAATATTACAAATATGAAGATGAAATCAAATATGGTCATAGAAGAATACTTGTATGTATAAATGAATCAATTAGAAGTATTAATAAGAGATCTACACAACAAATCATGGATTTAACTGAATTAACTAGTAAAATTGGAGTTGATGTATAATGGCTACAAGATATTATGATTATGAAAACGTTATAGAAAAATGTTCTAAAAACAGTAAAATCGATAACGACTTACAAAAACTTCAAGATTTATTAATCAAATATTATAATTATGTAAAAGATATGGAAGAGAAATTTCATGGAAAGGGTTATAATAGTTCAATTTATAAATCATATGACAAAATATATCAATTCATTGGAAACGGAAGATATGATGGTTGTTGGAAATTAATAAAAGAAACTATCGAAGAAATTAATGAGTGTTCAAATCAAGCAAGTAGAGATTTAGATACTTACAATTATGAAATTGAACAAGAAGAAAAAGAAGCTGAAGAAACATTTATTTAAAGAAATTAAAAAAACCACATAAATGAAGTGAACCCCAAATTGGGTACTTTAAAAAAACATCTATTTGCTATAGAATAACACCTCAAGAAAGTGAGGTGTTATTTTGTTATGGGAATACATTATGACGATAAAATTAAGTATGAAGTATTGGACGCATACAAAAA
>JAEEGL012051793.1_pt1 | contig 16094 bp, 9 predicted proteins | sample 9134231 | NCBI WGS metagenome assembly JAEEGL01 (sample SAMN16246548, study PRJNA631951) | gut metagenome | biome: gut microbiome; feature: rumen; material: fiber-attached | host: Bos | place: Iran: Karaj | collected 2018-10
GCCACTCCCGATATGATGGGTATGGTCGGCCGCATCGGTCGTGTGCTGGGCCCGAAGGGCCTGATGCCCAACCCGAAGTCCGGTACCGTGACCATGGACATCACCCGGGCCGTGAAGGATATCAAAGCCGGTAAGGTTGAGTACCGCCTCGACAAGACCGCGATTATCCACTGCCCGATCGGCAAGGTTTCCTTCGGCAAGGAAAAGCTGCAGGAGAACCTGAATGTCCTGATGGAAGCGATCAACAAGGCGAAGCCTGCTGCCGCGAAGGGAACCTACATGAAGAGCGTTTATCTCTCTAGCACCATGGGTCCCTCCGTGCGTGTCAATCCGCTGAAGTTCTGATCAGAACAGGAAAAAGAACGGGAAGCAGTTCATCTGCTTCCCGTTTTCCTATGCCTTTTATTTCTTCACCGGCATTGAAGCCTCCTGGCTTCCCGGTGCTTTTCCTTCACCTGGTACATCATCTTGTCGCTGTGGTGGAGGCAGTCTTCAAATGTCATGCCGTCCTCCAGGGATGTCACATAGGCCCCGCAGCTGGCACTGACCTCAAAGGAACGGTCTTCCCGGCGGTTGAGATCCTGCAGGGTCCGCTCAAAGGAACGGACAAAGCGCTTTGTGTCCATCTCACTGGTGCGGGGGATGAAGACGAGGAATTCATCACCGCCCATCCGTGCGCCGATACCGTTTTTCGGAAGGGAACCGCGGATCGCTTCAGCAATCAGCCGAATGGCAAAATCGCCGGCCTGATGGCCATAGGTATCATTGACTCCCTTCAGGTTGTCCAGGTCAAACGAAATAAATCCGACGGTCGCCCGCTCCATGCAAAGGGTATTCCACTGGGGCTCTACCTTCTCCATGATCCCGCGGCGGTTATCCAGGCGTGTGAGCACATCCGTAATGCTGCTGAGGCGCCGTTCCTCATACAGGCGGCGGAGTTCATCCCGGTTGTGGATGTTCCGAAGCGCACCGGAAAGCGTTACACTCCAGTGCTGGAAGAAGGTGGTCGGAAGCTCACCGCTGTCATAATGGAACACGGCGTAGCCGTAATTGAATTCCCGCTGGTGCAGCAGTGTCAGGTAGAACACCTGCGGTTCATCCGCACGTTCCGCCATCTGCGGAAGAAGATCACGGCGGTTGAAGGAAATCATCGGCATCCCGTTATCCTGCTTGTCGCGCAGGGAATGCACCAGGCATGCCGTATCGGTCATCTGCTCGGCAAAGATCCGTTCACCATCCGCTTTCCGGCTTTCCTCAAACAGGCAGAGATAGAAATCCCGGATCATCGGGGTGTCCGCCTTTTTTTTGTCGAGAGCGGCATGGAGTTCTTCGATGGTTTCCGCTGCGCTGGTTTCGATGGTGAAGTAAGTCATGTTGACTTCACGGTTGCCCAGCCGGTCCGCTTCCGCGGAACGCAGGATACTCAGCTCCCGGAACTGGTTCTGCGGACGTTCACTGCAGCCGCAGCTCTCGCCAAAAATCAGTTTGCCGGGAACCGGAATCCTGCGGACATCATGCGGGCGGACAAAGGAATCCCCGGCACGGATCTGGCGGTCCAGTTCCTCGAATCCCTTATGGATCATGGACTCGAAATCCTGTTCCACCGTGGTCAGCGTGGAGCAGTCCAGCGTAATATCCGGAATGTTGTCATAGCCGGTGATGATCACATCATCCGGCACTTTGAGGCCATGACGGCTCAGTTCCCGCTCCAGCCCGACTGCCATAAAATCATTGGCACAGACCACGGCCTGCGGGGCTTCGCTGTTCACAAAGAAATGCCGGTAAGCGTCTTCGCTGCAGGTATACCACATGTTCCCGTAAAAGACATCCCGCTGATCATCGACTTCAATCCCGTGATCGGCCATTTCCCTGCGGAAAGCGGCCAGTCGGAATTCACTGTCCGGGTGTCCGTGATAACCGGCCAGGAACGCAATCCGCGTCAGGTCATGGTCATCCAGAAGGTGCCGGATCAGGGGACGGATCGTGTTCTCCTCATCCGTATAGGTGCAGTCAAACTCATCACTGACATGGCGGACAGCAACGACCGGACATGTGGCCCGGCTGCGGATTTCATCCAGGAGGGCTTCCCGGAAGCCTTCGATTTCATAGGTATCCGGCGCCATCAGGATTCCATCGAGCTCTTCAATGGGCGCAAAGGAAAACATCCGGCGCTCCTGGGCGTCGTATTCATTCTGGCTGGCGAAGTAACCGACGGTGGAGAAAACCACAACATCATAGTCCAGCTTCCTGGATAATTCTTCCAATACCCTGTAGACCGCATTGTCGAAGACAGCGTAGGCTTTGCAGAGGAAGACGCCGATCGTCTTGCGCTTTCCGGCAATCACAAACAGTCAACTCCCTTATTCAGAACCAAATGAATATGAAACAAAAGAACGCACATAAAAAATTACATGATAGATATATTCGACATCATATCATGTAATTCCTTCCAAAAAAGTAAATATTTTTTCTATTTAACAGAACGGAATATCTCCAATAAAACGGATTACAGGACTTTCTTCAGGAAGTCCTGTGTGCGCTGTTCTTTTGCAGCCGTAAAGATCTCGGATGGGGTTCCTTCTTCCACGATTTTCCCGTCATCAAAGAACAGAACCCGATCCGCAACTTCCCGGGCAAAACCCATCTCATGGGTTACACATACCATGGTCATTCCGCTTCTGGCAAGTTCCTTCATGACGTCGAGCACTTCGCCGACCATTTCCGGATCCAGTGCGGAGGTGGGTTCATCAAAGAGCATGACTTCCGGTTCCATACACAGGGCACGTACGATCGCGATACGCTGCTTCTGGCCGCCGGAAAGCTGGCTGGGATAGGCATTCGCACGATCCGCCAGATTGACCCGTTCCAGAAGGGCCATGGCTTTTTTCTCCGCTTCCTCCCGGCTTTTTTTCAGAAGCTGGACCGGGGCGAGCGTCATGTTCCGGAGAACCGTCATATGGGGGAAAAGGTTGAAATGCTGGAACACCATTCCCATTTTCTGGCGGTGGATGTTGATGTTAACCTTCGGATCGGTGATATCGACTCCTTCAAAGGTGATTGTTCCGCCGGTCGGCATCTCCAGCAGGTTCAGACAGCGAAGGAAGGTGCTCTTTCCGCTGCCGGACGGCCCGATTACCACCAGTACCTCACCCTTGTGGATGTCGGTATCCACACCGTCCAGCGCTTTGATATTTCCGCCGCCGAAGTGCTTCTGAAGTCCCCGCACAGAAATGATGATTTCATTGTTTTTCGGTTCAGTGGTCACTGCTGCGCAGCCTCCTTTCCAGTTTGCCGACCAGCCATGTGAAGAACATGACCATCACCAGGTATATGACGGCCACAGCGATCAGCGGCATAAAGGCGGAATAGGTGACACCGCGGATGATGTCGCCGCCTTTGGTCAGGTCCTTGACTGCCACGTAGCCGGAAACGGACGTTTCCTTGAGCAGGACGATGAACTCATTCGCAAGAGCCGGCAGCACACTCTTCATCGCCTGCGGGATGATGATATGCCGCATGGTCTGGACATAATTGAAACCCAGGCTGCGCCCGGCTTCCAGCTGGCCGCGGTCCACGCTCATGATTCCGCCGCGGATGATCTCCGCCACATAGGCGCCGCTGTTGATGCCGAACGCGAGCATCGCGATCAGCACACCGTTGCGCGAGGAGGCGAAAATGATATAGTACATGATCATCAGCTGGATGACCACCGGCGTTCCGCGGATTACCGTCAGATAGATCTTGCAGAGTCCGTTGAAAAAGCCCAGCACCATTTTTCCGGGGCCTTTGTGCATGTTATCACTGTTCTGGTCCCAGGTGGAGCGGACTGTGGCGACCAGGATACCGATCAGGATACCCAGGAGAACGGCTCCCAGCGTGATTTCCAGCGTGACAGCCAGGCCGTTGAGCAGGTATGTCCAGCGGCTGTCATCCAGGAAGTTCAGCTTGAAATCCGCAGCCAGCGGGCTGACCTGTTTGCCGGGAGTAATCTTTTTCACCGCCGAGTCCAGCAGTGAAAAGACTGCCTCTTCACCGGAATCCGCCGGCATGGAAGCAGTTACCCGGAAACAGGCGTCGTCATAGGGGGAGGCGACAAACACGGCAGAGGTAATGCCTTCGCCTGTCACGACCGTACTGACGCTGCTGCCGGCCGTGGATATTCCATCCGCGGCGGAAGACAGGATGATCCCTTTATCATATTCCGGAACACCTGCCCGCCAGGCCCAGGGCTCCACGGTGACCACGCCGGGATTCTGCTCCGGCTTTTTTCCCACAAAGCGGAAGCTGGTGGTAACCGGATCCCCGTCCGGGTCTTCCGCATTGCTGACGGCCTTGTAATCCTTTGACGGCGCAGCGACATCGCCCAGCTTGACATAGGTTTCGGTTCCGCTTTCCAGCGAAGTGCCGACCAGCCAGGTTGGCTTGATGCCTTTGACCTTGCCGTTTTCGATTTTCAGGATATCCGCATTATGAAAGGAGGTGAAATATACAATGACAGCGATGGCGGCAACGGCCGCCACCGCAAGCAGGAATTTCAGCCCTTTTCTGCTCTTGCTCTTCATTAAAAGCTCCCTCAAACAAGCAATAGGGAGCGAAAACTCGCTCCCGTATTGCGCTTCAGTCCGTGAATGCTTATTCAGCGGAGATGTACTTCGCGATGATGTTCGCGACGGTGCCGTCTTCAATCAGCTCCTGCAGGGCGGCGTTGATCTTGTCCAGCAGCTCGGTGTTTTCCAGGTTCACGCAGATCGCGTATTCTTCTTCGGTGTATGCGGAATCCAGGACCTTCAGGCCTTCATTCGCAGCAACATAAGCCTTGGCGGGCTCGTTGTCGATGATGACGCAGTCGACCTTGCCGGTCTTCAGGGCTTCCACAGCGTCCGCGCCGACCGCATATTTGGACACACGGTCCTCACCGAAATCCTCCGTGCAGTAGATATCACCGGTGGTGGAATCCTGCACGCCGATCTTCCAGGCGGCGCCTTCCTTGGACAGGTCCTCAATGGAGGTGATTTCAGAATCCTCTTTGACAATGATTGCCTGGATGCCGATGGCGTAGGTATCGGAGAAGTTCACGCTCTGGAGGCGCTCTTCCGTCACGGTCATGCCGGCCATGCCGAAGTCGATTTTGCCTTCGGTTACAGCGGGGATGATGGCTTTAAAGTCCATATCGACGATTTCCAGTTCCATGCCCAGCTTTTCCGCGATGGCAGCGGCGATTTCGGCGTCGATGCCGACGACTTTGCCGTCTTCATAGTACTCATAGGGCGGGAAGCTCGCGTTGGTACCCATGGTCAGGGTTTCAGCCGCGGCGGTGCCGATCATCATCATGGCCAGCAGCAGAGCGATGATTCCGAGCAGATTCTTTTTCATTGGTTTCAGCCTCTCTTTCGTGATTCACAGTTTCCTGGGATTGAAAACAGTGCAAGTATATCACCGGGCGTTTTCCCTGTCAACGGGAAAATGCATTTTTATACACGTTTTGAATGTTTTTCATCTGTACATCGGTTTTGATGTTATATGACGCGGATGAACGGACGCTCGGCAGAAATGAAATGCATAAATATGCAACAAGAACCGGATTAAAATGCATAACCCGGATAAGAGGAAAGAGCGGCGAAATGGAAAGAACGGAAAAAAGCCGTGCGTTTTTTGAAAACGCAAAAGGAATTAACCGGAAGAAAAGAGAAGTTATATAAGTTGGCAGTTTACCCGATGAGAACAGGAGAACCCGCAATGAGACTGAATCCGATGCAGATGGAACGGCTGGCCGGCGCCGAGGAATTTGCCGCCGGAAAGGAACTGGAGGAGGCAGGAAGCGTCCGCGTCAGCGAGCAGGACAGCACCCTTGTGCGCTATACCGTTGCCGGAAAACCGCCCCGGACCGTGACGCTGGGACGGAGCCTTGTGCTGCACTGCGACTGCGACCTGTTTACCCAGCGGGGATGCTGCCGCCATGCAATTGCGGCATGGCTGGCCGCGGAACGGGCGGGAATTCCGGAAGGAATGCTGAAAAAGAACGCACCCCAGAACGCGGCCGGACTGACCGACCTGATCCTGAAACAGATGCCGTCCGAGCCGAATGTGCGGCTGGAGGTGACCCTGGTTCTGCCCCAGAAGCCGGGGCAGGAAGTGCGGATCGGCCTCCGGGCGGGGGAAAACAAGCTTTATGTTGCGCGTGATATCCGGGCTTTCCTGAATGCCGTGGATACCGGCGAATCATTGGTTTTCGGAAAAGAATTCACCTATCAGCCGGAATGGATGCGCTTTTCCCGGGATGACATACGGGTACTGAATGTGCTGCGGAAGCTGTATGCCGGTCGGGAAGGGGAACGGACGGCCGCGGGCGGGGCACGGCTGGTGCGCCTGCCGGATCCGTTTACCCGGGAAATCCTGGAGCATATCGGGGAAACCGCGCTTCGGATCATGGACAGCAACGGGGAAATGATCCGCTGCCGCCAGATCCGGAGAGCACCGATTGCCCTGCAGTTTGAAATGAGCCTTGGCCCAAGGGGACTGCGAACCGCGGCGCGGATGCCGGCAGACCTGCTGCCGGTGACAGAGGACTGCGCCTGGGTCGTGACGGGGGGCAACCTGATCCGGACGGAGGAAAGCCAGCGGGAACTGCTTCTGCTGATCTGGAAGAGCCAGTACGAAGGAAGATGCCTGTTCGATTATCCGCTGGAGGAAACCGACCGGGTGATCGGGGAAGTCCTGCCTTATCTCAAGCTGCGCGGCGCCGTGGAGATCAGCGGGGACCTGCGGCAGAGGCTGATCCGGATGCCGCTGCGGACAGAAGTGTACCTGGACCGGGACGGAAAGAGCGTCACGGCTTCCATCCAGTTCCATTACGGGGATGTGGTGCTGAATCCGTTTGCGCCGGTGGAAAAGAAAATAGCCCTGGACAAGGGAGAAAAGCTGCTGCTGCGGGATGCAGAAGGAGAGCACCTGGTGCTGGAAATCCTGGCAAACGCGGGTTTCCGGGTACGGAAGGACAATATCCGGCTGAGCGGAAATGACGAAGTGTTCGGATTCGTCAGCGAAGGCGTCCGGAAACTGCAGGAGGTCAGTGAAGTATTCCTCAGCCGGGATTTCAAACGCATTATGCCCCGGCGGCCTGTGCTGAGCGGCAGTATCCGGATGAACGGGGAAAAGCTGGAACTGATGCTGCTGCGTGACGGTGAGCCGGTGGAAGAACTGCTGGAGCTGATTGAAGCGCTGAGCCGGAGAAGGCGTTATTTCCGGCTGAAGAGCGGGGAATTCCTGGACCTGAGCGACCTGGAAGACTGGGAAGAAGCAGCTGCCGGGATTTATGAAGCGGCGGTACGGGATGAAAGTGAACCCGGCCGGGATGTCGTTACCCTGCGGGCATACCGGGCTGCCTACCTGGCCAGCATGCTGGAGAACAGCAGCATTCCGATTGAAACGGATGAGAGCGTCCGCCGCATGTCGGAAGCCCTGATGAACGGGGAACGGGGCATCCAGGCGCCTGCACTGGCTCCCGGGCTGACGCTGCGGGATTACCAGATGCGCGGATACGAGTGGATGTATGCCCTGGACCGCATGCATATGGGCGGAATCCTCGCGGATGATATGGGACTGGGGAAGACTGTCCAGGTGATCGCCCTGCTCCAGGCCACGCGCGAAAACGGCCGGACCAGCCTGGTCGTTGCGCCGACATCGCTGACATACAACTGGCTGAGCGAAATCCGCCGATTTGCCCCGGAACTGAGCGCTGTGATCCTGAACGGGACCAGCGCGCAGCGAGCCGGGATGATCCGCCATATTGCCGAACACGGGGATGTGGATATTGCCATCACCAGCTATCCGCTGATCCGCAGGGATATCGACCTGCTGAAGAGTATTCCGTTCCGGTACCTGATCCTGGATGAGGCGCAGAACATCAAAAATGCCGGCAGCGTGGCGGCCCAGGCAGCCAAGCAGCTGCGCGGTGACACCCGGTTTGCCCTGACCGGCACCCCGATGGAAAACGGAATCGGGGAGCTGTGGAGCCTGTTTGACTTTGTGCTGCCCGGCTATCTGCCCGGATACAATACATTCCTGCGGAAATACCAGGACGGGGAGAATGCGGAAGACCTGCTGCGGCGGATCCGGCCGTTCCTGACACGGCGTCTGAAGCAGGATGTGCTGGAAGAACTGCCGGAAAAGATGGAGATCACCCTGACCGCGCAAATGACTCCGGAGCAGAACCGGATATACCGGGCGGCCCTGGAACGGCTGCGGCCGAAGGTAAACAGCATTATTGAAACAAAGGGAATCAGCCAGGGGCGCATGGAGGTGCTGAGCGCCATCACGGAACTGCGCCAGATCTGCTGTCATCCGTCCCTGATCATGAATGAATACCGGGGCGGAAGCGGCAAGGAGGAGCTGCTGCTGGAAGTGCTGCCCGGTATGATCGGGAGCGGAAGGCGGATCCTGCTGTTCAGCCAGTTTACAAGCATGCTGAAGATCCTGCGCCGCCGGCTGGAGGAGCAGGGCGTTTCCACCATGTACCTGGACGGGGAAACGCCGGCCGGGGACCGGCTGAGTCTGACGGAACGGTTCAACGGCGGTGAGGGACAGGTGTTCCTGATCAGCCTGCGGGCCGGCGGATCCGGCCTGAATCTGACCGGCGCGGACCTTGTGATCCATTATGATCCCTGGTGGAATCCGGCAACGGAGGACCAGGCCACCGACCGGGCGCACCGGATCGGCCAGAAGCACAAGGTGCAGGTGATCCGCCTGGTAACCGGTGAAAGTATTGAGGAGCAGGTGGTGGAGCTCGGATCCCGCAAGAAAGCCCTGTTTGACCGGCTGATTACCCCCGGTGAATCCGCCCTGAACGCTCTGAGCGAGCAGGATATCCGGCGGCTCTTTGAATAAAATGCAAAAGCCGGTCCGGGTTTGCACATCCGGGAGAAATATGGTATACTCACAAAGTTAATGAATCGAGCATGGAGGTGGGAAGCTGATGGAAAAAAGAACCGGAAACCCGGAGCAGGGACGCCGCACAGCTTCCCGGGCAACCAAACTCCGCCGCAGGAAGCAGCGCATGAATTTCCTCCTGCTCGCAGGGGCAGTGGCCGCGCTGCTGCTGCTGATATTTGAAGTACCGAAATGGCTGACCGGCAGTTATCTCTTTGAGCCGCTCCGCCGGGCAACCTATTCCGTCGGCACAGAATCCGGCCTGGTGGAAAATGCAGGTGACGAGCGCGTCGGTGAATACGCGGGCCTGGTGATCAGCGAAGTAATGCCCGCGAACGCGACTGCTGTAACAGACGAAAACGGTAAATTCCCGGACTGGGTGGAAATCTGGAACAGTACGGACCACCGGATTAACCTGAAGGGCGTCGGCCTGAGCGACAAGGGGGACCGGATCCGCTTCCTGTTCCCCGCGGTCAGCCTGGAGCCGGACGGCCGGGTCACCGTATTCTGCGACAATACCAACCAGGCAAGCCCGGACCGGCCTTTCCACGCAAAGTTCCAGCTGAGCAGCGTCGGGGAAACGGTCTATATGTTCGCGCCGAGCGGCTATCTGATTGACAGCGTCAAATCTGACATCATGGGCAGCGATGAAAGCTGGGCCCTGACCGGCGGGGAGTATACATCCACTGCCTGGTTCAGCCCGGGCTTTGAGAATACCGAGGCGGGCCACCTGGCTTACCGCGAGAGCGTCACCGCAGCGGACGGATCCGTGCTCATCAACGAAGTGATGGCGGACCCGCTGACCGGCATCCGGGATGACGACGGTGAACTGTGCGACTGGATTGAGCTGTACAACACCACCGGGAGTCCCATCATCCTGGACAAATACGCGCTGAGCGACAATGAAGGGAAACCGCTGAAGTGGCGCTTCCCGGACGGCGCGACGATTCCGGCAAAAGGATATTACCTGGTGCTGTGCACCGGCAAGGACCGGATGGACACCAAAATGAACGGTGTTCCGCACTCGAATTTCCGGATCAGCGCGGAGCAGGAAACGATCATCCTGGCGGACAGCCAGGGCCGGGTTGTGGACCGGGTGATGATTGACAACCTGCCGCAGGACTGCAGCTGGGGACGGAATGAACAGAACCAGATGCAGGTGTTCCAGATGCCGACGCCGTATCTGCCGGATAATGAGGCCGGATTCAACCAGATGGACCTGAACCTGCGGGCCATGAACCGGACCGGAGTCTGGATCAGCGAAGTGCTGGCCAGCAACAACCAGATATCCACCTATGCTGGGGCCGAGAACAAGGACTGGGTGGAAATCTACAATTCATCCGGTGAAACGGTGGACATTTCCGGCTGGGGCCTGAGCGACAATCAGGAACGCGGGCGGAAATGGCAGTTTCCGGCCGGCACCCTGATTGCCCCCGGGGAATACAAGGTAATCCTGTGCGACGGGAATACCGCGAAGTCTTCGACTGCCGAGCTTCATACCACTTTCCGGATCGGCCGGAACGCCGGCGAGGTGATCACCCTGGCGGACCCGGCCGGGAATGTACTGGACAAGATTGTACTGCCGGAGATGAAGACGGATATCTCATACGGCCGGACCCTGGGGATCGCAGGGCTTTTTTATTATGAAACGCCAACCCCGTTCCAGGCGAACGGAACCGGATTCAACGGCTTTGCCGGGAGCCCGTCTTTCAGCGTGGAACCGGGACTGTATTACACTGCCCAATATGTGGAAATCAGTATTCCGGAAGGCACCCAGGTATTCTACACAACGGACGGCTCCGTTCCGACCCAGATGTCCACTCCGTACAACGGAGAGCGGCTGGAGCTGAACAAGCCCTGCAATGTGCTCCGTGCGCGCGCGTTTTCCACGGGGCTCACACAGCCCGGCGAGATCGTGACGGGGACATGGTTTGTGAACGTATTCCATTCTCTGCCGCTGGTATCCATCGTGACAGACCCGAGCAACCTCTGGGATGAGGAACGGGGAATGCTGACAATCGGGAAGGACGCCATCAAGGAGCCCGGCAAACTTCCTTTCCCGAATACCGTATACCGGAAGGTAAAGGATGCGGGCATCAAATACGACTGCCATGTGGAACTGTATGACAAAAGCAACAATATCCTGCTGAGCTCGGGAGCTGAGATCGGCCTGATGGGCGACTATTCCCTGGATATGCCGCAGAAAAGCTTCAAATTCCGCGCCCGGAGCGTTTACGGCGCGAAGACATTTGAGGCAAAGCTTTTTGAGAAACGGGATTATACGGAATATAAGGGATTTGTCCTGCGCAACAGCGGAAATGACAGCATGTTCACCCGCCTGCAGGACGGATTCCAGGGCCGGCTGATGGACTTCTGCGGAAGCACAATTGCCCACCAGGCATGGGAGCCTTATGCTGTATACCTGAATGGTATTTACTGGGGGCACATGAACCTGCGCGAGCGGACCGACCGGTTCATGATTGCCCAGTTTGAAGGCCTTTCTCTGGAAGAGGCGGACCAGATGGACCTCCTGCAGGGCAGCGGAAGCGTGAAGTACGGCTCCAACAAGGCATTCAAGGCCATGATCAAGAAGATGAAAGCCGGAAATCCCGCCAAGAACGCGGACGACCTGCAGTACATCCTGGACAATGTGGATGTGGACAACCTGTTCGAATATATGGCGTTTGAGATGTTCTTCGGCAACAGCGATATCGGTAATACCCGCTTCTACCGGCTGAAAACGGAGGGAAGCAAATGGCGCTGGATCCTGTATGACGTGGACTACGGCCTGTACAACTCGGACTTCAACAGCCCGTGGAGTTACACCAAGGCCAAGGGCATGGGCCAGAAGTACATCGACAATACCATTTTCATGAAACTGCTGAGCGTACCGGATTACAAGGAGCGCTACCTGAAGAAATTCGGGGAGATTTTCCAGAAGCTGACCACAGGGGAGATGCTGACTATCCTGGAAGAAACGGTTAATATGATCAAACCGGAAATGCAGAACCACTGGGCCCGGTGGGGCGAGGAAAATGACAAGATGGTCATCAGCGACGTACCAACCACCTCAGACGGTGCGCTGCGCTACTGGGAAAAACGGGTGGAACGCCTGCGGAATGTCTGCCGGAAACGGCCGAACAAGCTGTGGGGATTTGCCCAGGATGCTTTCAACCTGACGGACGCAGAAATGATCAAATATTTCGGACCGAGACCGGAAATGCCGCCGGATGCCGTTTAAATCCCGGAATCATGCCGGATCACCGGAACATCATACAGGAGGAGACAAACCATGTTCATTTCCACAGCCTTTGCAAGTGCCAGTTCCATCATCAAGAATGACGCGAGCCTGAGTGACTACTTCCTGAGCCAGTTTGAAAACCTGACACCCTGGAAGATCATTATCGGCCTGATTATGGGCTGCATTGTCGGCCTGATCATCGCCTTTGTCTACAAGCGCTGCTATCGGGGCGTTCTTTACAGCCCGACCTTTGCACTGACACTGATGATGCTGACGCTGATTACCACCCCGGTGGTCATGTGTATCAAGAGCGATATCGCGCTGAGCATGGGCATGGTCGGCGCACTGAGTATTGTGCGTTTCCGGACAGCGGTGAAGGACCCGATGGATACGGCCTATATGTTCTGGGCGCTGACGATGGGTATCCTGCTGGGTGCGGAACTGTACATCCACGCACTGGTTGTCGTACTGGGCATCAGCATCATCCTGTTTGTGATGACGTTCGTACGCTTCCGGAACCCGAACAGCTACCTGCTGGTGGTCCACTATGACGACTATGCCGAAACCGAAATTACCCAGCTGCTGCGGCGTACCGTGAAACAGCGCCGCCTGCGCAGCAAGACCGTGACGCGCGCCGGCGCTGAAATGACCGTTGAGGTCCGCCTGGACAGCAAGCAGGACCTGGTGAGCGCAGTGCTGAATATCGAGGGCGTCCATGACGCGACACTGGTCGCCTGCCAGACGGAAGCGGGGGCCTGAGCGGCCGGGCGGCATCCGGATGAATAAAAACGGAAGGGGGAAAGAACAATGGCGATGAATACGCTGCCGCTTCGGCACGAGCTGAAGTACTTTATCAATGAACAGCAGTATTTTGTGCTGTCCGGCATTCTGGACGCGATTCTTTCCCGCGATCCCAACGGCGACGAATACAACGAATACCATATTCGTTCCCTGTATTTTGATACGGCGTTCAACTCCGCACTGCTGGACAAGCTGAGCGGTGTACAGAACCGCGACAAGTACCGGATCCGGATTTACAACTTCAGTGACAAGGTGATCAAGCTGGAGTGCAAAACCAAGGTCGGAAGCCTGATCTCCAAACGCAGCATCAGCATCCCGCGGCTGCTGTGTGAGCAGCTGATCGCAGGGGACCCGACCGGGCTGGAAACAACCCGCAGCGGACTGCTGAACGATGTGTACCGGGAGATGACGATCAACCTTCTGCGGCCGGTGGTGCTGGTGGATTATGTGCGGGAAGCATACCTGCATCCTGCCGAAGAGGTCCGGATTACGTTTGACAAGCAGCTGCGCACCGGGCTGTACAGCAAGGAACTGTTTGATCCCTATGTGCCGACCATCCCGCCGTTCAGCAACAACGAGATTATCCTGGAAGTGAAGTATAACCACAGCCTGCCGTCCTACATCCGGGATATCCTGGGGACCTACTGCCAGGGTGCATGTCCAAGCGCCATCAGCAAATACACCTGGTGCAGGCGCTTTGAGGGTTTCGGGGAAGAATAAAGACCGGAGAGAGGATGCCTGATGAGACCTGGAGGAAAGACGTTCCGGCGCCTGGCGGCGGTTATTTTTGCGGCAGCCTGCCTGGCCGCCGGTACCGCGAACGCGGACCGCGTAATTACGCTGTCCTTTACAGGAGACTGTACGATCGGCAGCGAAGAGGCACGGAGGACCCAGGAAGATTCGCTGCACGCGTATGCGGAACAAAACGGGTATGACTATTTTTTTGCCAATTTCCGGGAGCTTTTTGAGGCAGATGACGCCACGATCATCAACCTGGAAGGCGTACTGTCGGATACGGCCAACGGGGAAAAAACATCCAAACGCTACCGCTTCCGCGGGCCGGCAGATTTCACCGGCATCCTGAAAGCCGGATCGGTGGAAGTGGCTGGACTGGCCAACAACCATACTGCCGATTTCGGGGCCCGGGGGATGGAAAATACCAAGAAAGCCCTGGAGGACGCCGGGATCGGCTGGGCCCGGGCGATGGACTGCCATATTGTGGAAAAGGACAGCATCCGAATCGCTGTTTTCTCGATGGACTATGCGCTCTCGAATACCATCGGCGACCGGCTCCGGAAAAAAATAACCGAGATGGAAGAATCGGGCGAGGTAAATGCAACGGTCGTCCTGTTCCATAATGGCAACGAATATGATCCGAAGCACAACAGCGTACAGGAAAGCCGGGGGAAAAGCTTCGTGGAAGCCGGTGCGGATCTGGTGGTGATGCACCATTCCCATGTGGTACAGGGCCTGCGGATCCTGGATAACCGGTCGATTTTCTATTCACTGGGGAATTTTGTTTTCGGCGGGAACCGGGAAATCAAGTCGGTGCTGTATCCGCGGGACGGAGGCCGGGAACCGACCTCGCTGTACTGCCTGGTGGTACAGGCCAAGCTCTATTTTGACGATGACGGAAACTATACCGGGCAGCAGATGATTCTGTATCCCGGCTATACGAGCTCCGCGGCTCCGGTGAACAATTACCAGCCGCAGCGGATATCGGCGGAACAGGCGGAACCGGTCCTGGACGCCATGCAGTATGACACCCCGGATACGATTATGCCGGCCGTCGGCGAGGACGAAACCGGATACGCCCGGCTGGTGATGCCCTTCCTTCCGTCCGGCAGGGAGAAGGACGGAAAGCGGAGCACAGACGGCTTGCCGGAAGCGCCGAAAGCATATCCGGACAGAAACAACAGATAAAAAAGGAGAGGAACAGGCGTGGAAGCATTGATTCCGAAATGGCACAGGGAACTGGAACTGTTCAGCGCGATCAAACCGCTGCTGATCCTGGAAGGGAATATCACCGACCAGTACCGGTATCCGGTGGACGGATCCGTCCGGCAGGATGAGATTATTCCGCTGAGCCGTTACCTGCATGCCTATTTTTCCGACCAGGGATATGATCAGGTGCTGTTCTACAGCAACCTGCTGGGCTTTATGAGCCCTTATGATCCCTCGATGCTGGAACGGTTTGCCAACCTGACGGAGACGGAGATCAAATCCGGCGCGGTCCAGGCAGAATTCAAAGGAAACGGCGCCAACACCGCGCCGAATGTGATCCGCCGCGCCATGTCGCAGCAGAAAGCGGCTACGGTGACCATCATGGAGATGGCCAGCCACTATATCACCACACCGGAGCGGATGGACCAGGCGGATGTGAACAGCTTCAATATCCTGATGCAGAGCGCGCTGAGCGCTTCCTGGGTCCGGACAACGCACGGCAAAAAGCAGAACCTGCTGATTCTGCTGGTGAACAAGCTGAATGACCTGCCCGCATGGTTCTACCTGAATAACCCGGTATGCAAGATCCTGCAGCTGGAGGCTCCGGACCGGGAGGAACGGAAACGCATGATGACCGGGACAAACTTCGCGTCCTTCTTCTCCGGCACCGTCTACCGGCGCGACATGCCGTACTATACGGAATACCCGGAGGACCTGGAGCGGATTAAGGAACGGTTTGTCGGCCTGACCGAGGGCATGACCTTCACGGAACTGGACGAAATGCGGATGCTGTGCAAGAAGGAAGAAACGCCGATCCGCGACCTCTGTTCCGTGGTGGACCTGTACAAGTACGGCATCAAGGAAAACCCGTGGAGTACCCTGAGCGTAAAGAGCCTGAAAACTGCGAAGGCAGACTTTGAAAAGCGGATCAAGGGTCAGGATACCGCACTGGAACGCACACTGGATGTTGTCAAGCGCGCGGTGACCGGCATGAACGGCCTGAATTCCTCCTCGACGGGGAAGCCCAAGGGCGTACTGTTCTTTGCCGGCCCGACCGGCACCGGCAAGACCGAGACCGCCAAAGCGCTGGCGGAGAAGCTCTTCGGCGACGAAAGCACCTGCATCCGTTTCGACATGAGCGAATACGGTCAGAGTCATTCCGACCAGAAGCTGATGGGCGCGC
>JAEEGL012601287.1_pt1 | contig 16094 bp, 8 predicted proteins | sample 9134231 | NCBI WGS metagenome assembly JAEEGL01 (sample SAMN16246548, study PRJNA631951) | gut metagenome | biome: gut microbiome; feature: rumen; material: fiber-attached | host: Bos | place: Iran: Karaj | collected 2018-10
ACGGCGGAGAACGTAACCAGCACCTACGCGGTCTGGAGTAACTCCTCTCTGATCTCCAAGGATGAATACCGAAGAACGAGTGTGGTCAGCAATAATACGAACTGACTTATCTTTTTCTTCATTATCACCGTATTTATAGCCCGAAAGATTTTCGATTGTCTTAATGATTGGCTGGAAAACTTCTGTAAGGTAAACTGAAGTCTTACCCTGGAGAATACAGTTTGTTCTCTCAAGACCCATACCAGTATCGACATTTTTCTTCTCAAGCGGAAGAAGTGTCTTTTCGTCGATGCGGTTGTACTGCATGAATACGTTGTTCCAGATTTCCATCCAGTTTGCGCTGTCTGTTCCCTTGTTTGAACCAACAGGAGGAAGCCCTTCGCCTACCCAATAGAAAATTTCTGTATCAGGACCACAAGGACCTGTAGGGCCTGCTGCCCACCAGTTATCGCTTGCAGGAAGGTAAGCAATCTTATCTTCTGGCATTCCGTTGTCCTTCCAGATCTGAGCTGCTTCATCATCGCGAGGAGCGTTTTCATCTCCTGCAAATACTGTTACAGAAATCTTTTTAGGATCAAGTGCAAGCCAGTCTTTGCTTGTTAAAAATTCATATGAATATGCGATTGATTCTTTTTTAAAGTAGTCACCGAGAGACCAGTTTCCGAGCATTTCAAAACATGTAAGATGACTTGGGTCCCCTACTTCTTCGATATCGCCTGTGCGGATACATTTCTGATAATCTGTAAGACGTGTTCCTGCAGGGTGTTTTTCGCCCAAAAGATAAGGAACAAGCGGATGCATTCCCGCCATTGTAAAAAGAACTGAAGGGTCATTTTCTGGAATTAAAGACTGTCCCGAAATCTCTGCATGCCCCTTAGATTTAAAAAATTCGATATATTTTGTTCTTAGTTCATTTGAAGTCATAATAGTAAAATATACAGTTTGACGCGTCAGTGTGTCAATTACACATCAAACGCGGGCCAGACTTTTATGCGCACATAACCACAGAGATTCGGCAGAATCTCCTGGCGCGCGGCGGAATTAATCTGTATCAAGTATGCAAATTTACGCGCGCTAGACTTCTACGCGTTTAATGTGTGCACCGAGACTCTGGAGCCTTTCTACAAGGTTTTCGTAGCCGCGTTCAATCTGATATACGTTACTTATACGGCTTTCTCCCTGAGCAACAAGAGCTGCAATTACCATTGCCATTCCGGCACGCACATCAGGAGAAACAAGATGATCGCCATGAAGTGAACTTGGTCCGGAAACAAGGGCACGGTGCGGGTCACAAAGCGTGATACGGGCACCCATATTAATGAGTTTATCAACAAAGAACATTCTTGATTCGAACATTTTTTCGAAAATGAGCACGTTTCCTTCTACCTGTGTAGCAACTACCGTCATGATACTTGTCAAATCAGGTGGAAATCCCGGCCATGGAGAGTCATCGATTTTTGGAGTCTGACCGCCAAGGTCTGTATTTACTTTCATTTCCTGTCCCTGAGGCACTTCGAGTGTATTACCGCTTATTGCCCAGCGGATTCCAAGCTTACTGAACGCAATACGAAGCGGTCGCATATCTGCAGGATTTATCTTTTCTATACGGATTGAGCCTTTTGTTGCGGCTGCAAGACCAATAAAGGAACCGATTTCCATATAATCAGGTCCGATTGTAAATTCTGTTCCGTGAAGTTTTTTTACACCGTCAATATAAAGAATGTTACTGCCGGTTCCTGTAATTTTTGCGCCCATACTGTTGAGCATATTACACAGATCCTGAACATGAGGTTCACTTGCAGCATTTGTAATTACAGTTTTTCCTTCTGCAAGAACGGCAGCCATAAGTGCATTTTCTGTTGCAGTAACTGATGTTTCATCAAGGAAGATATCGTCTCCGACAAGTTTATTGCATGAAAAAATAAATTTACCGTCAATATCAACACGAGCACCGAGTTCTGTAAGTGCAAGGAAGTGAGTGTCAAGACGACGACGCCCGATTACATCCCCTCCAGGCGGCATCATAACTGCTTTCCCAAGTCTTGCAATGAGCGGTCCTGCAAAAAGAATGGATGCACGAATTTTCTTTGACATTTCTGCAGGAATTTCTGCGCTTTTTACATTTGCACAGCATACAGTCCATGTGTGAGTAGATTTTTTTTCTACAGTTGCACCGAGAAGTTCAAGTATCTTAAACATAACTGCTGTGTCTTCGATTGCAGGAATATTTTTTAATGTTACAGTTTCGTCAGTTAAAAGTGTTGCAGCGATACATGGCAACGCAGAGTTTTTATTTCCACAAGTTGTGATTGTTCCTTTGATAGGAAAACCACCTTCAATCTGATATTCATGCATAATTTATTCCCCTTACAGTTTTGTAATCATTGAACTTAATTCTATTATAATTTCGGTTGCTTTTACCATTTGTTTTAGCGAAACCCATTCAGATGCAGAATGATAATTGTGTGCGCCGGTAAAAATATTTGGAGTCGGGATTCCCATTTCTGTAAGACGGGAACCGTCTGTTCCTCCACGAATCGGTGTCATTACAGGTTCTACTCCACATACCTTGTAAGCATTTATCAAAACTTCCTTTACATACGGAACTTTATCAAGACCTTCCTTCATATTCAAGTACTGCTGAACGTGTTTAACTTCTGCATTTCCTCCGAAAGAAGAAGCCGCTGCAAATGCAAGCTGTTCAACAAGTGCTTTTCTTTTTTCCATATTATCTTTATCAAAGTCCCGCAGAAAAAGTGAAACGGATGCTTCTTCCATACTGCCGTTTATTTTTAAAGGACAGTAAAAGCCAAGCCTTCCGTCTGTTGTCTCAGGGCTTTCGCCACGCGGAAGACTTTGAATGAATGCACCCGCCATTGAAATTGCATTTACCATTCCATTTGCACGTGCATTGTTCGTGTGACTTGCAATGCCCTTAAAAGTGATGTCGGATCTGAATGCATTAAAGCACTCACTTTCGAGTTCTCCAAGATGTCCGCCATCAACAGTGTATGCAAATTTACTTTCAAGAAGATTTAAAGGAACTTTATCCATTCCGTGACCCGTTTCTTCGTCAGGAGAAAAAATTACTTCGATTTTTCCATGCGGAATATCTTTATGAGACATAAGATATTCGAGAGCACTTACGATAATCGTAATTCCAGCTTTATCATCGCCACCCAAAAGTGTCGTTCCATCTGTCGTAATAACAGTATCGCTTTCTTCTGCAGCCTGACAGAGCGCAGGAATTTTTGAAGGATCGAGTTTTATTCCGCCTTTTAAATCAATAATCTTACCATCGTAATTTTTGAAAACTTGCGGATTTACATTAAGGCCAGAAACTTCTTCGACCGTATCCATGTGTGCAAGAAGACAAAACGGTTTTGTTTTTTCAAAGCCCAAAGTTGCAGGAATATTTGCGTAAAGATAACAATTTTCTGTAAGCTGAATATTTTTAAAACCAAGTGACTCAAGTTCTTTTTTTAATTCACGCGCAAAATCAAACTGCTGTGGAGTTGAAGGTATTATTCCCTTGTCGGCATTTTCACTCGAGCTTGTTGAATAAATTTTTGCATAACGGATAAAACGTTCTTTTACATTTTCTCTGAATGCGTCGTCTATTTCTATTACATTTTGTTTTTCAATTATATCCATATCTTACTATAGAATAAATCAATAATTCAAAAAAATAAAGTAGAAAAAACCTAAATCTGGCGGGGAGTTTTTTTTATTCCGTAATTGCACACAGTTCTTCTATAAGCTATAATTATAGATATGAGATTAACAAGCACGAGAGACAAAACAGTTAACGCAAGTTTTAAAGATGCAATACAGCAGTGCATGCCGCAGGATGGTGGACTTTATGTTCCGGACGGCGCGGCAGATTTAAGGCGCTGGATTTTATATACAAATGAGCAGACTTCTTTTTCTTCTATTGCAGGTGCACTCACTTCTGCTTTTATAAACAATGAATATTCTCCAATCATCTGTGAAACGGTTGCAACAAAGGCTTTCCCTTTTGAACCGGTTTTAAAACAGCTTGATGAAAAATTATTTGTCCTGGAACTTTTCCATGGACCGACATGCTGTTACAGAGATTTTGGTGTTTCATATCTTGCTGCAATGCTAGAAACGACACTGCACATGGAAAATAAAAATTCAATTCTGCTTGATTACACATCTGGTGAACATGGTGCAATAATTGCAAAAGCATTAAAAGGAAAAAAACACTTAAAATCAATTCTGCTTTACCCGAAAGGAAAAGTGTGTGGACTTAACGAAGAAGATTTTGTATGGAACGGCGGAAATATTTTTCCTATAGAAATTGACGGCGAAACGGAACTTGGGCACAGCCTTATAAATGAAATTTTTAAAGACCATGACCTTGTAAAAAAAGCAAACCTCACTGTTTCTACAAGTGCAAATATCGGACGACTTATTCCACAGACATTTTTCTATACATATGCTTTTTCGCGTTTAAAGAATAAAGTTTCGAGCGACATCTATTACGCACTCGATCCCGAAAACTACGGAAACCTTGTTGCAGGTCTTTACAGCTGGAGGCTTTCACTTCCTGTTTCGGGCTTTATACTTCCTTCTACAAAAGCGCTTTCACTTGATGCAATCGGAAATCCTGTAATTACAGATTCAATCATTCCGGTAGAAAAAAGAATCGAAGCAGAAGCCGGCGACCCTTCTAATCTTGAACGTCTTGAAGATTTCTTTTCGCACTACTCTCAGATGATGAAAAACTTTGTCTACCTTTCTGATGTTTCAGAAAAAGAAACTGAACAGGCAGAAAAAGAACTCTTTATAAAATACAAGCGCTATTCTGATTATCATACCGCAAAGGCTTATGCGGCGGCCGTTAAAAATCAGGATTTAATCGATGAAGAAGGCGGCGCAATCGTTCTTCTTGACCGCTTTCATCCATCGTTCAGCGCAGATTATATCAATCAGACAATCGGCGATAAAATTGAGATTCCAGAAGCAATTCAGAACTTAAAAAAAACGGTCAGCTTAGGCCGACCGGTCATAAAAACACCTGATGAACTGATTATGCAAATAAAGAAGTTGTCTTAAGCCACTCAGATACTTCGGTTGCTTCTTTATCAAGTTCTCTGTCGTCCTCTACAAATGGACTGATTTTTCGAATTTCATCGTATACCTTTTTTGTAAAAGAAGAAAAATCATCTTTACCTGCAAGATCAACAGCCTGCATGGCGGCAAGCATATGAGTTCCGTATTGTAAAAACAGAAGTTCAATCTGTTCTGCAAATTTTCTTGCCGAAATTGTTCCCATTGATACTTTATCCTGATTCAGCGCTTCTGTTGGAGCAGAAGTCAATGAAACAGGAAAGCAATAGGTCGCGATTTCGCCACGAATTGCACTGATTGTAATCTGTGCTGCCTTAAATCCAAGTCTTAAGCCTGCGCGGGGATGGTCAGACGGAGTAACAGGAATTAAATTTTCTGTAAGTCCGTTAAACTTTCCGTCTATTATAACTTCTGCCTGTTTATCAGAAAGATCTGCAATATTTGCAAGAGCTGTCCTCATATAATCACAGGCCGCACAGATATGACCACCATAAAAGTTTCCGGTATTATAAAGACGGCCGGAATCAATATCAACAAGAGGATTATCATTTGCAGAATTTAATTCCTCTGTAATCAACTCTCGGGCAAATCTCAATGTATCACGGTAAACACCTGTTATCTGAGGCGCACATCTGATTGAATACCTGTCCTGAATTTTATTTTGCTGCGCAATAAAACCTTTTCCGTCAAGTTTTTCAATCTGGGTTTTAAGGAAATCTTCGTATTTAAAAACACGTTTTGAATCTTTGATTATATTATAAATGTATGAAGCAGATTCACACTGTCCCTTATGATTTTTTATTTCACTGACCTTTGCAACAAACGGAGTATCTTTCCCACGCGTAATTTCTGATGTAACTGCAGTAAAGAAATCTGAAATTTTTGCAAGTCGTTCAGCTTTTTTCCATGCTAACGAAGCAACTGCCGTCATTACAGATGTTCCGTTCATAATAGCAAGACCTTCTTTCGCCTCAAGCAGGAGCGGTTCAATACCTTCTGCTTTAAAAGCTTCTGAAGTCAAACAGATGCGTCCTTTATAATAAACAGTACGCTGCCCCATGATAGCGGCGCCAAGATAACTTAAGGGAGTAAGGTCACCGGAAGCACCAACTGAACCAAGCTGTGGAATTACAGGAATTATATCCTTGTTTAACATTGTAACCATCATTCTTGCAAGTTCAGGGCGAATCGCAGAATAACCTCCCTTAACATTTCCATTTAACCTTGCAAGAACAACTGCCCTTCCGGTTTCATGATCAAACTTAGGACCAAGACCGATTCCATGATAGGTACAAATATCACGCTGAAGTTCTCCGGCTTTTTCAATACTTATCTGATTGTGACAGCTGTCTCCAAAGTCAGTTGTTACTCCATAAGTCGGAACTCCGGTTGCAATATAATCCTCAAGAAATTTTCTTGACGCCTTAAGTGTTTCCCAAAATTTTTCATCTTCCGGGAGTGAAACACTTTCGTTTTTATAAGCTACATCACATACGTCTTCTATTGTAAGTTCATTGCCATTTATTAAAATCATTTTTTACTCCGAGTTTTTCTTACTGCAGGCTTTTTAACTGCAGGTTTCTTAGTCGCTGTCTTTTTAGCCGGTGATTTCTTTACAGCCGGTTTCTTTGTGGCAGTCTTTTTTGCGACAGTTTTCTTCGGTGCAACTTTCTTTACTGCAGTCTTTTTAGCTGCAGTCTTTTTTACTGCCGAAGACTTTTTAGTCGCGGCAGATTTTTTTACAGTCGCCTTCTTTGCAGTTGCTTTTGTACCGGATTTTTTGGCAGCCGTTTTCTTTGCCGCAGTTTTCTTTGCCGCAGTTTTCTTAACGCCAGTCTTCTTTACCGTCGCCTTCTTAACAGCTGTCTTTTTTGCCAAAGACTTTTTACTTTCAGAAAAATATTCGCAGAAATCACTGCATTTATATTCTGACAAATCACGCGCCTTCATAAATTCTTCATAAAGTTCGAAAATAAGTTTTTTCTTTGCTTCTGCAAGTACAAATGAAGATGCCGTAACAAAAAGATACATTGCACTTTCAAACGCTTCTTTATTAAACCATGTAACGCCGTTAAAATTATTTGCACCTGTCATAAACGGCGCATACTGTCCCTGCATAAAGAACTCTGCAATTTCTTTCATTGCGGTTTTTTTGATTTTTGTTCCGTAATCTTTTGTAACAACAGGAAGCATAAGATAGAGTCTGTCGAGATTCCAGCGCTGGTTAAATGCATCAATCTTTCCATTCTGCTTCATAAACTCAATCGTCTTTCTTGAAAGCGACCACATCGAAGCAAACTTTATTTCTGACAATGCAAATGCAATTGAACTCAAAATAAAAATTTCTTTTGTGATGACCTTATCTTTAAGCCCTTGTGCGACAGTCTTTAACATTCCTTTTTGAGATTTAAGTGCCGAGTCAGGACAAAGCTTTATCATCTTCTTAAATGTTTTTGCAAATACATCAAACTGTTTTTCCGGAGTAACAAGCTTTACAGCAGGTATTTTTACAGTTTTCTTTTTTGTCAAAACTTTATTAGATGCTTTAGAAGATTTCAAAGTATGCGAAGTTTCTTCTGCCTTTAACAATTCTTCTGCTTCTTTTTCAAGTTCCGCTTTTGCAAAAACATTTGCAGTTTTATAAAATTCGATTCCGCGTTTTTTAACGCTTGTGATAAATTTATCTGCTTTTGCATCAGTCGGTTTTTCGATAAGAGCCTTAAACCCTTCGAAAAATTTTGCGTCAATAAATTCGTTCAGCTTAGAATACAAATCTTTAAATCTTATTTCGTCCCACTGCTCATCAAGGTTGTAGCAGCCGCGGCCGTTAAGGACATCACAGAGCGTACTCCATTTTTTATCAGCAGTGTCGCGAACCTGCATGATATCCATCATAACCTGAGATTCAAAACCATTAAGGCTTAAGAAAAGTCCGTTACGGCAGATATCACTTGCGCGCCTTACATACCATAAATCAGAACGCTGTTCGCGGAATATAAGATAATTTTTAGGATCATCGCTTATTCCAAGTCCATCTGCAATTGTACGCGTTCTCATCTGAATATTTTCGCCGTCTTTAACAGCGTATTCACACGACTGCTTTATCCAGCCGGATGCACGTTCATATTTATTATTATAGAAAACGACGGCGCGCTCGTTACCTGCACGATTTGAATAAGCAAAAACATTTTCATTTACATGACCGTTATCCCATACATCGTAGAACAAAAAGTCTTCGCTCTGACTAAAAAGATAACGCTTTTTCATAAGCGGGAATATATCATGCCAGTGACGGTCGAGAAGTCCCTGATCAGGTTTTTCATCACGATAAGCTTTTGTATATTCCATTCCGTATTTTTCTTCAAAGCCTTCAATCTGTCCGTGACCAAACATCGGGAGACCCGGCATCGTAACCATGAGAGTACACACACCAAAATATTTGTCACCCTTACCAAATTGCGCAACTGCAGTTTCTTCGTCAGGGTTATTCATAAAGTTTACGTAGCGTTTTAAAATCTGCGGATCAAACTTTATCGTGTTCTTTACAGTGTCACGATATTTTTGATTCTCTTCCTTTTTAAGCATATTCATGAATGCTGAATTATATACGCGATGCATACCGAGCGTGCGTACAAAATATCCTTCCATCATCCAGAATGCTTCTGCAAGTAAAAGCGTATCAGGAACTTCTTTTGCAACACGGTCAACTACTTCTCTCCAGAACTCATTCGGAATTGCATCATTAAACTGCTGGGTACTTAAACCGGTTTCACTTCTTGTTGCAATATCGCCTCCATGTCCCGGCTCCGGATACCAGAGACGGCGGATATGTTTTTTCGCAAGAACCATTGCCGCGTCAAATCTTATGATAGGGAAATTTCTTGCAACGTGTAAAATTTCCTGAATAACTTCTTCACGTGCCTTTGGATTTAAAAAGTCAATCTGCGCTGTGTCATTCCACGGCATTCCGGTTCCGTCATTACCATGATAAATATAGCGCGTGTCACCTGTGTAATTATCAACACGTTTAAATACAACGGCACAGTCATTTTTAGAATAATAATGATCTTCAAGATAAACACTCACGCGCGAATCATGTGAAAGATTTTCTCCGTTAAACGAATACTGAGGAAAAGGATTATCCCGTCTCTGGATAAACAAATCAGGTTTTTCAATTACCCAGCGTCCGTCCATACCTGTGTGATTCGGAACCATATCAGATGCAAGACGGATTCCCCGCTGCCACAAACGGCCGCGCAGATTTTCAAGCGCACCCCATCCGCCTAGATTCTGCGCGATTTCATAATCCATTAAACTGTAGGCAGAAGCTGCAGCTTCGGGATTTCCGCATATCTGTTTTATACGCTTAGAAGCATTTGATCTTTCCCAAAGTCCTATAAGCCAAAGTCCTGTAAAGCCCTCATCGCGCAGAGCATCAAGTTCTTCATCAGGAATCTGGTCGAGTCTCTCTATTGCGCGGCCGTACTTTTTAGAAAGCTGATCAAGCCACACTAAAACAGTTTTTGCCATAAGAACAACTTTAGGCATCCAGTCGCTGTCTGCACTGAACCTTTCGTATTCGTTCATGAGGTTTTCAAAACTCATTGTAGGAAGATCAACATCGCCGCCGTTTGTTCCATGCCATGCAGCTTTTTCTTCTTCGCTCAAAACATCAAGTCCTGCAAGAAGTCTCTTTAACCATTCTCCAAGAAGATACATCCAGTTTTTCTGAATATATTCAAGCTGACCTTTTAAACTTGTCGGACTAAAAACCATCGGCTCACGAAGAAAGTTTATAAAATCATGATTAAACGGTCCGAATACAGGAGTCTTTGTAAAATGTTTCTGAATATCTGCCCAGGATTTCTGATACAGAGGATTTTTCGAAAGCTTCTGATCATTAAATAATATACTGAACGGTAAAAAAGCCGGATTTTCATTTTCGAGATGAAGCATAATCATTTCTTCGAAAGTTGATTCGCGGTTTGAACGCATTTTTCCCGTAAACGAATCTATTGCAGTTTCACCAAGATACTGTTCTGCAGTTTTCTTTTTATTATAAACTTCAACAGGAGGAAACTCTAAAGTAAACTCAAGAAGAAGTTCGTCAATTTTTTCTTTTCCGTATTTATTATCAAGACTCTTCAAAGCATCAGAAAATGCAGTTGACATTTTGGTCTTCCTGTAAAGCCCGCAGCAGTAATGAAAGATTTCATCAATGAGCCCCATTGCATTTACAGAACCTGCAGAAACTCTTTTTTCTGAAAGTCCGATTTTATCAAAATGTTCATTAAGCTTCTGTGTAAAAACACGCACAGCCTTCATATCAGAAATTACGACGTTTCCTGTAATTGAATAAAGTACATTACTGAACTGGCACTTGTCACGAATCTGTTTATTTATGTGGAATTCATTGTAAGAAATATTCATCACCTGCCTCCATCGTGCATTTCTGAAATTGCTTTTATTTTATTAATTAAATCTTTATTCTTTTTAAGATCTTCAACAGGACATGGCATTCTGTAAGTCCAGTTAAAATCCGTAACTTCTCCCGGAATATTTATACGTTCATCCTTTGATTCTGGAAGCCAGTATTTTATGTCCATATATAAATAATCCTGAATCGGATTTACAAACCATAAACTGTTTGTTTTTGATGCAGCTTTAAGAACATCTTCTGCAATCTGCGGCGTAAAGTTTTTTAATTTTTCTTCTGCAGCATCAGTTAAAAAATTATCTTCTGTCGCAACGTCAGAAAAAAATTCCTGATTTGTCTTTGCAAAAAGATAAGCACTTTCGTTTTCATCCTGCCACCACTGTCTTATAGTAGAAGAATCATGAACAGAAGTTGTCGTTACAGAAAGATTTCTATAATCATTAAACGGAATATAAGGCTGCCCGTTTTTACCCCAGTCGCGAGTCCATCTTACGACATTAAGACCTAAGATATTATTTTTTTTCATTACATCAGGAACACATTCTAAGTTTACACCAAGGTCTTCACCGCACGGGCACATATTTACAGTCTCTGTAAAGTTTTTTAAAATATCATCCGCCTGCTTTGCCCATTTTTCATTTTGAATTTCATTTTTTTCTGCAAAAAGTTTTTCAAGCTTTTCTTTTTCTTCGTACGAAAGAGTACTCCATGCAAAACTCTGATTAAAAGTCCATACAGGAATAAATTTATCTTTTTCTATTTCGATTAAAGTTCTGTTGTTCCAGTACTCTGCGAGCTTCTGCTTTATTTTATCTGCAGTTTCTTTTTCGCACTGCTTTGATAAATCAAGTTCATAAATATCTTTGTCACCCGAAATTTCATTTTTAAAAAGCCAGAGTTCTTCATCTCCAAGCTGGTTGCAGATTAAAGAAAGAATTTCATGCGACTTTTCTTTATTCCATGTAAAATAATCAATATCATCTGTCTTTACATGAGGCTGGCTTAACCATCTTATTCTCGAATCATCAAATCCAAGTTCATTCAATTCTTCGCGTGTAAAACTTTCATAAGGTTCAGCGTGACCTAAAAGCGCAGTCGAGTCCCGCTCAGGAATTGCCCATATTCTAAAAAAACCCAGAATATGATCGAGTCTGTATGCACCGTAATATTTTGAAGCAGATAAAAGACGGTTTTTCCACCACGAATATTTTTCTTTCTTTAAATTTTTCCAGTTGTAAGTAGGAAAGCCCCAGTTCTGTCCGCATGGATTTTCTCCGTCAGAAGGACTTCCTGCACGAAGATTATGATTAAAAAATTCCGGGTGAGCCCACGCATCACATGAATCTTCGTTCATCATAATAGGCATGTCACCTTTTAAAATAATTCCAAGTTCCTTTACATATTCTGATGCAGAAAAAAACTGTTCACTCAAATTAAACTGCATCCACGCATAAAAAAGATGTTCCTTTTTTAATTTTTCATCATCCCAGCGTTTTAAAATTTCTTTTTGCGATAAAAGCTGATCCGATTTTTTCCACGACTTCCATGAAGCCTGCATATAATTCCATTTTAAATTTTTATAAACTGAATATTCTACAACCCATGGATTTTTTTCTATCCATTCAGCAAGCTTTTTATCAGGTTCACTTTTTTTTGCAACGGCAGTTGTCTCATAAATCTGTCTTAAAAGTTCTGTCTTTGCATTTAAAATTTCCTGATATGAAAATCTTGATTTATATGGAAAGTTTTTTATAAAAGCTTCATAGGATTTTTTAAAATCTTTGTTTTCATCGTAAGTCTTTTTAAACCCTGCAATATTTGAAATGTCTGCATAAATCGGATGAAGGGCAAATGCCGAAAGGCCTGAGTAAGGCGAACTTTGAGTTCCGGTATCGTTTACCGGTAAAAGCTGAATAACGCCAAACCCTGCAGCCTTACAGAAATCTGCAAAGGGTTTAAGAGATGTATATTCGCCGATTACAGGCGAGCCCATTGTATATAAAGCGCCAAGCGGAACTGCAACCCCCGTAAGGCGCGCACAGTTATTTTTTGATTTAGAAGCCATAATTAATATATTATAGCATATTTTTTAGGTTTTTAAACAAAAAAAGCCACCCGACCTTTGCGCATTCAACGCAAAACCGGATGGCAGCAGCAAAACTGTCATCTTAAGCGCACCCTTTAAATCCCCCGTGCGCCAGATTCAATTTACTTATTCAAATATTCAACTACAAGTTCGCCCATCTTTTTAGTTCCGACAAGTTTGCCTGCAGCTTTAACAGCTTCTACATCACCTGCGATGTCGCCTGTTCTCCAGCCGTCATCAAGAACTTTTTCTACAGCAGTTTCGATTGCCTTTGCTTCTTCTTCGAGCTTAAAGTCATAGCGCAAAAGCATTGCAGCAGAAAGAATTGTAGCAAGAGGATTTGCAAGATCTTTTCCTGCAATGTCAGGAGCGGAACCGTGGATTGGTTCGTAAAGGCCCGGGCCCGTTCCGTCTCCGAGAGAAGCCGATGCAAGCATTCCGATTGAACCTGTAATCTGGCTTGCTTCGTCAGAAAGAATGTCTCCGAACATATTTGAAGTTGCAATTACGTCAAACTGTTTAGGATTGCGTACAAGCTGCATAGCTGCATTGTCTACATAAAGGAAGTTAAGAGTAACTTCCGGATATTCAGCGTGAACTGTTTCTGCAACCTTTCTCCAGAGTCGGCTTGAGTTTAAGATGTTTGCCTTATCTACAACTGTGAGAATCTTTCTGCGGTTTTTTGCAGATTCAAATCCAAGGCGAACAATGCGTTCAATTTCTGCCCATGTATATTTTTCTGTATCCCATGCAGTTTTTCCGTCTTCAGAAGTTCCGCGCTCTCCAAAATAAATACCGCCAGTAAGCTCGCGAACGATAAGAATATCAAGACCGTCACCTACAACTTCATCTTTAAGAGGGCAGGCAGCCTTTAACTGCTTGAACATCAAAGCCGGGCGAAGGTTTGCATAAACTTTCATTCCGCCGCGAAGACCTAAGAGAGCTTTTTCCGGTCTGATTTCCGGAGCAACATCATCCCATTTTGGTCCGCCTACAGCCCCAAGCAATGCAGAATCTGCATTAAGAGCGATATCAAGCTGATCTTTAGGAAGCGGTTCACCGAATTTATCGATTGCACATCCACCTGCAATTACATTTTTGTATTCAAAGCTGTGTCCAAATTTTTTACCAACAGCATTAAGAACGTTTACTGCTTCTGCAATAACATCTGGTCCGATTCCATCACCCGGAATCAAAGCGATAGTTTTATTCATATTTCACCTCTATGCCGATATTTAATTTTACTAAAAATATAAAGCATTTTTAAATTATATTCAAGCATATAGCTTTTAAAGTTAAAGTTGAATTTACTAAAACAAACTGCACTTTTTTGAGTAAATTCAGTATAATCCCTAACCATGATGAAGATTTCGGATACGACAAAGGGAATTTTTTATCTCATCTTATCGGCGTTCTTTTTTGCGCTTATGGCCGCTCTTGTGCATATGGCAGGTGACATCAATTTTGTAGAGAAGGCTTTTTTTCGTAACGCGATAGCCTTTGTCATCGCAATCATTTTTCTTGCACTGGATTACAAAAAAGGCGGAAAGGCTGCGCTGACGATTCCGAAGGGCGCTCTTGTTTTTCTTTTTATAAGATCACTGGCAGGTTCTGTCGGAATTTTCGGAAACTTTTATGCAATCGACAGAATCGTCCTTTCTGACGCCTCGATTTTAAATAAAATGTCTCCTTTTTTTGCAATCCTTTTTAGTTTTATACTTATGCGTGAACGAATTAAAACAGTTCCGCTTATCGCAATAATAACAGCCTTTCTTGGAGCAATGCTGGTGGTAAAGCCAAGCTTTGATTTTTCAAAAACGCTTCCGACGGCTGCAGGCTTTATAGGCGGCGCAGGTGCCGGGCTTGCATACGCCTGCGTAAGAAAACTGGGCTACTTAAAATGCAACGGAAAAATCATAGTCCTGTTTTTTTCGACAGTTTCGATGATTCTTTGCGCACCTTTTATGATAGCAGATTTTGACCCCTTAACTTTAAGGCAGTTTATACTTCTGTCACTGGGCGGTGTATGTGCAGCAGGCGGGCAGTTTTCGATTACTGCAGCCTATTACCATGCTCCGGCACGTGATATTTCGATTTACGATTATTCTCAGATTATCTTTTCGACATTTTTTGGCTTTGCCTTCTTTGGCCAGCTGCCGGATGCGTGGAGTTTTGCAGGATACGTCATCATTGTTTTAATGGCAGTCTTAAATTTCGTGTGGAATAAACGCCAAAACCACCAGGCCTGAAAAACAATTATTGTAAATTCGCCGGAATTCATTTATAATAGATAGTATGTCGACAGAGGGCTTTGAATTTTCAACAGACGGTAAAACTCTTTTAGGGTGTAAATTTACACAGCTTGGAGCAAATGTAGTTGTTCCATCAGGGTGTACAAAAACCGCAAACGGTGTTTTTGCAGAAGCGCCGGTTGTTTCTGTTACGATTCCGGATTCTGTTACAGAAATTGGTGAAAATCTTTTTTCTGCCAGCGAAACAATCCAGGAAGTAAAGCTCTCAGAAAACGTTACGCAGTTAAAGCCGTTTACGTTTGCAGGCTGTTCGGCATTACAGAAAGTTTCGTTCAGCAATAAAATCACTTCTTTTCCTGAAGGGCTTTTTTTCGGATGCTCTTCGCTCAAAGAGATTCCTTTTAGAAACGGAATGGAATCTCTCGAAAACGATGTGTTCAGAGACTGCGAAAGTCTTTCTTCGATACAAATTCCGGATACAGTAAAAATAATCAAACGCGGCGCACTTGCAGGCTGTACAAATCTTTCGACAATTGTTTTTCCGTCTAATCTCGAAAAAATCGAAGACAGAAGTCTTGCAGGTCTTAAATCACTTAAGTTCATGAGATTTTCAAATCCGTGCGACAATTTTTTTGTTGACGAAGATTATGGATGTCTTTACCAGCTTACAGAAGATGGCGCAGTTTTAATAAAATGTCCGGTAAATCAGGAAAAAATTTATCTTGTAGAAAATACAGTTGATGTTCATATCGATTCTTTCGAAGGCTGCTCTTCTCTTTCAGAAATATTTATAAGTGAAGACTCAAACGAAGAGCTCTTTAATAAAATCGTAGAGCTTGTTCCGGGAATCGACATAAACTCTTACGGAGATGAAATTTCTGAAGAAGAAGAATTTGCTTCAAAGATTGAACACTTAGACGAAGATCTTGATAAAGTCAAAGTTGACGAAGATGAATTTACAGAGCTCGATGAGTTTAACAATACAAAATCAGAAACCAGAGAAGCTGAGGTAAAATCTAAAACCGAAGCTCCCGAATCTGAACCGGCTGCAAAAGACGAATCTTCTTCTAAAGACAGAAAGCCTGAACCGGACTACATGGTAGACATAAATGAAATCCTCAACAGTCAGTGTATAAGAAATGATTCACTCGATGAAGGATACAGGCCTGTAACACCGGAAGAACTTGAATATCTTTTTGGAGGAAATAATCCAGCAGAAAAA
>JAEEGL017180330.1_pt1 | contig 16094 bp, 28 predicted proteins | sample 9134231 | NCBI WGS metagenome assembly JAEEGL01 (sample SAMN16246548, study PRJNA631951) | gut metagenome | biome: gut microbiome; feature: rumen; material: fiber-attached | host: Bos | place: Iran: Karaj | collected 2018-10
AACAAAAAAAACATTTATTAACGAAAGGAGTTTTTAAAAATGGCAAGGAAGGAAAAAGAAGAGAAGATTGAGATTAAAGCGATAGTGCCACAGCACATTATCGTTACGATTGAATCCGACACAGATTTGGTCTTGAACAAAATAAATGATGTGACAGCCAGAGAACTTATCGACATAAGGAAAGATAAGGCGAAGAGTATTGAAAAGCCGAATACTTGGGAACAGATTATTACCTCGCTTCATTGGCGGGATGGAAAGCCGACAGAGTTTTCCGAGGAAAGCATGAAAGAATCATTGAAGAATAATGCCCCTTGTTTGACCGCTTTTGGCTTCAAGAAGTCTCTGGGAGAGGCGGTCGTTAGGAACAAGATCGACACTTATAGTACGGTGTTTGATGCTTGTGTAAACATCACTAACAAAGGCGGGTTAATCCCTATAAGGTTTACAGACCACTACATTGACGAAAAGTTGATGTCGCCCAAAAAAGGCCGCCCTGTTTTGGTTTACTTAAATCGGTTTTCCGGGTGGAGCGCAGACGTTGAATTGTCATTTATTGACGGTATTTATGGAGTCGAGCAACTGGTTAACATAATAAATCTGGCAGGTTTTGGCATCGGCATCGGCTCCGGCAGACGGTCTTGTGGCAACGGGAGATATCACGTTGTTAACGTAACAAACGTTTAAATCTATAGCGGTCTTTTGACCGCATAGGTGGTGGGTAAACTACCGAGCATATGATTGCTCAATAGATGATACAACAGCATTATTTATTACAAAACATTATATTACAGTTTACTCACTACTTATGCGGTTGAAGCCGCAATTATAGGACAAATATTATATAAAAATATAGTACACCATATAAAACAACATTTTTTAAGGAGTAAAAACATGGCAGAAAACACACAGTTAGCGACAAAGAAACAAGCGGGAATTGCAACGTATTTAAGCAATCCGGCAGTAAAGCAGAACATTGAAGGGATAGTCGGAGCAAATAATTCTACAAGGTTTATTTCCAGTGTTGTTTCAGCAGTACAGACAAATAAAGACCTTGCACTTTGTACGAACAGTTCTATTCTTTCGGCGGCACTTTTGGGTGAAGCATTGAAGTTGTCTCCCTCACCGCAACTTGGACAATATTTTATGATTCCTTTTCAGAACAAAGGCACAAATGAAGCGGTTTTTCAGATCGGTTGGAAAGGGTATGTTCAACTTGCTATCAGGTCAGGACAGTATAAGAGGATTACTGTTAGTGACATAAGAGAGGGCGAGTTAGAATCTTACAATCCCATTACAGAAGAGTTTGTTTTCAGTCCTATTTTGGACGAAAAGATCAGGAGCAAGGCGAAGGTCATAGGCTATTATGCCGGGTTCGAACTTGTGAACGGTTATACAAAGGAAATTTATTGGAGCCGTGAAAAGATGCAAGAACACGCTGAGAGGTATTCAAGCGGGTATAGATCAGACCTGAAAAAAGGAACATCTTACACATTCTGGTCAAAAGATTTTGATGCTATGGCCAAAAAGACCATGCTTAGACAGTTAATCTCTAAATGGGGCATTATGTCTATTGATATGCAGAAAGCCTATTCAAATGACATGGCGGTTCTGGATGAAGACGGGACAGTAAGGTATGTCGATAACGAGGTTGATGTCCAGGAAGAAGTCGCCGCCGAGATCGAAGCCAACGCCAACACGATACCTTTTGAAAGCGTAGTTGAATGAGTGGCGGGACTATAAATGATGTCCTTCGGGATATGAAAGACGGCGTTTTTGACTACACGTCAGATGGTCAGTGTTCGGGATGCGGTCAATGTTGTACAGACTTGCTTCCAGTGTCGCACAAAGAAATCAAGGAAATTCAGCGGTACATAAAGAAACACAAAATCGAACCTCAGAAACGATTTTTACCAACGGCAGACGGCATGATGTTTGATTTGATGTGTCCGTTCCGAAACGACAGTGACCGTAAGTGCATGATATACAAGGTCAGACCATTGATATGCCGGGATTTTAAGTGCGACCATCCCAAAAAGGGCATTAAGCCAGATGAACAATTATATAAGATGTCGAGAAAAGTAATAAGCATGAGAACGGTGTTTTATGGATAGAAAGGAAAGAGGAAAAACACGATATAAGAGGCTTAGAGAGTCAGGGTTATGTACCAGTTGCGGAAAACATAACCCGACTCCTGAAAGGTCGATGTGTCCAGAGTGTCGAGAACGGAAGAACGCAAACAGGAGGGATAATAACAGCTATTTCAAGCGGATTGGTATGTGTTGCCGCTGTCATAATAACCCCGCCGAGCCGAACAAAGTGCTGTGCGCTGAATGTGCCGAGTCTGACCGACTTTATAGCAAACAATATCATGCGACCGAGCAATCTAAGCAAAGGAGTAAGGAACAAAAGCAGTTATTGAAGGTCGAGCGGTTGTCAAACAATCTCTGCCCGAAATGCGGTAAACGCAAGGCTTACAAAGGCGGTTTGTGTATCTACTGCCGGGGCTACCTTAAGCGGTATCGGAGCAAAAATCAGACAGGCATTGATCGAAGCGAATGGATAGCGTTTGGAAAGTGCTATTGTTGCGGATCAGAATCCTTATTAAGTGGCAAGAAGGTATGTGCATCATGTTACGATACGCGGCTTAAGACACTGCCTAGTATGTGGTCACATCTGAACAACGAATATTGGCGCAATACAAACACTTTTAAAAGGAGTATAAGTCATGGGGAAACAAGCGGAGTGTGTTCATCGTGAATTCAGCGAAGAGCCTAGAGAGTATATAACTCAGATTACGATTGAAGACGCAAGAAAAAGTATCAAGATAGGCCAACAGTTTGAATGGTATAAGAAGCAATACGGCGACGGCGAAGAGTGCAAGACTAACGGCATATTAAGAGGCCGGGTTATTGAAATCTATAATAATTTCTTTGTTGTCAGGATGGAAAACGGAACAAAAGAATCTATTAAGTGGATCGACTTGATTCTGGCACAAAAGAAGAAAGGAAGGATTGTGATATGAGGATTATATCTCAGGACGGGCGGTTTGATATCCCGTATGAACAGGCATATCTGGAATGGAAGTCAGCCTATACCACGGACAAAAACAATGAGCTGAACATGAGCTATATCATTTATGCAACGATAGGCGATAACACAATCAAGCTTGCAGAATATGAAGAAAAGGAAAACTGCGAACGGGTATTCAAGGGAATTGGTGAGATTTACAAGGAGCGGGATGTGGCTTGTCTTTACTTGTACGGAGAAGATGAGCTTGAAATGGACAATGAAAGTGGGGGATAAGTATAAGGAGAAAAAGCATGAAAGAACTTGTATTTTTAAAGAATGACGAAGCATTTACAGACAGTGAGGTAATTGCAAAGGTAACAGGTGTTAGCCGTGACGCTGTTCAAAAGCTAATCGCAAGGTATGAGGATGACTTTACGGACTATGGAAAGCTCCGATTTGAAATCCGACCTTCCGAAAGCAATCAGAACATAAAAGTATATCTTTTGAGTGAAGAACAAGCCACTCTTTTGTTGACTTATATGAAAAACACAAAGAAGGTACGGGAGTTTAAAAAGGAACTTGTCAGGCAATTTTATCTTATGCGAAAGCTTATCCTTGAACGTAAGACGGTTGAATGGAGCCAGATGCGTCAGCTTGGAAAGCTTACCCGCAAGACTGAGACAGATACTATAAAAGAGCTTGTCGTACTTGCAAAAGAACAGGGTAGTAATCACGCAGATATGCTTTACATGACTTATTCCAAGCTTGCAAACAAGATGGCGGGAGTAAGCAAACGGGATGAAGCAAGTTTTTCACAGCTTAATGACTTGAACTTGTTTGAAACAATCATTCTTAACATTATTCGTCAAGGAATTGTAGCTGATAAGAATTACAAGCAGATTTATCAGGACTGTAAAGCAAGGTGCGAGACTGCTAAACAAATTGCTTTTATAGGGGGATGAAATGACAACACTTAAAGTCTTAGCGACCGGTTCAAAAGGAAATTGTTATCTGCTTGAAAGTGACGGGAAAATCCTCATTCTGGATGCGGGAATCCCGGTTCAGGATATACGGCGGGGAATGAATTACGATACACGGCACGTTGTATTGACTTTTTGCAGTCATGTAATGCACTCCGACCATTCCAAAGGGTTAGGCGGTTTGGAAGTGATGGGGATACCTTCATTCAAACCTTGTCTGTCTGAAAAAGAATTCGAGGTTATAAAGCGTGATGGTTTTGTCCTTAAGAGTTTCCCGTTACCGCATGATGGAGTCGAGAACAGAGGTGTATATATCACTTGTCCGAACGGTCACAGAATACTTTATTTGACAGACTATGAATATTGCGGCTACACGTTCACAAACCAGAAAATCCAGACCTTATTGATTGAGTGTAATTACTGTAAATCAATGATCGACCCGGAAGAAGAAAAATATAACCATGTTCTCAGAGGCCATGCAAGTTTGGATGTGGCAAAAGAGATTGTCAAGGTTAATAAGACATCAGACTTAAAGAACGTGATCCTTTGCCACCTGTCACATAATAGCGCAGATAAGTACGAGATTTTGGATGAGGTCAGGTCGGTTGTTGATATCAGTGTTCTTGTGACAATCGCTGAGCCGGGATTGATTGTGGATTTGGATAGGGAGTTTTGAATGATGATAAAACTTAATGTTACATGGTTGAAAGACCCAGACAACTTTATTTTTGGAAAGCGGGAGATTCAGGAGAAGTCCTTTAAAGATGAAACCTCTGCTATTGAATGGTTTCGTAAAAATTCCGCTCATATAGTGGCGATTGGAGATACTTTTTTCACATCACATCTTATGAACAAAGCTCCGTTGAAACATTTTGAGATTATGAATGCTATCAGGAAATCGACTAAGGGGTAATGAATCAATGTATTATGAACAGTTAAATATTCTGGATTTCAATAGGGGGGGGTGGTACGTAAGACGGATTTCGTATGACGAATGCAAACCGTTTTTGCTGAACATTCACTATGCGAGAAGGATGCCATGTGTAACAGATGCTTTCGGGTTATTTATTGACGGAGAGATAGTAGGATGTATAACTTACGGAGTTCCCGCTTCACATCCTTTATGTGTAGGAATTGCCGGAGAAAAGAATCAATACAATGTTCTGGAATTAAACAGGCTTGTTATAAAGCCGGATCGGACAGAAAAAAATCTGGCAAGCTTTTTGATATCTCATTCACTCAAAGAACTGCCGAATGGAACGTTTGTTGTAAGTTACGCTGATACCGCATGGTCGCATGTAGGCTATGTATATCAGGCGACAAACTGGTATTACACGGGATTATCAGCAAAAAGAAATGACGCATATCAGCCGGACGGTTTGCATCCTAGAGCATATGACAAAGACAATCATAGCGAATTGTTGCAGTCAAGGAGCAGAAAACATAGATATGTTTACCTAGTCGGTGATAGGCGAACAAAGAAAAGAATGTTGAAAGAATTAAAATATCCGATTATCTCTAAATATCCAAAGGGTGATGAGATAAGATATGACACTAATAACCCTCTACCAGTTGAGCCAATAAAAATTATAAAAAGAAAGGAGAGCTAATGAAGCGAATATACATAAGTGGCGGCATAACGAATGTATCGGATTTTATGAATAAATTCAACGAAGCAGAGGACGAATTGCTTGATATGGGCTATACAAGTATCGTCAATCCGGCTTTCGTAAATAGCCATTTACCGGAAGACTTGTCCTATGACGATTACATGGAAATATCAATCGCAGAGTTAAACGTCTGCGAAGCAATTTATATGTTGCGGAACTGGAAAGAAAGCAAGGGTGCTGTCAGGGAACATAGGTTTGCAAGCATGAACGGATTGGAGATTATTTATCAATGACATATAAAGAATTTTTGAAAAGTAAAGAATTGAAGACCATACAAGCCGGATTTGATGTAAATAAATCCACATTGAATCCTAACCTATTTCCCTTTCAAGCTGACATTGTGGCATGGGCGTTAAAGAAAGGGAAGGCCGCTGTTCTTATAGGATGTGGTTTAGGAAAGACTATAATTCAATTATCGTGGGCTGAACAGATTTATAAGCACACTGGCAAGAATGTCTTGATAATAGCTCCACTTGCAGTTGTTAAGCAGACAGCTCATGAAGCTGAGAAGTTTGGAATATCAAAAGTAACTGTATGCCGTACTCAGGCTGATGTAAGGGACGGACTTAATGTTACTAATTATGAAATGGTCGAGCATTTTAACGCTGAATCTTTCGTTGCGGTTGTTCTTGATGAAAGCAGTATTTTGAAATCGTTTAATTCAAAAACTACAGTAGACTTTATAGAAAGATTTCATAGAACACCTTATAAACTCCTATGTACCGCTACAATTTGTCCGAATGATTTTACTGAAATTGGAAATTCGTGTGAATTTTTAGGAATAATGAGCCGTACTGAAATGCTTGCGACATACTTTGTGCATGATGGTGGTAAAACAAGTGATTGGCGATTAAAGAAAGCCGGAGCTAAAAAGTTCTGGGAGTGGTTTGCTACATGGGCTATCTGCTTCAATAACCCGAACGAGTTAGGTTATGACATTGAAGGTTATAATCTCCCTGCTCTGAATATTAAGACAATTATTACTAAGTCTGAAGTAGGTGACTATGAGTTAGTCGTTCGTATGGCTGAAACATTGGAAGAACGCAGACAAGCCCGTAAGGAGAGTATGTATGATCGGACAGAGAAAGCAAGAGAATTAACCGAAAGTGATAATTCTCAATGGCTTTTATGGGTTGATTATAACGATGAGTCAGAAATGCTTCATAAAAAGATAACGGATAGCGTAGAAGTCAAAGGAAGTGATGATCCAGATTTTAAAGCACAAGCAAGTATTGATTTTTCAACTGGCAAGATAAGGTGTTTAGTCAGTAAAGCTTCGATTTTTGGGTTTGGATCGAATTTTCAGAGTTGTCATAACGAAATATTTTGCGGATTGTCAGATAGCTATGAAAGATTTTATCAAGCAGTTCGTAGGTGTTGGCGGTTTGGACAGACTCATGATGTAAATGTTTATATCATTCTTTCTGAAAAAGAACAAGCAATACTGGACAATATAAAGAAAAAGCAAGCCCAGATGGATGAAATGCAATCCCAGATGACCGCACTCATGAAGGAAGTCACACTTGCTGAGATTAAGCATACAACAAGGATCACGACAGATTATAAGCCAGAAAAAGAATTTGTTCTTCCGACATTCTTGAAAGGAGCATGAGAAGATGGATATTAAGGTTAACGATCAGTATTCGACAGACAGATATACCCTGATAAATGCTGATACCACAGAGGCTATAACGCTGATACCTGATAACTGTATTCACATGGAGATATATTCTCCCCCGTTTTCCGCATTGTATACATACAGTAACAGTGACAGGGACTTAGGAAACAGCCGGACTGATGAAGAGTTTTTCACGCATTTTGAGTTTATTGTCAAAGAACTTTATAGAATCCTGATGGAGGGGCGTATAATGGCAGTTCATTGTATGCAGATACCCGCTATGAAAGAGCGTGATGGTTACATCGGCATAAAAGATTTTCGTGGCGACTTAATTAGATTGTTCCAGAAGTGCGGGTTCATATATCACTCTGAGGTAACAATTTATAAGTCCCCTGTGACGGAAATGCAGAGAACAAAAGCTTTGGGATTGTTGCATAAACAGATAAAAAAGGATAGCGCAATGTCGCGAATGGGTATTCCTGATTATGTGATTTTTATGCGTAAGCCCGGAGAAAATAAGGAGCCTATAACGCATACAAATGAAACTTTTCCGGTTGATTTATGGCAACAATACGCTGATCCCGTATGGGAAGAATATACAAGCCCTGTGTGGTGGGATATAAACCAGAGCGATACGCTGAATAGAATGTTTTTTGATGAAGAATCCGAACGGCATATATGTTTTGCAGAGGGCACACTTGTTCTCTCAAAAAGGGGTTATGTGCCTATTGAAACACTTAATGTAGGAGAAGATGAAGTCCTTACTGAAAGTGGGGAGTGGCATAAGGTAATTGCTAAAGCACTTACCCAAGAAAACGCTGATGTAGTGCAAGTAAGAGCAAATGGTATTCCTTATCTTGTATGCACTCCTAATCATCAGATCAAAGCCAAAACAGCAAATAAATGGGGTGGGTCTATTAGAAAAGAAGCATTGAAGAAGAACGAAGATAAGTGGGTAGAGGCAAAGGATTTGAATAACCATTGGATAAAATCTGTATTGCCGCCGGAAATTGAATCTAATATTTCATCGGATGAATGGTGGATTATAGGACGGTGGGTTGCTGATGGTCATATTGATGCAAGAGGGAAACAGTTTTTTGTATCAATCGGAAATTACAAATGGGATGTTTTTGAGAAAAACGCCTCGTCGTTTATAGGACATATTAATGAAAAGCTTGAGTGTAATTGTAAACAGGTAGGACTTACCAATCTTTCGGATAGTGCGAGATCAATTCTTAAAAAAATCGGCAATCATGCGAAAGAAAAAGTATTGCCTGTTGAAATAATAAGTTTAAACAAGGAACTATCAAAGGCTTTCCTTGATGGGTATGAGAGTGGTGACGGGTGTATATGTCGTGGGAAAAGACTCTATTCTTCTGCATCAAGAGCATTACTTTTAGGAATGGCTATTGTATGTCAGAAAGTATATGGTCGCATACCTTCTGTATATAAAGGGAGAGCCGAGCATACTTCATTTATACGAGGGCGTGAGATACATGGCGGTCAGGAATGGAATATGGTTTTATCTCCACATTATTCATTTAGTTTTGAAGATGAAAATGGAACGTGGAAAAAGGTTAAATCCATAGAAAATAAAGGCGAAGCTAATGTCTGGAGCATAGAGGTTGAAACAGACCATACATACATGGCGGAGGGCGCATTGGTTAAAAACTGTCCTTTACAATTGCCCGTCATAGAGCGTTGCATAAAACTTTACAGCAATGAGGGGGATACGATTTTTACCCCATTCTTAGGAATCGGCTCAGAGGTTTATCAGGCGGTCAAGATGAATCGTAAAGGCGTAGGTATTGAGCTTAAGCGGGAATATTACTTACAAGCAGTCAAGAATTTGCAAGCACTGGATGATGAACGGAATCAGCTCACGATTGAGGACTTTTTGACAAATTTACAGACATAAGGAGAACATAGATGATCGTTTGTAAGGAAATGCAGAAACTCCGAGACATACTGGCAGAAAAAGATATTGATTGGATAGATGCTTCAGAAGAGTTGCATCATGATTTTATTGACTGGTGGATATGCCGGACACATTTTAATTACGGCAAATATCATGTTTCCGTTATCAATGGTCGAGGGATTTACGGCGGGTTTTCTTGTGACGAAAGATACAACGAAGGTCTTCTTGAAATGATGACAAGTGCAGTAAACAAAGGCGATCCAGTAGGACATTTGACAGCAGATGAGGCCATGAAATTATTAGAAAAAGGAGAACAAGAATGAAGAACGTAAAACATTTTGACACATTAACCCCTATCAAAGCTATCCGCATGAAATGTATGCAGTGTTCAAACGGGCAATATAGTGAGATAAGAAAATGTCCGATACCCGGATGCGCTTTATATCATTATCGGCTTGGACATAGACCCGACAAGGAAACGATAACAGATATCGACCTAAGAATCTTCCCAGATGATAAGAGAGAAGTTGTTCACTTTACGTGTGAATAAACCCCGTTAAAGAGTGGGGTATTTTGAATTTAATATCCTAGGTATATACTACTTCGATTTTAATACCAGAAAAGAAAAATCTAGGGGCTATGTCGGGGTTTATGAAAAATAAAAGGCATATATGGATAAAGCACAAGCAATTATAAATTTGAAAGACCAAGGCTTCAAGGCGATTCTCGACAACGGCATAGTAATGATCGAGGTCGCCAATGAAACCGAACGGAGCCGAGCAAACAAGGCTGTCAAAGATTTAGACCTTTGCGGCTCATGGGGAACAAGGGGAGTAAGAGACTATGGCAAAGAACAAGAAGGTTGATGTCTGTACCAGATGCGGCCAGATTATCAGCAAAGATTTGACAATCCCGATTAAGCATGAGCATTTAACGGTCAAAGGCAAGGATGAGGGACTGGAAGCTTACGTGAAAATGATTGACGGCCTGACGTTGAATGTTTATATCGACAAGAAGCTAGTCGAGAGCGATTTGTGCCGCAAGTGCAAGATTGAATTTTTAAATTTTTTGAGGGGGAGAACATGATAATCGTTGAAGATAAAGCAAACAAAGAGGGCAAGCATGATACCAAACATGATTTTTTTGAAAGCAAAGGCATTGAGATCATGCGGTATGCGTTGCCCGTAGGCGACTATATCCTAGGGACTGAAAAGGTCATGGACGTAATCGACCGTAAAGAGAAGCGAGGTATTGTGCCGAGCAAGATGGACTTTCTGGGAACCTATAACCGGGTGATTGATACCAAGTTTTCAATCGAGGAATTATACGGTGACGTAGTAGGCAGTCATGATCGTTTCAGAGACGAGCAGATTTTAGCTCAGAACAATGGCATTCAACTTTACATTCTGGTCGAGAATACAGACGGGATTAACAGTTTAAACAATCTGCCTACATGGAAGAATCCCCGGCGTGAGAAGTGGTTTCGTATCTGGAATGCAAAAAAGCAAGGCAAAGCTAAGAATGTGCAAATTTCCAAGCAACCGCCTATGAGCAGTCAAGCTTTGGCAAAATCGCTCACGACTATGGAAGCGAAGTATGGCACACGTTTTTTCTTTTGTTCTCCTGAAGAAGCCGGAGCAAGGATTATAGAGATATTGAACGGAGGTATGTAATTGGAACCCAATTTTAGAATCCCGGTTATTGATACCGAAGCGACCGGTAGAAATATCAAAGAACTGAGACAGAAAGCAAAGGTGAGCGTCAAAGACCTTCAGATCGTTTTCGGTTATCAGAGTGTGACGTGCGATATCACTGATCGGTTCCTGTTCCATCCCGCTTCCGAAAGTCGTTGCGCTGACTGCCCGTATTATATCACGATATCGGATGCGAAGTGGGTTGTTAAGGAGTATGTAAGAAAGAAGGTAGGAGAGAATGAGAAAAAAACTGAAACAGGCTCGAATTGATAAAGAGCTAACTCAAAAAGAAGTCGCTGAATATCTTGGACTGAATATCAGGGCTTACAAATACATTGAATCCGGGCATACTATCGGCAAAATGAAAACATGGGATAAACTGGAAGAATTATTCAATATAGACCAGAAAATCCTCAGAGAAGATGAAACCGCTCTTGAATCTAAAGAATTAAAAATACAAACAGGTTTACGTCTGCCGGAAAACCAGTATGAGCGGATTGTAAAACACGCTGATAGAGTCGGAGTCTCGATTAATCAATTTTGCCTTATGCTTATTGATATTGGTTTAAATTGTTTTGAATCACCAGAGAACCATTCTTAGCTTCATAATCGTCAAGATATTTCTTGATGATATATTCAGCAAGATTATTTAATGATCGAGATTCTAATTTTGCTAATGCGTTTAAGCGGTTATAAGTAGGCTCGTCAAGCCTTAATCCTGTTTGAACTTTGAATACAGCCATAATAATGTCCCCTTTCATTTTGGTTGTTAGCAAATTATAGCAAAAAAAAGTTGACAAAGATACTCACAGATGTTAGTATGTTAGCAAATAGATAACTACTACAAGATATTGTATCAGATTTAATTAAATAATACAAGATAAACTATTATAATTGACTTGATAGGTCAATGGAAGGGATAAACATGAACGCTTTAGGAAAAAAATATACAATCCTTGAAGGACATAATGTGATTAAGTGCAAAGATGCCAACAGAACGCTTTATTTAATACCTTTAACGGCCGCCAGTAGTATCACCCGCCTATTTATGTCTCATGGCGGCGAAGATGGAGAATACGGTTGTACGTTTGACGACATAACGGTTTTTGATTGTGAGAATTCTAACCTGAGTGCCAATGGCGTTTTGATTACGTTTGAATATGACGATCAGGAAAGCAATCGAACATGGTTTTTTGATTTGCTTGTTGATTATCCTTATGGGACGTTTATTTCTGAGTGGTATTGATAAAAAGGAGATAACAATATGTATATAGTTACGCTCTTAGTTTATTCAATCTATGACGACGATGAAAACCCGTATTTTCTCTTTGATACTTTTGAGAAAGCAACCGATTTTTTAAACATTATTATCCATAATGGTCGTTCCGCAGAAATCAGATATGAGGATGTTTCAGAACTAGAGGATTGATACCATGAGCAAAAATTTATTTCAGATGATTTTTACTGTCCCAAGTGGCGAAAAGCATAAAGTCCAGTTTGAAGTGAACCGTAAAGGAATTCAATTATCGACTATGATTCTTGAATTTGCTGTAAAAATCGGATGCAAAGTAGAAATTATATCAGCGTCTGGGGCGCATTTAAACGGAAATGCCGTATATGAAGATATGGAAAATCATATTATGGGACATGAGTTTTTCGATTTTATTAATTAGAGGTGGAGCATGGAAGGGTACATTAAGTCATATAGAAAAATGTTTGATAACCCTGTTGTGACAAAGGATGCCGAGCATTTAGCCGTTTGGATATATCTGCTTCACTATGCCACTCATACTGGATACGATATTTTGTTCGGCGGTGAAAGGATTACTTTGAAGCCCGGACAACTTATAACAAGCAGAGGTTCTATTGCCCGTAAATTAAGTGTTTCCGAGAGTAAGGTTCAAAGAATTTTAAAAACCTTCGAAATCGAACAGCAAATTGAACAGGTAATGGACAACCGAAGTAGGCTTATTTCCTTGATAAATTGGGGTAAGTATCAAAATATTGAACAGCAAAGTGAACAGCAAGTGAACAGCAACCGAACAGCAAGTGAACAGCAAGTGAACACACACAATAATGTATATATAAATGATTCTATAAATGATGGTACAAATGATAACAATGAAAATACAAATAATACTTTGTCTGGCAAACCAGACAAATATCCGGCAGAAGTCTATCAGGATATTATTAATTATCTGAATTTGAAAACTGATAAAAATTTCCGTTGGAGAACAAATGAAACAATACGTTTAATAAACGGAAGATTAGACGATGGATATGTGTTTGATGATTTCAAACAGGTAATTGATGTTAAGGTAGCTGACTGGAAAAATGATAATCAAATGAATAAATTCCTAAGGCCAAGCACTCTTTTTAGACCATCTAACTTTGAGAGCTATTTAAACGAAAAGAAGAGCAAAACAATGGAAGATCATAACAAAGAATTGGAGAGTTGGAAATGACAAAGGACGAATTTATAGAGCAGATAAAGAAAGTGCGGATTGCTTATAACGAACCCGAATTCATAGCAACCAAAGATCAATTTGACGTATGGTACAGCTTTTTTGAACCATTGAGAAATGATTTTGTTGAAAAAGCTATCACTCAATGTATTAGAGGATGCAGGAAAGTCCCTAGTATTGCCGATATCATGGGCTATTACGATGAAATCAAAGAAGAGTACGATGCTCAAATGTTGACGATCAGGAACTGGTACGAAGTCGCGGGGGGATTATATCCGGGACATACTACATTTAACCGGGATGATGCGTTTGCCTTGTTTAAAGAGCTTACGATTGGACTTGCCAAAGGGGATATGGAGAAAGCTATTGACTTTGCCGCACAGCTAAGTCATAAGTGCAACGATGATTTTAAAATGCTTGAAGAAAAAGCAATGAAAGATGAAGAGTTCGCTAGGAACTTCCCGACTTATTACGACAAGTTAAAAGAAATCAAAGAGCAAGTGAGAAAGAAATATGAACAGAGAAGCTGAGAGAGCCGTTATCGGATGTTTGCTGTTAGATAATAGAGCGATTGAAGATATTTACGAATTGCTTACACCTGAAATGTTTGGAGATTCCATCTTTGGACGATTGTATTATGAATTCAAATGTGGTTATGACAATGACTATATCGTTGATGTCCCGGTATTGCAATCGAAACTGGAAGGATCAGACATAGATAAAGTCGTTTTCAATGAAACGATGATGGAAATTCTTGAGCCAGGGTATATAGCTTTTGAGATCAAGAAATATGCGGAGCTTATAAGTGCTGATTATGTTACAAGGCGAACACAGAAAATATTAAACGATACAAAGTTGACTTCGGATGAAATAGGCGAACAGATACAAGAATTAGTTGCCGAACTTGAAAATGTCAACAGTAAAAAAACAAGCAATACTCAGACAATCGTTGAAATCGTAGATGAAGTTGCAAAGACAAAATTTAATGATTTACGTCCAGATGGGATTACTTTTGGGATAGATGAATTTGACGAATATGTAGACTTAGACGGTGGTGATATTTGTATTATAGCCGCAAGACCGAGTGTAGGAAAATCCGCAATAGCAAAACAGATAGCTTTTAATCTGGCAAAAAAAGGTCTTAAGGTTGAGCTGTTTGTTCTTGAAATGACCAAAGAACAGATATATGACAGGATTGTGTCAACTGAAAGTGGTATAGAACTAAAAAGATTGCGGCGCGGTAAAAGTTTTGTAGGTAATGAAAAAGAAAAATTTGAACGAGCTAACAACGTTCTGCGGAAACTTGGAGATCGGTTAATTATCAATGATGACATATTTAAAATATCTGAAATGAAAGCTGATATGAAGCGAAATCATGTAGACATAGGAATAATTGACTATGCACAGCTTATAAAGCCGGAGACACACTATAAAGGAAACCGATATGCGGAAGTAGGAGCAATATCTCATTCGGTTAAGGAAACAGCGAAAAGTCTTAACATTCCGATAGTCTTACTGGCACAGCTTAACCGGGTAAGTGAAAAAACTCAGACAAAAGAACCTACAAGCTCAGAATTAAGAGAATCAGGAGATTTTGAACAAGATGCTTCGGCAATTATTCTGATGTGGAATAAGAACGAGGAAAGGACGTTAAAAGGCGTTAAGGTTGACAAGAACAGGAATTATAAAATCGGGTCTTTTGAACTAGAATTTGACGGCAAAACGATGACATTTACAAGCGTTAATCAATATGCAAGGAAAACACCGCCTAAACCGCCAGAAAAACTTGAACCTGAACCGCAACAAGAAGTAGTTTTAGGATTTAACGATGATGATTTTATGGAGCTTGATATTAACATGGAAGTTCCGTTTACATGAAAGGAAGGTGAAAAATGAAAGCGATTGAAACAGTTTACAAAGGCTACAAGTTTAGAAGCCGGTTAGAGTCAAGATGGGCGGTATTTTTTGATAGTCTTAATATTCCTTGGGTTTATGAGCCGGAAGGAATAGAAATCAATGGAATTAAGTATTTGCCAGATTTTTATCTGCCGGATTGCAAGCAGTTTTTTGAAGTCAAAGGGGTTATGTCAAATGATGACGAGCGAAAGATAAATGCTCTAATGGATGCCGGATATTCAGTGACTATTGGATATGATGATGGACATTTTATAGCTTGTGATTATTGGGGAGAAGATAATGATACAATTCAAGATATTTATTCATTAGCTTATAATAACGGATCAGCCTTATGTCATTGTAAAGAATGTGGTAAATATTGGTTTATGGGGTTTGGTGGAATATGGCACTGTCAATGTTGTGGCGTTTATGATGGAGATCATCATTATGAAGTTGTAAAAGATAGTATGTGCATTGATGGAAAATGGAATTCTTTTATAGGGGAAAAATCATGGAACGTCGCCCGTCAAGCAAGATTTGAACACGGCGAAACACCAATATTATAAGAGAGGGGAAGATATGGCAACCAAAAAATTTGAGAAAGGCACAAAGGAATTCGACTTCTTTTCCGACCTCTGGAAATTAAGTCAAATGGTCTGGGTTCCCGAAAACACCGACGATTATTACGAGGACGCACTGAGAAAAATCACGGAATTCGACGCGAAATATAACACGCCGTACAGCCAACATTTCAGCGAAGCTCTGATAAAGACGATCAATGACTTTTCGGTACTGGCCGGGTTTGAAGAGGGAAAGGTTCACGGGGAAGTGAGGAAGGCGGGAT
>JAEEGL011103691.1_pt1 | contig 16093 bp, 11 predicted proteins | sample 9134231 | NCBI WGS metagenome assembly JAEEGL01 (sample SAMN16246548, study PRJNA631951) | gut metagenome | biome: gut microbiome; feature: rumen; material: fiber-attached | host: Bos | place: Iran: Karaj | collected 2018-10
CACATAGTTCTTTTCCGCGTCGAAAGCGACGTCGATCAGCTCCCGGGGCGTGAGGCGGATACCGTTGACCCGGCAGAGAGCCCGGAGGAAGGCGAGGATCACGGCGGCGGAGCTGGACAGCCCGCCGATGGGCAGGCTCCCCTCGATCACGCCGCAAAGTCCCACAGACAGGACGTGCTCCTTACTGAGCGCCCATGTGGCGCCCCGCAGATAATCCGCCCAGTCCCCGGTCTTTCCGCCGATCTCCCGGATATGCCACTGCGCGCGCTTGGGGAACTGCAGGCTCGACATCTCGATCACGCCGTTCTGCTTAGGCCCGTACGCAATGTGGATCCCCTTGTCGATGGCAAAGCCCGTCACCTTGCCCAGGTTGTGGTCGCTGTGGGCGCCAATGGGGCAGATGCGGTATGGAGAGAACGTCGTCCCTTCCGGGCCGCGTCCGTATGTTTTCTTGAATTTCTCTTCGCAGCGCAAGTTCCTGTTCCAGCCTTTCGATCCGTTGTTCTTTCAGGAAATCAAATTTTACCATATCGCAGGGCGTTTTTCAAGTGGAGCGGCTTCCGGGGCGCTTGTCAAGCAGGCCCTCATTCGCTATGATAAAAGCAGGAGACCCCCGGAAGTGCACAGAGCGGGACCGGTACGCCCGGCTCCCGGAATGATACAGAGGGAAAAAATGGAACAATACCGCTATACCGCATTCATTTCCTACCGGCACACGCTGCCGGACGAAGCTATCGCAAAGAAGCTGCATACGCTGATAGAGACCTACCGGATCCCGGCCGACGTAAAAAAGAGTTCCGGCCGGAAAAAGATGGGCCGGATCTTCCGCGACCAGGAGGAACTGCCGCTTTCGACAGACCTGGGGAACGACATCAAGACCGCCCTGAACGAATCGGAGTGGCTGATCGTGCTCTGTTCGCCCGAATACCTGAAGTCCCGCTGGTGCATGACCGAGATCGACCATTTCATCTCGCTGGGGCGGCGCGACAAGATCCTGACGCTCCTGGTGAACGGCGAGCCGTCGGAAGCGTTCCCGGAGCAGCTGACGTATGTGGAGACCCCGGAGGGGCGCGTCGCCGTGGAGCCTCTGGCCGGCGACGTCCGCGCGGAGAGCCTCCCGGCCTCCCTGAAAGCGCTGAACCGGGAGAAACTGCGCATCCTGGCGCCGATGCTGAACGTCACCTACGACAAGCTCCGCCAGCGCGTCCGGAGACGGCGGATCCGGGTCGCGGCCGCGGCCGCCGCCGCGGTCACGCTGCTTTTGTCCGGTTTTTTGACCTACGCCCTGATCAAAAACGCGCGGATCACCGCGCAGAACGAGCAGATCAATGCCCAGAACGAGGAGATCCGCGAACAGCGGGACGAGATCCTGGAGCAGAAGGACGAGATCGTCCGGCAGCGCGACGAGATCGTCGACCACCACCAGAAGACGCTGATCGAGCAGGCGAAGACCTCCGTCACGACCGGCAACAAGATCCCGGCCATGAACATCCTTAAGGAGGCCGCATCGCTCCGGGAGACCGTAAAAGGCGTGAACGACACCGCGCTCTATTCCGCGCTGGAGTCCGCGGTGTACACCAGCAGCTTCGAGACCGTACAAACGATCGACAACGACAACCGTATCTTCTCTTCCATCACGTTCTCGCATGACGACCGGTATCTCCTGGGCATCACGAACCTGAACTCGGCCGCCCTGATAGACGCCAAGAGCGGGACGCTCCTCTATACCGTTTCCCGGAGCGACGTGGGAGAACTGAGCAGCGTAGGCTTCACTACGGACGACAAATACTTCTACACCGTGGACTCCTGGTACGGCTACGTCTCCCTCTACGAGACCGCGACCGGGCAGCTTTACCGCGAATTCGATGCCAGCGACGGCACCGCGTGGAACATCGGCGAGGAAGTCTTTGCAGTCAGCGGGAACCGCATTCTGGTCCCGATGCGCACATCCGTCTGCGTCTGGGATTACGAGGCGGACACGGGTACGGACATCCTTTCCACAGCCGGCGGACTGGACGGCTATATCCAGCCGTTCCTCCTGGACCTTTCCCCGGATGAAACAAAGTTCGTCATGGGCTCCCCGGGCTACGGCATCGGGATGAAGATCCTGTCGCTGGACGGAAAGACCGAACTGAAGCTGGAAAACGACTCCGAACGCGGCTATTTCCCCATCCGTTTCAGCGGCGACGGGCGGTATGTAGCTTCAAGTTCCGGGACGCTCTATTTCGTCTGGGACGCGGAGACCGGGAAACTCATCCTGCAGGGTGCCGCGAACGTCGGCTCGTTCTCGATGATCGACGTGCGGCTGAACTACGACGGGAGCGTCCTGATCATCATGGACGCCGAATACCTGGGCGCCGTGTCGGTCCCGAGCGGAAAGCTCCTCTGGGAAAAGACCGCGGAGTCGAACGTCGTGACCAGCGCGGTCATCTCGCCGAACGGGCGGTACGTTGCCGCGTCGGGCGGCATTGAAGGCGTCTTCGATATCAGGACCGGCGAAGTCCTGACCGATGTCCCGTGCACCGCTTTCTCGCACGACGGCACCAAGGTCCTGGCCGGGACCTATACCACGTCGCCGGCCTTACTTACCACGCCGGAAAACGCGACCGCGAAGTTCACGGACGGCTATTACGGCGAGCTCTTCACGACCGCCCGCTATACGGCGCCGTCCGCGTTCATCATGCTCTCCACGCGGCACTCGGTGGGCGATTACTTCAAGACCTTCCCGGGCAACGTCAACCGGAAGACCGCCGTCTACATCGACCCCGGCACCCGCTACGCCGCCTGTACGCACGAAGACGGCTTCATTGAGGTCTTCGACATTTCGGATCCCGATGACGTACAGCCCGCCTACTGCGTGGCCGAGCACTGCTATAATTCCGTGGAAGACGTGGTCTTCAACGGCTCGCTGATGGCCTCTTCCGGCGGCTATGACGCCCGCTGCGCGGTCTTCGACCTGGAGGCCGGCACGATGCTGCACGTGCTCCGCGGCGAGCGCTACGTCCATCTGTCCGAGTTCTCCGAAGACGGCTCCAAGCTGATGCTTTTGACCGGCGCGGGCAAGACCGTCGTCTTAGTCTACTCCGTGCAGACCGCAAACCTCCTTTACCGGATCGAGGCCCCGGAAGGGACGTCGTTCACCGAGATCGGCTTCAGCACGGACGGGACGCTGGCCGTGATGCGGCTCTCGGACGGGCGCGCGGCCATCGGCGAGCTCTACGGGTCCATTGAGGAAATGATCAAAAAGGCGGAGCAGTAACTTCGGACCGGCGGTCCCAAACCGCGGAAGACAGATCCGGAACCTCAGACCGGCGGTCCCAAAACGCTGGATCCTGATCCGGGACCTCCCCGGGGGCATGTTTTTCTTCTTGCGCTCCGCGTGTTTTCCGCAATATACTGAAGACAGAGAAACGATCGTTCCGCCGGGCGGCCTCAGCCCCGGCCCTCTCAGCCAAAAAGGAGCACCATTATGGCAAGAGTCACACCGAAAGAGAATTTCCTGAAGCTCGCGAAGGGCGAATTCCCCTATTACGTCCCCTTCTACAGCATCATGGGCGACCCCTACATGGGCGAATGCGCGGTCAAGGACGCGCGCGTCTCCTACTTTAAGGACACCAGTTTCCAGGGCGGTACCGATATGTGGGGCGTCCCTTACGCCAAGCCTTCGACCGGCATCGAAGCGGTCATGCCGGACACCCGCGTCAACATCCTGGAGGAGATCGAGGACTGGACGAAGGTCATCAAATTCCCGGAGCCGCTTGAGGTGGACCTGGACAAGGCCTACGCGGAAAACATGAAGATCATCGACCGCGGGGAGACCGCGCTCGCGGTGGGACCGCACTTCAGCCCGTTCCAGGAGTTGGTGGCGCTGATGGGTTTCGAGGGCGGCCTGATCGCCCTGGCCGAGGACCCGGACGAGGTGAGCGCGATGCTGAACGCGATGATCGACCACGTTATGCCGCACTACAAAAAAGTCTTTGAGGTCTTCAAGCCGGACTTCTGGCACCTGATCGACGATACCTGCGCGAAAGAAGCCCCCTTCTTCTCGCCCCGGCTCTACAAGGAAGTCTTCCTGCCGCTCTATAAGAAACTGGCGGAGCCGGCCATGGAAGCCGGCGTTCCGGTCCTGTTCCACAACTGCGGCAACACCACGCCGTTCCTGGAGTTCATGTACGAATTCGGCGTGCGCGTGACCGAGCCCTTCCAGGAGAGCAACGACATCCGCGCCTGTCAGGAGCAGTTCAAGGGCCGCATGTCCTTCGTGGGCCACTGGGGCTGGGGCCAGCACATCCCGAAGAATTATCCGGATTTCGATGAAGAAGAGTTCCGTCAGGACATCCGCGATACCATCGACGAATGCTCCGCGGGCGGCGGCTACGCCTTTGCCGGCTTCCCGGTAGGCGTCCCCGGCGATCCCGGCGTGAAGCGCGCCTACAACATCATGCGCGATGAGGTCCACTGGTACGGAAGAAAGGTCTACGGTTACACCGAATGAAATTCCTGATCATCGGCGGCTTCCTGGGCTCGGGGAAAACGAGCCTCCTGCTCCGGCTGGCCGCGTATATGCGCGAAAAGCGGGGCATTAAGAAGACCGTCATTCTGGAAAACGAACTGGGAAAAGTCGGGATCGACGACAGGGTCCTCTCCGGCGCGGGCTACAGCGTCCGCGGCCTGTTCGCGGGCTGCGTCTGCTGCACCATGGCCGGCGAACTGTCCCTGACGGTCCGGGAGATCGAGCGGGACCTTGCTCCCGACTGGATCGTCATGGAGGCCACCGGCATGGCGTTCCCGGGCACCGTCCGGGAGAACCTGGCGGAGCAGCTGGGTATCCAGGCCCGTGTCGTATGCCTTACCGACGCAAAGCGCTGGCCCCGGCTTCTGAACGCGATGGGAGACCTTCTCCCGCTGCAGCTTCAGGGCGCCGACGTGGTCCTGATCAACAAGACCGACCTCGTGGATGAGGAGGCGCTCCAGGCCGTCCGGGAAAGCGTCGCGGGCTTTACGGGTCCGGACGCGGCGATCTTCCCGGTGTGCCTGAACGAAGGCGTTGAACCCGCCATCCTGGACAGGATCCTGGGAAGGGAGGAAGCATGAGCGAGCACGAGCATCACCATGAGCACGCGCATGAGCATGAACACGCGCACGAACACCATCACCATCACCACGACCACGGCGAAGACTGCTGCTGTGAAGAGTGCAGCGGCATCAGCGTCGCCTTCCACGAGGGCGCGCTGATCGGGACGCTGGAGGGCCATATGGCCGCGGAAAGCGTAGATGACGCGAAGGAGCGCCTCGCTTCCGCCATGACCGCGCTGGCCGCGAAGATCAACGGGGCCGGCGGGGTGATCGGCCATATCAAGGCCGTCGTGTCCGAGGAAGGCCGCGGCTACCAGATCTCCGTCACGGAGGAGGAACCCGAAGTGCGGGTCCTCCTGCCGTCCTCTTATCATGCGGGCTGCACGGCCATCGTGTTCGCCGTGGAGGAGGACGCGCTGAGGACGTATATCAAAGAGACTGTTGGCGCGCTGATCGGGTTGGAAAGCGAAGACGACAGAATTTGAAGGAGGCAGCGTTCATGAAAAAGTTCATTCCGGCCGCGCTTCTTGCAGCGGCAGTCATTCTTTTACCATTCACAGTCAACAAAGCCCGGGCGGACGATGAGATCCCAAGCGTGGACGTGACCTATACCGAAGACTGGGAAGGCACCCTGCTGCTGGATCAGAACCAGACCGTCAAGATCTCCGGAATCACGCATTCCAATGACGGGACGGAGTATCGGTCCCCGATCCAAATCACAAACGGGGCGACCGTCAATCTGATCTTTGAAGGTCAGAATGTCCTGACTGGCAACCAGATAAACAATTCCGCATATTGCTCCGCCGGCATCCAGGTGGACAATGGCGCGACCGTCCATATCTATGGCCTGGAGGGCTCCAGCCTGACCGTTACGGGCGGCACTTACGGCGCCGGGATCGGCAGTGTGGGAAATGCCACCATCATCCAGCCCGACACCCCCGCAGGCGCGATCTATATCCATAGCGGAAACATCACTGCTTACGGCGGCCAGGGCAGCGCGGGCATTGGCTCCGGCGCACGGTACAGCGCTTCCGTGATCAGCATCCTGGGCGGCAATATCCGGGCCATGGGAAAGGCCGGCGGCGCGGGGATCGGTTCCGGCTACGGGACTTCCGGCTCGTCAGCTGTCCTTTCCGGATCTTATACCGGTGGCACCATCACTATCGGGGGTTCCGCGGAAGTTTTTGCCGCGGCCTATCCCATCGACTTTGACGATTTCGATCCGTATAACCTGGATACCCTGTATAACAGCGAGGAATATTCGGGTGCTTACGGCGCCGGGATCGGCGGCGGATACGGCTCTTCGTCCGGGAACATCGTGATCGAAGGCAGCGCAAAAGTAACCGCCATCGGCGCCACCGGCGGCGCGGGGATCGGTTCCGGCTACGGCACCTCAAAAATAATCTATTTTGACGCAGAACACTATTTTGTGGATATCACCATCCGGGAAAACGCGGAAGTCATGGCTTTCGCGGGCGAAGAAAAGCGGACTCAGGAAAATCCTTCAAGCGGGGCCGCCATCGGGCACGGCCGCTTCACCGGGCTCAAAGACACGCCGGTCGGAAGCATCCGGATCGAAGACAACGCGAAAGTCTACGCGGTCGCTGCCCAGATCTCCCAGGCGATCGGTTCATCCTATGTATCCTTCAAAGAAGCTGGATCATCTTCCGGCGGTAAACCGTCCCTTGGGCAGACAAAGACCGTTTCCATCAGCCCGACCGCCACGGTCATCGCGCTGTCCGACGGCTTCGCGGACCCCATCGACAAGGATAAAGTCCAAAATTTCGCGGTCCTGGAATTCCCGGAGACCCTCTTCGAAGACTTCAGCACTTTCTTCACTGAGGACAAATTCCCGATGAAGGTCGAGGCGGCCGATCCGGAAGACCCGGACAACAAGGCGCTTTTCGCCCTCGGGAAGCCGGCGCTTGCGCGCGTCATGGCGAACCTCGGCGGCGCGTCTGAACTCCATATGATCGTGAAGGACTACCAGGACGACGATGGCAACAAGATCTATTTCGCGTCGTCGGCGCTGGACGCCCCCATCCGCTTCACGGCGGACGGGACCGAAGCCTCCGTGGACTTCGTGACAAGCGAACTCACCGGGGGCGCTTCTCTGGAAACGGCCGCCGGGGAACTCACGGTCCGCTTCCACGCCCCTGCCGGCGTATTCAAGCTCGGCTCGGTCTTCCACGCAGCGGCGCTTTCGGAAGACGATGCGGCTATGGTGGAAGCCCTGATCGACGAAGGCTATCTGGAAAATTTGGAGAAACTCTTCCTGTTCGACCTGGGCGTCGCCGATCCGGCCGGCGATGAATACACAGCCCTCAGCGACACGGCGGATCTCTATATCCTCCTGGAAGACGGCTGGGAGGACCGGGAGCTCAAGCTCCTCTTCCCGCTTCCGGAAGAGGACGAGGACTACGCCGGCAGCATCGAAACGGTCGACGGGCAGAAATACTATAAAGCCGAGCTGACCCATTTCAGCCCGTACGCGTTCCTGATCTACGAAGAGGACGTCCCGGACACCGGGGACGGAGGACTTCCGGTCTTCTTCTGGACGATGGGGCTCGCCGCAGCCGGTCTTCTGACACTGTACCTGACCCGGAGAAAACGGGTGAAATAAAAACGATACGGAGGTGTCTAGTATGGCAGATCGTATTGTCCTGAACACCATCTCGTATCATGGCCACGGCGCCATCGAGAACATTGTGCCCGAGCTTCAGAAGCGCGGGTACCAAAAGGCCCTTGTGACCACCGACGCCTCGCTGATCAAGTTCGGCGTCGCCGCCAAGGTCACGGATCTTCTGGATGCGGCCGGCATCGCTTACAGCGTTTATTCCGACATCAAGCCCAACCCCACCATTGAAAACGTCCAGAACGGCGTAGCCGCCTATAAGGAAGCCGCAGCAGACTGCATTATTGCCATTGGCGGCGGTTCCGCAATGGATACCGCCAAGGCCATCGGCATCATCGTGGAGAACCCCGAGTTCGCGGACGTCCGCTCGCTGGAAGGCGTAGCGCCCACCAAGAAGCACGCGGTCTTCACCATCGCCGTTCCCACCACCGCCGGCACCGCCGCGGAAGTCACCATCAACTACGTCATCACGGACGTGGAGAAGAAGCGCAAATTCGTCTGCGTGGACACGAACGACATCCCCGAAGTCGCCGTGGTCGATCCCGACATGATGGCCTCCATGCCCAAGAGCCTGACCGCTGCCACCGGCATGGACGCGCTCACGCACGCCATTGAGGGCTATATCACCCGCGGCGCCTGCGCCATCTCGGATATGTTCCACCTGGAGGCCATCCGCCTGATCTCCGCCAGCCTGCGCGGGGCCGTCGAGAATACGCCCGAAGGCCGCGAAGGCATGGCGCTGGGCCAGTACATCGCGGGCATGGGCTTCTCCAACGTGGGTCTGGGCATTGTCCATTCCATGGCGCACGGCCTGTCGGCGCTTTACGACACGCCGCACGGCGTGGCCTGCGCGATCCTGCTCCCGGTCGGCCTGGAGTACAACAAGCCCGTTGCCGGCAAGCGCTACCGCGCCATCGGCAAGGCGATGGAAGTTGCCGGCATCGACCGGATGACCGATGAGGAGGCCGCCGACGCGACAATCGCCGCCGTAAAGCAGCTTTCCGCCGACGTGGGCATCCCGGCCGACCTCAAGGGCATCCTGAAGGAAGAGGACGTCCTGTTCCTGTCCGAGTCCGCTTACGCGGACGCCTGCCGTCCCGGCAACCCGCGCGACACCAGCGTCGAAGAGATCATCGCGCTTTATAAGAGCCAGATGTGATCTGATAGCGCCCTGATCAGCCCGCCGCCCGCATTCCGGTATGATCCTGAATTGACGGCAGCGGGCAAATAAAGTATAATAACACCATAAAGGCAAAGGCGTCTTTTGTATCAAACAAAGGACGACTTTGCCTTTTTTGCTGTCTATCAAAAGGAGGGGGACCATCAGATGGCTATACACGAGGAATGCGGCGTATTCGGCGTTTTTGCCCCGCAGCCGGTCCGGGCCGCGGAGATCTGCTATTACGGGCTCTATGCCCTGCAGCACAGGGGCCAGGAGAGCTGCGGGATGGTCGTCAACGACGAAGGCCTGTTCGTTTCGCACAAGGATGTTGGCCTTGTCAGCGACGTCTTCACCCGGGACGTCCTGTCCGTCTTTCCGGACGGGACGATGGCCGTGGCCCACACGCGCTACGGGACCACCGGCGGCACGACCCGGAGCAACTGCCAGCCTATTGAGGTGAACCACCAGAAGGGCCGGATGGCCATCGCGCACAACGGGAACCTCGCAAACGCCGCGAAGCTGCGCTCGGCGCTGGAGCTCTCCGGCGCCATCTTCCACACCTCCAGCGACACGGAGATCATCGCGTACATCGTGACGAAGGAGCGTCTGGCCGCGCCGTCCATTGAAGACGCGCTGAGCCGGGCGATGGATACGCTGGAAGGCGCTTATTCGCTGGTCCTGATGTCCGCGCAGAAGCTGATCTGCGTCCGGGATCCGTACGGCTTCCGCCCGCTCTGCTACGGCATAACGGCGGAGGGAACGTACATCGTCGCGTCCGAAAGCTGCGCGCTCCGGGCGGTGGGCGCCACGTTCGTCCGCGACGTGGAACCGGGCGAGATGCTGATCTTCAGTAAAGAAGGCGTTGTCTCCCGGCGGGAGCACTGCGGGCTGAAGCCCCGGAAGCTCTGCGTTTTTGAATACATCTATTTCGCGCGGCCGGATTCGGTCATCGACGGGCGCTCCGTGAACGCCGCCCGCATCCGCGCGGGCGAGATCCTGTCCGAGGAGTCGCCGGTGGACGCGGACGTGGTCATTGGGGTCCCGGACTCAGGCCTGGACGCAGCACTCGGCTACAGCCGGTCGTCCGGCATCCCCTACGGGATCGGCCTGATCAAAAACAAATACATCGGCAGGACCTTCATCGCGCCCGGAAACCGGCTGGACCAGGTCAAGATCAAGCTCTCGCCGGTGGATGAGGTCGTGAAGGGGAAGCGGATCGTGCTGATAGACGACTCGATCGTGCGCGGCACCACCAGCAAGCGGATCGTTTCCCTGCTCCGCGAAGCCGGCGCGAAGGAGATCCACATGCGGGTCTCCGCCCCGCCCTTCCTGTTCCCCTGTTATTACGGGACGGACATCGATTCCCAGGAAGCACTGATCGCCTGCCGCCATTCCGTAACGGAGATCGCGGCGATGATCGGCGCGGACTCCCTGGGCTACCTGCCCGTACAAAGGCTCACGGAACTGTCCGGCGGCGCCGGCTGCTGCAGCGCATGCTTTGACGGGCGTTATCCCACGAAGATCCCGGAAGAGGCCGGAAAGAACCGCTTTGAACAGCGTCTTCCCGGACGGGCCGGGTGAGGGCCGCGTCTTTGCCAAAGTACCGCGCCCGGCGCGGGCTGACCGTTCACACCTCCCCGAGGTTCTTCTCCAGCCTGGCCATGATCTCCCGGTAAGCGTCTTCCACACCGCCCAGGTCCCTGCGGAAGCGATCCTTATCCAGCTTCTCCCCGGTGCTACTGTCCCAGAGCCTGCAGGTGTCCGGGCTGATCTCATCGGCCAGGACGACCGTGCCGTCCGAAAGGCGGCCGAATTCCAGTTTGAAATCCACCAGCGTCACGCCGCAGGCGCTCCAGAAGACCTTCAGCTCGTCGTTGACCTGAAAGGCGTAACGCTTGATGTCCTCAAGTTCCTCCCGCGTGGCCAGTTTTAAGGCAAGCACATGGTATTCGTTGATGGGCGGGTCGGCCAGCGCATCGTTCTTGAAGGAGAACTCGATGGTGGGCGCGTCGAAGACGATGCCCTCTTCCACCCCGTAGTTCTTCGCGAAGGAGCCCGCGGAAACGTTCCGCACGATCACCTCCAGCGGCACGATCCGCACTTTTTTGACCAGCGTCTCCCGGTCGTTCAGCTCCTCTACGTAATGCGTGGGGATCCCGCGCTTTTCCAGCATCCGCATCAGGGCGTTGCTCATCCGATTGTTGATGACGCCCTTGCCGGCGATGGTCCCGCGCTTCAGTCCGTTGAACGCGGTGGCGTCGTCCTTATAGGAGACGATCAGAAGCTCCGGGTCCTCCGTCGCGTAGACCTTTTTGGCCTTTCCTTCGTATAACTGTACGCCCTTTTCCATCGAACACCTCCGTTTGGTTTTTTCTATGGGCTTTCAAAAAAGACAAAGACGCCTTTTGTTTGAATACAAAAGACGTCTTTGCCTTATTTTGTATGCTTTTTTGTGCCGCCGCAGGGCCTCCCGCGGCGCTTTTTACCGGGTCTTTACTCGGCGGTCTCCCCGGCCGCAGCCGCATCGGCGGCCTCTTCCGCCTCCTCCGCTGCCTGCAGGTCCGGGAAGACCGAGTACATCGGCGCTTCCTTCGAGCCCTTGAACGTCCGGCCCACGTAGTTCTTTGTGATCTTCACCACAAGCGGGGCCAGCGCCACAACGCCGATCAGGTTCGGCACCATCATCAGGCCGTTGAAGGTGTCCGAGATGTTCCACGGCAGGTCCACGTTGGTCAGGATGCTGCTGACGAAGATGATGCCCACGAAGACGATCTTGTAGATGATGGCCGTCTTTTCGCCGAACAGGTAGATCCAGCTGCGGGCGCCGTAGAGGCTCCAGCCCAGGATCGTGGAGAACGCGAAGAACAGGACCGCGATGGCCACGAACATACCGCCGAAGGCGCCGAAATTGTTCTCAAAGGCCTGCGCAACCAGCGTGTTCTTGTCCATCTCCGCGAAGGCCTGGACCACGCCGCCGGTCTGAAGGTCGATGACGCCCGAGGACAGGACCACGATGGCGGTCATCGTGCAGATGATGATGGTATCGAAGAAGACCTCAAAGATGCCCCAAAGGCCCTGGTGGACCGGCTCCTTGACGTTGGAGGCCGAGTGGACCATGACCGAGGAGCCCAGGCCCGCCTCATTGGAGAAGATGCCTCGCTTGAAGCCCATCTTGATGGCCGCGCCCACCGCGCCGCCGGCTACCGCGCGCGCGGAGAAGGCGAACCTGAAGATCGCGCCGAAGATCGCGCCCAGAAGATCCAGATGCGTGAACAGGATCACCAGCGCGCCCACGATGTAGATCAGCGACATGAACGGGACCAGCTTTTCGGTGACGCTCGCGATACGCTTGATGCCGCCGATGATGACCAGGGCCGCCAGGATCAGAAGGACCGCGCCGGTCACCCAGCGGGGGATCGAAAACGCCGCCTGCATGTTGCCGGCGATGGTGTTCGCCTGCGCCAGGTTGCCGATACCGAACGACGCCAGCACCGCGAAGCAGGAGAACAGGATCGCGAGCACGCGGCCGACCGTCTTCATGCCCTTCTTGGCGCCAAGTCCGTCATGCAGGTAGTACATGGCGCCGCCGGCCCAGTCGCCGTTCTTGTCACGGCGCCGGAAGAAGATGCCCAGCACGTTTTCCGAATAGTTCGTCATCATGCCGAAGAAGGCCGAAAGCCACATCCAGAAGACCGCGCCGGGGCCGCCTACCGCGATGGCGCCCGCCACACCGGCAATGTTTCCGGTGCCGACCGTGGCCGCCAGCGCCGTGCACAGCGCCTGGAACTGGGAGATCGTGCCCTTTTCGGACGTATGCTCCGTGATTTTCTTGTTGAACACGGATCCGATCGTCTTCTTCATCCAGTGGCCGAACCGGCCGATCTGGAAGAATTTCGTCAGGACCGTCATGAGGACGCCCGTCCCCAGGAGGATCGCGATGCCGAACCAACCCCAGATGAAATCGTTCAGATCGCCTGCGATGAAATTAAGTATTCCCATGATGCTCCTTCCGACCGTTTGAACCGAACGAAAAAGACGGCCGCTGCCGTAAGGCTGCAACCGTCTTCTCTAAAAACAAATACGACTGATGATCGGTTTTTTGAAAACCGTCTTTCTGTCCTTTTGCCTGAGAGATTCGTCTTCCGACTTGCACCTTCGGCACCCCACTTAAGGAGTTCTCCAGAAATCCGTCCGCTCCCGGTCTCTCAAAGATCCCGGCAGTTTCTTACGGTCTTTTGTTGTATTTTTTATTCATTATATGCCCGTGCGGGCCCGTGCGCAAGAGGAAAAAACAAAGAAATATTTTTGCCGATCCCGCGTTTCTGCGGTATTGTGCACAAAAACCCGCGGCCGGTCCGTTATTTCGAGTCCTTCCGGACGAACCAGATGGGAACTGCCGCAAGAACTGCCACGATCGCCGCGGCCAGGAACATCGCGTACGGCGGGACGAAATTCTCCCCGTTCATCCCCATGGCGTCCAGGCCGATGATCAGGGAAATGACGGGCCCGACGATCATCGGGATCAGCACCATGAAGCACATCCGGACGCCCTGGAAGCGGCCTTCCGTGCCCTCCGGCAGGTAATCCTGGAAGGAGGATGTGAAGGCGCCGGTCAGAGACAGGATCCCGCCCATCATCAGAACGCCACCCGCGTACAGGACCGCGGTCTTTGCAGGACCCTCCAGGAACTGAAGCGTCCAGAAGGACAGGATGCCCAGGATCATGATGGCCAGGAGCGGATAATAGAAATGCTTCCGCCCGAACTTGTCAAACAGGATGCCCATGACCGCTGTGAAGACTGCCGCGCCCACGATGATGACCGCCATCGGGATCACGAACCCGTCTCCCAGGCCCAGCGTCACGATCAGGAAGTTGATCAGATACGAGAAGAACGTCTGCTGGGCGATGCCCACCAGGCAGACCGCCGCAAGACAGACGTAGATCATCCTGTTTTTCCGGATGACGTCCTTCCGGAAGCCGTAGAACGTCTCCTGCAGGTAATTCTGGCCCTCCGCCTTCCGGACGTTCGGGGCGTCCCGGAGAATGAGGAGCGCCAGCACGCCCGCGACGATCGGGATGGCTCCCAGGATGATGAAGAACAGGGCGTTGCTCTCATTGGCCGAGTTGTAGAACCCGCCCAGGCCCACAAAGACGATGACCACCGCGATCACCGGGAGGATCGCCAGGATCGCGTTCAGCCGGCCGCGGTTCGTCTCGTCCGTCACGTCCGCCACCCAGGCGTTGAACGCGGCGTCGTTGGAGGTGGAGCCTGCGAAGGTCATCAGGCAGTCGAACACCACCAGGAGCACCGCGATCAGGGCCACCCCGGAGGCCTCCGCTTTCATCGGGAGCAGGGCGAAAAGCATGATCGTGAAGCCCCAGAAGATATAGCCGACAGCGATGAACGGCTTCCGCCTGCCCACTTTGTCGCTCAGACCGCCCGCGAAGATCGTGGTCACGGTCGCGGCTACGGCCGACAGGATGACCATGAGCGTCGTGACCGCGTAGGACAGGTCCGCGCGTCCGGAATTCCGGAAAATGTCCTGCGCGAACGTCGCGAAATACATGTTTTCCACGATCCAGGCGATCTGGCCGATCAGCCCGAAGAATACCGCCGAAAACCATACCCTGCCGCCTAAACGCGTGGATCTCTTTTCTTTCATGAAAATTCTCCTCTTTACGGATCGTTTCTTCCGGTCACCCTCATCCGATTTTGGTCTCACAAGAATTATAAACCATTCCCATGCCCGTTCGCAAGCGGCCGTTCGTTTTTCCGCGGGACGTCAAAAAGCCTCACACCGTAAATGTACCGGCGTAAGGCTTTCATCTCTTTCTGTCTTCTCTTCCGCTCTTATTCGAAGAGCATCTTCCGGATCTCTTCGATGTACGCCCGGCGCCGGGCGGCCACGGACTCCGCGGATTCATCCTTTTCCTTGACCCAGTACTCCGAAATGTAGCTGGAAATGGGGTTCTGCCACGGAATCACGATGATCTCGCTCTCATCGACGTCATAGGACTGAAGGACGGTCCGCATGTCTTCAGCGGACATGCCCTTCATATTCAAAAGTTCCTGCAGTGTTTTCTCCCGGTTCGTGCCGGCAAGAACACTGAACGAATAACTGTTCGGCGCCATCTGCCAGACGTAGACCTCAAGGCCCTTATACGTTGAAAGACCGAAACAGTCCGGATAGGCTTCTTTAAGTTCCGCCAGGCTGTGCCTGTTCGTCGCCGTACCGCTTCCCCAGACCTCTTCCTTCGTATGGAACCGCGCGGTCACCAGGACGTCTTTTTTGGGCATTGTGAAGGAATACCCCCAGTAGTCGCTGTCATAATGCGTCATGGGGATCTCCTGCCCGTCTACGTATACGTGGATGCCGGCGTCATAAAGGATCTCCGTCCGGAGTTCTACCGTCTCGCCGGCTTTCGCCTTCTCCGGCATTGCGGTAAAATGGCCGGCAGCATTCCCGAGATCGTACTGAATGGCGTGATCCTTCTTTCCGCACGACACCGCGGCGATCCCCAGCAGGATCAGGAGGAGCGCCGCTCCGGTCTTTTTCATGTCTGCCTCCTCTTATTCAACGACCTCGCCGGCGAACAGGACCGCCGTGGTATCGTTGCAGGTCGTGTAGATGTAGAACGAGAACGGCCGGTCCGCTGTAAAGACCTTCGGCTCGTCCGGCTCGATATTTGCGCTCTCGACCATCATGACGGCCGTTACGGCAGCCGCTTCCACACCTTCCTCGTCCAGCTTGATCCGCGTCTTCTGGATGATGTCGCTGACGCAGATCTCATGGTCGATCATCGCGGAGAAATCCGCAAGTTCCGCGTCGAACGCGCATTTCACCCCGTTTTCCTTTAAGAAGTCCACTAATTCGCCGTTCGAGAACTCCGTCTCAAGATCCAGTTTCGGGATCGTGACCGTCACATTCTCCGATTCCGCCCGGGAGATCTTCTTCGCCAGGTTGTCCGTGGAGCCCAGGACGAAGGCCATTGAGATGCCGCCGTCCATCGGAAGGATCACGAGCTGCGTGTTCCGGGCCTCATAATACGCGAAATTGTTTTCGGTGGTCATGAAGTCTTTCCGGACGGTTCCCCCGTCACGGGTGCGGAAATCGCCTTCCCTGGTAAACTCTTCCGGGAAGCGGTTCCGCCAGGAATCCTTGAAATACAGCGCGTTCATCAGGACTATGGCCAGGGAATCGGTCGGGTAATCCTCCGGC
>JAEEGL011640405.1_pt1 | contig 16093 bp, 12 predicted proteins | sample 9134231 | NCBI WGS metagenome assembly JAEEGL01 (sample SAMN16246548, study PRJNA631951) | gut metagenome | biome: gut microbiome; feature: rumen; material: fiber-attached | host: Bos | place: Iran: Karaj | collected 2018-10
CCATGTCCTCGCCGATCTTCGTCGTCCAGCAGATATCGCCCGTGAAACTGCTTGTCGGGATTTCCGAGACGGATTACACCAAGGTCAAGAAAGGCGACTCGGTGGACATCATCGCAGATGCCATCCCCGGCCGCACTTTCGTCGGAAAGGTCAACCGCATCTATCCCGTAATCGATCCCGCTTCTCACACGTTTACTGCGGAGGTCGTGGTCCAGAATAATGACAGGGCCCTCCGTCCGGGCATGTTCGCCCGCGCCAAGGTCACCTTCGCAGTCAATCACAGCATCGTGGTCCCCGACATCGCCATCGTCAAGCAGCAGGGTTCCGGACAGAAGTCCGTGTTCGTTCTGAACGGGGACAATACCGTTTCCAGCCGCATCGTCACTCTAGGCCGCCACACTGGCTCGGACTATGAGATACTTGAAGGCCTTGACGAGGGAGAGAAGGTCGTGACAAAGGGTCATACCGCACTGCGCAACGGTTCTGAAGTAAACGTCATCAACTAAGGAGACAGGACTATGAGCATCTACAGATCATCGGTGAACCACCCCGTCACTACGGCGCTGGTCTTCATCGCGTTCATGATCTTCGGCATCTTCTCCCTTGTGAAGACGTCGATCGCGCAGCTTCCCGAGTTCGACGCCAACACCATCATGGTGATGTCTTCCTACCCGGGCGCCAGCGCGGCCGATATCGAAAACAACCTGACGAAGGTGCTGGAGAATGCGCTCAACGGTGTGAGCGACCTCAAGAGCCTGACTTCCACTTCCCGTGAGAACACCTCGGTCCTTACTCTGGAGTTCCGCTATGGAATCGACATAGATGAGGCTACGAACAATGTCCGCGACAAGTTGGACATGGTCAATTCCAACCTGCCGGACGGTTGTACCGTGCCGGTAATCTTCAAGTTCAGCGCGGACGACATGCCCATCATGCTCCTGTCTGCGACTGCGGGTGAAAGCCTTCCCGGCCTGGACAAGATCCTGGACGACAAGCTGGCCACCCCGCTGGCCCGCGTGTCGGGTGTAGGTACCGTATCCGTGTCCGGAGCTCCCTCACGCGAGATCCAGGTCTATTGCGATCCCAATAAACTGCAGGCATACGGGCTGACAGTCAGCACCATATCGTCCATCATCGCTGCGGAGAACCGCAACCTTCCTTCAGGAAGTATCGACATCGGCTCAGACGTATATTCGCTCCGCGTCCAGAAAGAGTTTACCGATCCCCGTGAACTGCTGGATATCGTCCTCGGTGCGGCCAACGGCCGGGTCATCTATCTCAGGGACGTGGCCACGGTGCGTGACGGCAGCCAGGAAAAGGAAATGGAGTCCTACACCAATGGAGAGCGTTCCGCCCAGATCGTTATCCAGAAACAGTCCGGCGCCAATACCGTCAATGTCATCAAGAACATTAAGAAGCAGCTGGTAGATATCAGGAAGAACCTTCCCTCCGATGTCGAGATCACGACTATCGTCGATTCTTCGGACAACATCATCAACACGATCAATACCTTGAAGGAGACCATCCTGATCACTTTCCTCGTGGTCATGCTCGTGGTATTCGTGTTCCTTGGCCGCTGGAGGGCGACGTTCATCATCGTGCTCTCCATCCCTATCGCGTTGCTTGCTTCCCTGGTTTATCTTTTCGCGACCGGCAATACTCTGAACATCATCTCGATGTCTGCACTCTCGATCGCCATCGGTATGGTCGTCGACGATGCCATCGTGGTCCTGGAGAATGTATCGACGCACCTTGAAAGGGGTGAGAAACCCAAGGAGGCGGCTGTCCACGCCACTTCCGAGGTCGCCATCTCCGTTATTGCTTCGACCCTGACCATGCTCTGCGTTTTCCTGCCCCTGACCATGATGACCGGTATGGCCGGCATAATGTTCAAGCAGTTGGGGTGGATCGTCAGTATCATCATGATAGTCTCTACGACCGCGGCACTGACGCTGGTCCCGATGATGTGTTCACGAATGCTCAAGGCCGGTCCCAAGACAGGAAAGCTGCATGTTGCCATCTTCGGTCCCATCAATAAGGCCCTCGATGCGGTCTCCCGCGCTTACGCCCGTCTCATCGGATGGGCCACTACGCATCGCAAGACTGTCATTTTCGGCGCGCTGGGCATTTTTGCGCTGGTACTGGTCCTGTTCGGTCCGGGTCTGGAGACAGAGTTCTTCCCCCAGTCCGACCAGGGCCGCCTGACGGTCAACGTCGAACTCCCCGCCGGCACTTCCCAGGAAGTTACGGGAGAGTTCGCCCGCAGGCTTTATAACCAGATCATCGAGCAGGTGCCCGAAGTGAGGACCCTCAACTTTACGTATGGCCAGGCGGATGCCAGCAATGCTTTCGCCAGCATGCGCTCCAACGGCGCCAACGTCATGTCGATGAACATAAACCTCGGCAGCATGGAGGACCGTGACCGTAGCACCGCAGAGATCGCGGATATCATCCGTGCCGACCTTGCGATGTATCCCGAAGTGAAGAAGGGAAGGGTCAGCGAAGGCATGGGCGGCATGGGCGGTGCGTCCACGATCGATGTCGAGATCTACGGTTTCGATTTCGAGACCACCGACATGGTGGCGCAGGAGATCAAGGAACGCCTGCTCGCAGATCCCGCCTTCGCTCAGGTGACCGTGAGCCGTGACGAGTATACTCCTGAGTATCAGATGGATTTCGACCGTACCAAACTGGCTTTGAACGGATTGAACTCCACTACCGCCGGTACCGCTTTCAGCGCGGCCATGAGCGGAGCCACGGGTTCGTATTACCGCGAGGACGGTGAGGAGTACGGCATCCGCGTCCGCTATGCCCCCGAGTTCCGCACGAGCATAGAGGATATGGAGAATATCGTGGTGTACAATGCAGCCGGACGCGCCGTCCGCATGAAGGATCTGGGCAATGTGATCGAGTCCAAGGTCCCGCCCACCATCGAGCGCAAGGACCGCGAGCGCGTGATCACCGTCACGGGCATCGTGGCCAGAAAGGTTCCTCTGAGCCGTGCGGTCGCCGTGGCTCAGGATGCCATCAATGAGACGGATATTCCGTCCGAACTGACTACGGTGGTCGCCGGTGATTACGAGGACCAGCAGGAGATGTTCGGGGATATGCTTCTCCTTATCGTACTGATAATCATCCTTGTCTATATGGTCATGGCATCGCAGTTCGAGTCGTTCATGAGTCCGTTCGTGATCGTGTTCTCGGTGCCGTTCGCATTTGTCGGCGTTCTGCTCGGACTCTGGGTTACCGGAAGTGCGCTCGGAGTTATGTCCATGATCGGTATAATAATCCTTCTTGGTATCGTGGTGAAGAACGGTATCGTGCTCATCGACTATACCATACTCTGCCGCGAGCGCGGCATGAGCGCCGTCGAGGCATCGGTCACCGCGGCCAGAAGCCGTCTGAGACCTATCCTCATGACTACCCTCACCACTGTTCTCGGCATGCTGCCGATGGCTTTGGGCAGGGGAGAAGGTTCCGAGATGTGGAATTCGCTTGGAGTGACCGTTTGCTGGGGTCTTTCCATTTCCACCCTCGTGACCCTCGTACTTATCCCTACGGTCTATTGCGTATTTGCCGTAAGGCAGGAGAAAAAGAGATTGAAGAAAGCATGAAAGCGATATTCGTAGCATACAACCAGGCTTACAACGAGGAGATCGTCGAGGTCCTCGAGGCTAACGGCCAGCGCGGCTTTACCGCTTGGCAGGACATCCAGGGCAGGGGAAGCGTCGATGGCATCCCGCATCTCGGCAGCCATGCCTGGCCGGAGATGAACTATGCTCTGCTTGCAGTCGTCGACGACGACAAGGTCGACGGTATCCTGGATGACCTCAGGGCCAAGGACGAAACCTACCGTGACCTGGGTCTTCGCGCATACGTGTGGAACGTCGAGCGCGCACTTTAAAAAGCGGCTCCCCCACATATTTGGAAAACAACCATAAATTGTTATATTTGTGGTTGTTTTTTGTGTAAATTGAATTGTTATATGTCACAGATTGTAACCAATACCAACATTTCTGAAATACTGGCTTCCGACAAGCCGGTAATGATTGATTTCTGGGCCACCTGGTGCGGCCCCTGCCGTATGCTCGCTCCTGTCGTAGACGAGATTGCGGCGGAGTATGACGGAAAGATCGTCGTCGCCAAGTGCAACGTTGACGACGCTGACGACGTCGCTGTCGATTTCCGTATCCGTAACATCCCCACCATCATGTTCTTCAAGGGAGGCGAGATGGTCAACCGTCTCGTAGGCGCCGTCCCGAAACAGGAGATTACCTCCATCCTTGATTCAATGCTTTAGTTTAATCTACATTCCATATCCAACAATTATGAAAAAGTTATTTCTCATCATCGCTATCGCACTTATCGGCATGAGTGCTTCTGCACAGAAAGTCGGTGTCGTCGGAGGTATCACCGGTCTCAGCGGCTCCAAAATAGGCGCTTTCAGCCAGTATCACGCCGGTATCGTGGCCAATTTCCCCGTTGCGGAGGGTATCTTCCATCTCCAGCCTGAACTTATTTACAAGGTCAAGGGCGGTGCCGTCGAGAATATCGGCAATGAAACGGAGAAGATCGACCTTTCCGTCGGTTTCCTTGAACTGGGCATGGAAGGCCAGCTCGGTTTCGGTGTAGAGAAGTTCCGTGTATATGGTCTCGCCGAGCCTTTCATCGGATATAATCTCAAGGATCAGGGTTGGGACAAGTCCAAGGATCCCATCGAGAACCTCTCCTGGAGCAAAGTCGAGTATGGCGTTGCTGTCGGTGGCGGTGTCGAGCTCCTGAGTTTCCTCCAGGCTTCCGTCAAGTATTTCTGGAATATGGGTGCCGTTGATGTGAAGGATGGCTCCAATAAGATCATCAGCGACGGTAAGGTCCGCAATTTCAACGGAGTAACCCTTTCCCTGGCCCTCCTCTTCTAGGAAGGCCATGTCTGACAGGAAGGCGGTCGTTTTCTGTTCTGCGAGTTTCGACATCGACGACAAGTACAACGACCTCGCCCGCCGTGTTGTCCGCGCCCTTCACGGGTGCGGGTACGGCATGGTATCGGGCGGTACGGTCAAAGGTACGATGAAGGTCGTCGCGGACGAAGCCCGCAGCCTTGGCATGGAGCATGTCGGGGTCCTTCCCTTGTTCATGAAGGGTCTCGAGTACGGTGACGCTACTGAAATAATCTGGACCGATACGATGGCCAGCCGTAAGGAGGCAATGAGGGACGGCACCTGTCTCGCCATAGCTCTTCCCGGAGGCATAGGTACGCTGGAGGAGTTGATTGAGACCATGACCCTGGCAAAGCTCGGCCGCTATCAAGGAAGGCTCGTCGCTTTCAATTTCGAAGGCTTCTACGATCCGCTGAAAGGGCTGCTGGACCATTACGTCGCCACCGGCATGCTGGATTCTGCCTCCAGGGATCTGGTTTCATTCCCTGAGACCGTGGAAGAGTTCCTCGCTTGCATCAGGTAGAAGATGGACAGGAAGGTCATTCTCGATTATCTTGGAGACGATTGGGTCCGGACAGGTGCGTTGATACGCTCCTCTCTGGACAGCGATATCGACCTGTTGAACTGGACGAATGCCTTCATCCTTGACCACGGGGGCAAACAGTTGCGCCCGATGCTGTCGCTGCTTATGGCCAGAGCCTGCAGCGATGGGCCGCTGCCGGATGACTCCATCCGTTTTGCAGCTGCCACCGAGCTGCTCCACAATGCCACGCTGCTTCACGACGATGTGGCCGACGGGAGCATGATGCGGCGCGGAGCACCGACAGTGGCCTCCTTGCTCGATCCATCCCATTCGGTACTGGTCGGCGACTATTGGCTTGTCAAGGCAGTCAACCTGGTGTTGGACGCGGACAGAAATATGCTCGAAGTAGTGAGGCTTTTTGCCGAGACTCTCAGTTTCCTGGCCGAAGGAGAAATGTTGCAGTTGCAGAAGGCTTCGAGTGCGGATACGACCGAAGACGACTATCTGAGGATCATACACGACAAGACCGGATCTCTTTTCGAGACGGCATGCTTGTCCGCAGCAATATCCGTCGGGGCATCCCCGGAGGCCAGACAGGCTGCCGGGGAGTATGCCCGGAATCTCGGCCTCGCCTTCCAGATCAAGGACGATATCCTTGACTACGCGGGTGGCGACATAGGCAAGCCCGTTGGCGTAGACATCCGTGAAGGGAAGATAACGCTTCCCCTTCTCGGCGCTTTGGAGAGCGTTGACGGAGCGGAACAGACCCGGATACGGGAAAAGGTCCGGCAGGTATCCGACCATCCGGAATACATCGGGGAGATTATGGATTTCGTGAAAGAGCATGATGGAATAGGATACGCGCAGGAGCGCCTTCTGACGCTCTCGGCATGTGCAAAGGACTCGCTGGCACCCTTGCAGGACGGTCCTGCAAAGGATTTTTTGGCGGCGCTTGCCGCATTTACTGTAGAGAGGAAGAAATGATTTTCGACGGGATATCAGGCAACTCCGACTTGAAGAAGGCCCTCGCCGGCATGGCCGGCAGCGGCCGTGTCCCGCATGCCCTGATGTTGTACGAAAACGACGGGTGCGGGGCGATTCAGCTCGCACTCGGATTCCTGGAATGCCTCACCGGCTCGCAGAAGGTGCACAAGCTGATCCATCCCGACATCCACTTCATCTTCCCTGTGACAAAAGGTTCGAAGGTTTCCACCGACAAGCCTACGTCGGAGTCCTATCTGCAGTACTGGCGCGAGCTCGTGGAGAAGAATCCATTTTTTCTCGAGAATGAACTAAACGATGCATTGGGTATCGAGGGCAAGTCTTCGGTGATAGCCATAGCGGAGGCTAAATTCATTATTGAGAAGCTCTCTTTCCACTCTCTTGAAGGCGGATGGCGCGCGGTAGTCGTCTATTTGCCGGAGAAGATGAACAAGGATGCTGCGAACCGCTTGCTGAAGAGCATCGAGGAGCCGCCGGAGCAGACTCTGTTCATTTTCATCACCCATGCGCCTGAAAAAGTGCTCGGCACCGTTTCCTCCCGCTGTCAGGGTTTGCGTGTATTGCCGCTTGCGAAGGAGGAGGTCGCCGGAGTGCTTGTACAACGCTTCGGCCGGTCGGAGCCGGAGGCGCTCGCGGCGGCCGAGGTTGCCGGAGGCAGTGTCGGCCGCGCCCTTGCCTATCTCTCCGAGAGCGGAGAGGCCGGGGCCGAAGCTTCATTGTTCGCATCTTTGATGGATGCGTTGATTGCCAAGGACCTTATCGCGGCTCAGGATGTCGGCGAACAGCTCTCCAATCTGCCGTCGCGAGAGAGGGCAAAAGCCTTCTGCCGTTATTCTTCCGACGGGCTTCGCAAGATTTTCATGCTGCAGCAGGGGATGGAGCGGATAGCCGGAACATCTTCCGCCGACGCCGAGACTTTCGGAATGTATGCCTCCCGCTGCCGCAGGACTTTCCCGCGAATGGCTCTGCCTCTCTTTGACAATGCAATGATGCTGATAGAGAGGAACATCAATCTGAAAATCCTGTTCTGCGACCTGGTCGACAGACTTTATATACTGATTTAGAAATGGATACCAATACAAATAACGAGTCGCTATACTTCGACTGCAACCGCGGATGTACTACCTCCTCCGATTCCGGGACAGGGGAATTGTCCGTCAATTACAGGCAGGGATGCTGCAAGTTGAAAGACTACAACTGGCTGGGAGGAGTGACCCAGGCGGAGTATAACGGCTTCTTCGAGGTCCGGTTCAAGAATACCCGCAAGGGGATATATGTCAATGCTTCCGGACAGAACGTCAAGATAGGGGATATGGTCATCGTCGAGGCGGCGAACGGCCACGACCTGGGGATCGTTACCCTGGAGGGCCCTATCGTCGGAAGGCAGATGAAATGCAAGGGCATCAATCCTGAGACCACGGAGTTCAAGAGGATCTACCGCAAGGCCCGTCAGGCCGACATAGTCAAGTGGCAGGAAGCCATTGCCCGTGAGGAGGATACGATGATCAAGGCCCGCCGCATCGCTGCCGAGATGGGACTTGAGATGAAGATAGGTGACGTAGAGTTCCAAGGGGACGGCTCCAAGGCCATCTTCTACTACATCGCTGATGGCCGTGTGGACTTCCGTCAGTTGATCAAGGTCTTCGCCGAGGAGTTCCGTATCCGCATAGAGATGAAGCAGATCGGAGCGCGGCAGGAGGCCGGCCTCATCGGAGGCCTGGGCGTTTGCGGCCGCGAACTGTGCTGCGCCAACTATATTACCAATTTCCAGTCCATCACTACCTCCGCAGCCCGTTGCCAGGATCTCTCGCTCAATCCCCAGAAGCTTGCGGGCCAGTGCGGCAAGCTTAAGTGCTGCCTCAATTACGAAGTGGCGACTTACCTCGACGCCCAGTCCAGAATTCCGAGAGTTAACGAGCCGCTCGAATTCGAGGACGGACAGGCTTGGCTGGTCAAAACCGACATCCTCAAGGAGATCATGTATTTCTCCTACGAGAAGGGATCCCTTGCCAATGTCTATGCCCTGGACGCTTCCGAGGTGCATGAGATTATCAAGATGAATCGGAACGGCATCAAGCCGGAGTCGCTGAAGTCCGAGCCGGAGCCGTATCTCCCCGAGTTCATCACCGCGGTCGGAGACGACAGTATAACCCGCTTCGACAATCCTCAGAGAAAGCGTTCCAAGTCCCGCCGCAGGGGTGGGAACGGTGGTCAGAAACGCAAGGCCGCGGAGCAGAAACCCGAAGGCGGAGCGCAGAAGAACGCCGGCGAGCGCAGGCCGGAAGGCCGTAAGGACGGCCAGCGCGGCCGCGGCCGCCGCGGACCCGAAGGTGGAAAGTCTTCCGAGGGGCAGAAGTAGGCTATGGGCAGATTATCTACGGGATGGATTATGTTACTCGCGGTTCTTACGGCCGCGGCGGTATCCTGTTCCCGTCCTGTCTCCACGGAAAGTTTTGTCGGAGTCGACCAAACGGAGACCGACGGTCTGTACAAGTATTCCGTGGACCTGTCCGATTCGCTGGCTACCTACGACATAGTCTTTTATTCGCGCATCGATGCAAGCAGGCAGAAGATGGCCGTGACCAGGGACTTTCCTTTGACTGTCACTTGGACATCCCCCTCCAGAAGGAGGTACAGGGAAACCGTCTATTTCGGGATACATGATGAGTCTTCGGGCTCCAGTTTCTATTCCAGCCAGTACAGGAAAGCCTACCGCAGCGGACTCGTTCCGGTGGAATGGGGCGTATGGGATTTGGCTGTCCAAGTGAACTCCGGCAGGGAAGTTCCGGGATTCCGCGGGCTCGGGGTCATCTGCAAGAAGAATATCGGAGATGGGACACGGTAAGCTGAAGAAATTCGCCGAGAACGAGACGTTCAAGTGTCTGCTCCAGCCATCTGCATCCGATGTGCTGGCAGACGGCTTCTTCAACCTTCGCGACCATAGGATCAAGGGGCATTGGAACGATACGATGTTCGATGCGCCGCGGCCTGTCGTGCTGGAGCTCGGCTGCGGCAAAGGTGAATATACCATAGACCTGGCGCAGCGCAATCCTTCCTGCAACTATATCGGTGTGGACATCAAGGGCGCCCGCCTTTGGAAAGGAGCCAAATATGCGACCGAGCATCATCTCGGCAACGTCGCTTTTCTCAGGACGCGCATCGAGTTCATAACCGCTTACTTCGCTCCCAGTGAGGTGTCCGAAATCTGGCTGACCTTTTCCGATCCTCAGTTCCGCAGTGAGAACAGCCGCCTGACGTCTCCGCTTTTCCTGGATCGTTACCGTTCGTTCTTGAAGCCCGGCGGTATAGTACATCTCAAGACTGACAGCATGTTCCTGCATCAGTACTCGTGCGCCGTGGTTGACGCCAACGGCTTGCGGGTACTGGGCTGCACCGAGGACCTCTACGCCACTCCCCGCGAGGCCCTGGCCTTGCCGATGGAGGAGGGTCCCTCCCTCTCCCGTGCTGGGGAGGGTTCGTTTCTGTCGGCGGAGGAGGGTCCTGAAGGGAGTCGTACTGCGTACGACCCTTCCCAAGCAAGCTTGGGCCCCTCCCTCTCCCGTGCCGAGGGCGGCACGTCCCTTCAGGACCCTCCTCCGCCTCCGACAGCGTTGTCTGCCGAGACCGTAGGGGCGCTGTATGAGGTGCAGACCTTCTACGAGAAAATGTTCCTGGAGCAAGGGTACAAGATCACTTATCTGTCGTTTGTCATCGATCACGACGGCCCTTACGTGCATCCCGACTTCGACGAGGACTACTGGCGCTCCGTCGAAGGCCCACGTCTTCTCTTCGGTCACGACTCTGCCGAGACCCGGCGGCAGAAACTCCATTCTTCGGACGAGGCACTTTAGCTTTCCGACCGTCTTATCACCCTGCTTACCTTCTCCGACAAATCGTAGTGTGCGCCTGCCATTCGTGGAAGAGTTTGTGAGGTGGTTTTTTGCACACATCCCTGAAAAATAACGGAGGTTGTGTGCAGGAGCATCGGTCAGAGAATGTTGAAACGCTCTTTCCTGCCCACGACGATTTGCGCAGAAGAAAAAACGGGGAATCTGCAGAAGGCCCTCTATACCTCATAAAGATATATCTTTTCGTATTACCCCCTTTGATAGAGTTGATATAAGGTTTATTGGCCCTATCTTACGGCTGAGAAAACAAGAGGTGTATGGAAAAGAGGTATTATCATTTTTATTCGGATGGCAAACTGTCCGCCGAATTGTTCCTGAGCAAGTCGGACTATGTAGCCGCATTGAACCGTCTGGCGGTTTGTGCGTCTCATTTCCCAAGCGTCATAGTAGTCGCTTTCACCTTCGAGGATACGCATGTGCATTTCCTCCTGTATTGCCTTGAAGATGAAGGCCAAGCGTTTTGTGATATGTTTAAAAGGCTGACCATGATATATTTAAGCCATACGCGAGGAGGAAGACCCGCCGACTTGTACATCCATTTTGAATCGGAGGAACTGCAAGATGAGACATATCTGAAGAGGGTAGGGGCATATGTCGTGATCCAGCCGACAAAGGACGGGAAGGGGATTATGCCATATGACTATCCCTGGAGTTCTGCTCCTCTGTATTTCCGTGGGGACAAGGTAATTCCGGTATGGTATGTCGACAGGAACGGTAATGTCCGGAAAGCGAGACGCCTTGGGGAATTGTCCTACAGGGAAAAACGCAAAACCCTGAGAACCGCGGCAAAACTTCCGGAGGATTGGTTGATATGTAACGGTATGGTCCTTCCTTCGAATTATGTGGATACAGTCAGGTTCGAATCCATTTATGGAACGCATAATTCATTCAGATCCTTTCAGTCACGTTCTGTGGATAACGATATGGTCATCCATTCGGCATTTTCGAAAGGCGTATCACTTCCTGACCGGGAGATGAGGAGCGCATGTCAGGGAATCTGCCGTGAATTATACGGCAGGGATACTGTCAGGTCTTTGAATTCCGCGCAGAGACTGGAGGTCGCCCGCCGTCTTCGCTTCAAATATCTGATCTCACATAAACAGTTGTCCAGAATCGTGCACGTACCTGTTGAAGAGATAGACCGTTTTTTCTAGATTAACCGATCCTGCCAGTCTCGTTTTTTTCAGCAAATCGTTGTGTGCGATGTATCGCCATTCAGGACATCCCGGGGCATAAAACTGCACACGTCATCCGGAAAAAACCGATGACGTGTGCAACAAAACGTAATATATGACTTTTGATGCGTCTTTCCTGCCTACGACGTTTTGTCGAGGAGAAGATAGACGATCATCATCAATTTCAGAGGCTGCAGGATGTTTCCTTGCCGGAGTACTCCACGACCGTACCAGCAGCATCAGGATCGTAGGCGACAGGGTGATGCGGGTCTACTACGATGACCGTGAAACGGCGGTTTTGAAGCATTCCGGGGAACGAGCCCTCGCGGGAACCGATGGTGAGAGTACGGGCAGAGTCGTTCCAGCTGATGGGGATGACTGCGTACGCGCCTTTCTCATAGCCATATGTCAGGCCGTCGTCCTCGTAAAGCTTGAACGAAGCGTCCGCTCCGGCATAGACGTACAGCCTGATGTCCTCGGCGGGCTTTTCGTCCGACCATTGCATCTCAGGTCCAAGAGGAAGTATGGATCCGGCACGGGCGTATAGCGGGATGCGCTCGTACGGTGCAGGGACGGTCAGGCTTTGTCCTCCGGGGATGTACGCTCCGGAGTAGAAATCATACCATCCTCCTGCAGGGAAGTACACCTCGCGGCTTCTGGCCTCATATTCCGATACGGGGCAAGGCATAAGCGCCGGGCCGAACATCCACTGGTCGTCGAGCTCCCTGACCTTCAAGTCGTTGGGGTAGTCCATCGGGAGACCGCGCATCATAGTGTAGTCGTCGAAATGGACGGCACCTGCCAATGAATACAGGTAAGGCATCAGGCGGTAACGCAGGCGCATATACCAGAGTATGCTCTCATAGGCAGGGGAGCCTTCAGGAGCGATGTTCCAGAGCTCTCTGGCCGGACTTTGTCCATGTGCGCGGAAGATCGGGACGAATGTTCCGAACTGATGCCAGCGCGTCTGCAGTTCCTGCCATTCCTTTTCTCCATCCTTTCCACGGAACTTGCCCATAACCGAGAAACCACCGATGTCCATGCCCCAGAACGGAACACCGCTCATGCAGAAGTTCAGACCGGCGGACATCTGTGTCCTCATGTCTATCCACGATGTGCCGATATCTCCGCTCCAGGTCGCCGTGCTGTAGCGCTGGAGGCCGGAGAAACCGTTGCGGGTCAGCAGGAACACGCGCTTGTCGGGATCGACTTCACGCTGCCCGTTGTAGATGGCGTCGGCGTTGACCAGGGCATATGCATTGAGATACTCGGTCGAAGGTCCCAGGGCGGTAGGAGTGAGCAGCCATTTCTGATAATCCATGGGGAGACAGTCGCGCAGGTTGGGCTCGCTGGCATCCATCCACCAGGCGTCGATCTTGCGGCCGTACTTTGTATAGAGTGTCTCGTCTATCTGACGCCAGAACATCTTCCTGCCCCCTTCCGCATATGCATCGTAGAAAGTCTCGGGGTGTCCGAGGAAGTCCAGCACTCCGTCCTCCTCGGCGTGGGTGTAGGCATATCCCGCTTCCTTGAGCTCCTTGTAGTGGTCGGTGTTGGTATAGAACTTCGGCCAGACACTGATCATGAAGCGTCCGTGCATCGCATGCACGTCGTCGAGCATCTTTTCCGGGTCGGGATATCTTTCCTCGTCGAACTCGTGGCTGCCCCACTGGTCAGGCTTCCAGTACTGCCAGTCCTGGACGATATTGTCGATGGGAATGCCGCGGCTGCGGAATTCTGCAAGCGTACTTACAAGCTCGTCCTGAGTGCGGTATCTCTCCTTGCTTTGCCAGAATCCGAGGGACCATTTGGGCATCACCTGGGCCTTGCCGGTCAACTGCCTGTAGCCGCCGATCACAGCGTCGTAACTGCCACCGCCGATGAACCAGAAATCCAACTGCGGCTCGAACTCGGACCAGAACGACAGGCGCTCCTTTTCTTCGGGAGTCTGAAGTGTCGCCACTCGGAGGCCGATGTATGACACGCCTCCGTCGGGTTCCCATTCAACCCGGAGGGGGGTCTTCTTTCCGGCCTCGAGATGTACGGTGAATTTATAACTGTTGGGATTCCATGAAGCCCTCCAGCGCCTTCCCATCACCTCGCGGCCGTCCACGAATGTCTGCTGGAAGCCGGCATAGTACTGGGTGAAGTCGTAGTCGCCGGTTTCGGGCGCCTCGATGAAACCTTCATAAGTCACCTTGGAACCCTGGAGGCGGACCTTCGGCAGGTTCTTGACGGCCCATTCATTCTCATAAAAGAGACTGTCCTCGCGCTGAATCAGGGGTTCACCCGTTCTGGGGCTGTAGGTACCGGTCAGAGCGCCTTCGACTCCGTCCTTGTCATAGAGCTTGAAGACCTCGCCGAGCTGGTGGTACGGATCGGGATTGCCCCAGCGGCTGAGGGAATAAGCGTCGAAAAGCAGGCCGTAGCCCTTGGTGGAGACCACCATCGGAATGCTGACCTTGGTGTTGTACTGATAGAGTTCCTCATTGAGACCCTTATGGTTGAACTCTCCGCTCTGCTGCTGTCCGAGGCCGTAGATGCCCTCATCCTTCGCCGAGTCGAAACTCACGAGGGTCGTAAATGCCTTTTTCCCTTCAACCTCTATGGGCTTGAAGGACATAAACGATTTGTCCAGCAGGGTCTTTCCAGCTGCATCCATGAAGCGGATGTTGCCGTCGGCAGGGTTTACCGCTACGGTGATCCTGTCCGAACTTACAAGGATCTCCTGCCCCTTTTCTCCGGAGACGGTGAAGTCCTTGAACTTTTCTTGAGGAACTACGACGAGGCTCTGCCGGTCGTGCATTACACCGTCGGGAGCGGCGCTGATGCGGACGAGCTCGGGTCCCGCCCATTGGAGACGGATTACGGATGCACCGTCCTTTACGGGGTTTTCAAGTCGTATGGTCACGGTATCACCCTTGACGGAGCAGACCTTTCCGGAACAGCCGGAGATCACGACCGCGACAGGGAGGCATACCGCCCAAAACAAAAGCTTAGTCAGTTTTCTCATTCTTGTATTATTTTCTGGGTTCTCTTGCATACAACTTGATTTTCAGGACCGTAGGCTGGTTGCCTACATAAGGACCGGTCCAGTCGGTCTGGTCGCCGTTGAGTACGCGGCGCATCACCCAATTGCCGTCCTTGTCGAACGAACCTTCCTCGACTCTGAGGAAGTGCCAGGCCTTGCCCTTGTTCTTGCCCTGGGGCTGGAAGGTGTAGCGCACGTTGGTGCCGAAGGCATAGTACTCATCGGGCCCGAGCTTGACCAGCATCGCATGGCCGGTGGCAGGCAGCGGCTCTCCGGTGTCGGGCGCTCCCTGTACGTTGCTGCGGCGGGCGCGGCCGAAGGTCAGGATGGCCTGCCATTCGCCCAGGTCAAGGTACTGGACGGCATGGTCCTCGGGTTCGAAAGCGGTGTAAATCTGGCCTCCGAGTCTCCATTCCGTGAGTTTGTCCACGACAGGGCCGAGCATCTTGTATTCGTCGGCGAGGGGGCCGACCTGGCGTCCACCGTCCACTCCGAAGGGGGAGAAGCCGATGCCGCGCTTGATCACCTCATAAAGGTATTTGGGATTCGAGCCGGTCTCGGGTACCATCAGAGCGTTGTCCGGACGGGTATAAAGCTCGATGCACTTCATATAGTTGGCGTCACCGTTCTGATAGATGTCCGGAGCGCAGAAGTCGATGGACGGAGCGGCGGCATTGTAGATGCAGATGACGTTGTCGGTGGCTCCTCCGCTCTCATACTGTGTAGCGGGCGGGTTCCCGAAGGGGGAGCGGAGAGCGACGTTGACATACATCGGGAGCGGGTTGACCTTCTTGCCGGCAGCGGCCACATACTCGATGTACGAGGCCACGCTCCAGGCGTGGAAATATTCGTCGGCGCGATCGCCGAATACCTGGCTCCAGGTACCCTTGTCGGCTTTCGCGCCGAGCTCTTCGAGGATTTCCTTCTTCAGCAAGGCATCCGGTACTTTAGCGTTGAAAAGCTTGTCGACGGACTTGGAATAGTCCCTTACGCTGTCCCAAGTGCCGGGTTCGTTCTGGACCTGGACCATGATCACGGTGTGGCAGGGGTCGTATTCCTTGAGATACTCCATGAATTTCGCGAATGCCCTAGCGTCCTTCTCCATCAGAGCGGTGCAGTGGGGCGACGGCGAGTCGATCGGCCGTCCGTCCTTCGCAACGACATTGTAGTATTTCTTGGAGTCAAGCTTCACCCATTCAGGAACATAGTGGGGACTGCCGTTTTTCCATGTTGCGAACCAGAGGAGGACGAGTCTGATGTCGTGCGCGCGCGCCCCGTCGATGATGGTCTTGACCGAACTGAAGTCAAACTGTCCCTCTACCGGTTCTATCGCTTCCCAGTAGATGGGAGTCTCAAGGGTGTTGGCGTTCATGTCCGCCATTGTCTTGAAAAGCTGAGGATGCATGGCCGGCCAGTTGTTGGAATTGCCTGACTGGCCGCCGAGCATGAAGAACGGCTTGCCGTCGACATAGAATGCGTACTGCCCGTCAGCCTGTTTTACAAACTGAGGGATCGGG
>JAEEGL012413347.1_pt1 | contig 16093 bp, 14 predicted proteins | sample 9134231 | NCBI WGS metagenome assembly JAEEGL01 (sample SAMN16246548, study PRJNA631951) | gut metagenome | biome: gut microbiome; feature: rumen; material: fiber-attached | host: Bos | place: Iran: Karaj | collected 2018-10
ATATGGCAAATTATTAAATTAATATCTTTTTTCTTTAATATTTTTTGCATTGTTTCAGTTATATATTTATGACTTGAACCATGAAAACCATATTTTCTTACACCATATTTTTCATACCATTCACGAGGAACTGGATAAATATAGTTTTCTTTAGGCATAGTTTGATGAAAAGCAGTATCAAATACAGCAACATTCTTAACATCAGGTAAAGCTTCTTTCATAGCATTAATACCAGCTAAATTTCCTGGATGATGTAGAGGTCCTAATTTAGTTAAAGACTTAATATCATCAATAACTTCATCAGTTATAAGAACAGAATCAGAGTATTTTTCTCCACCATGTAAAACTCTATGTCCTACACCAACAATTTCTTTTAAATTTTTAACTGCTTTATTTTTTACTAATTCATCTAATAGTACTTCAACAGCATCACTATGATCTTTTAAATATTTTTCTCCCTTTATTTTCTCTCCATTAATTTTAGTAGTCCAAAAAGAATCTTTTAAACCGATCTTTTCAAAAACTCCACTTATAATAACTTTTTCTTCAGGCATTTCAAACAATTGATATTTTAATGATGAACTACCTGCATTGATACATAAATATTTCATTTTTCCTCCTCAAAATACATACTTAAAATACCAAAATACATAGATAAAGTCAAATAAAAAGAAAGCAATGCTTTCTAATTATTATTAGTATTATTATTAAATAAATCTTCCAATGGACTACCATCATTATTTGGTTCATTATTAGGTTGATTATCAGGAAAGATATCATCTTGACCAGTATTAGGCTGATTATTAATATCATCTGTTCCACCAGTAGAACCATTATTTACTACTTCATTTGGAATTTCATTAGTATTTGGAGTATTATCACTATTATTAATAATTTCAGGATTATTATTAACTTCAGGTTGATTATTAATACTACTAGAATCAGTCATTGTATTATCAACCATAGTATTATTATTCATAGTGTTATTATTCATTGTATTGTTATTCATCATTTCATTATTTTGAGCATTATTAGTTACTTGATTGTTAGAAGTATTTTTATTTTTACTAGATTTAGAAATTACAACAATTACAACAATAACTACTACTACAGCTCCAGCAACACAAATAAGTATATTAGTTCTATTATATAAAGCAAAAGTCAATTCAATATCTTCTTGTTGAGCTACTAAATTCCAAGTTAAACTCTTACCATTATTAGATACAGATGTAGCATTATGACTAATTGGTTTATTAGGTAAATTAACAACAAGCTTCATTTCCATAGCATTTAATGCTTCAGTATAATCAAAATCACCATCAGTAGGATAATCATCTAAAGAAACATCATCACCACTAGGATAATCTCCAAGAACATCGTCTTCTTCACCTTCAAGTGCAATTCTTTCATCACCTAAATTAACATCATCAGGAGTATTTGTAGCTGAATCACTTTCCATCTTTAAAGTATAAACATTTCTAAAAAATCCTTTTTTTAGAGTAAACATTGACTCTTCTTCTGCAGTATCAGTAGCATTTGATAAATTAAATGATGCTGATCCATCAGTTTTACTAACTTCATCAATATTTTTAACATGCTTCTTTAAAATAACTCCTACATAGTCACCTTCAGCATAATCTTTTACTTCGTAACCAGCTTTCTTGTATTCTTCAATCTCTTCATCGCTAAATAATTCTTCATCTTCCCCCTCCATATAATTCTTATCTACAGCATAAAGAATATCTAGGTCCATTGATTTATCACTTTTGATATCCATAGTCATATTAAGTTTAACGCAACCAGTCAATAAGAACATCATTAAGATAATAAATAAAAATTTAATCTTTCTTAACCTTAACATATATACACCTCTCTATAATAATAGAATACAACAAAAAAAGATTATAGTAAACTACTGTAATCTTCTTTTTTTTCTATCTTTATCGTATTTATACCTTCAACTGCCTCATCAATCAATTCTTCATAATTAAATTTATTTTCTTCGAATACACATGTATCCAATTTAGGATTAATAACTGGATGTTTAGGAACAAAGACTGTACAACAATCTTCATAAGGTAAAATACTAATATCATAAGTATCAATCTTTCTACTAATATCAATTATTTCTAACTTATCTAAACAAGCTACAGGCCTAATCACAGGATAATTAGTTACATTATTTATACACATCATAGAATCAAGTGTTTGACTAGCTACCTGTCCAACACTTTCACCATTTACAATAGCTTTAGCATCGTATTTTACGCACAATTTCTCCATAATTCTGTACATCATTCTTCTCATTATAGTTATTACATAATCTTCTTTACAATTCTTATATATTTCTTCTTGAATCTTTGTAAAATTTACAACATGTAAGTTTAATTGAGGTGTATACTCAAGTAATTTTCTACTTAAATTAATAACTTTTTCTCTAGCTTCTAAACTAGTATGAGGAACCGCTTCAAAATATACACAATCTAATTTTACACCTCTTTTTAAAGCAAGATACCCAGCTACAGGAGAATCAATTCCTCCACTTAACATTAGTAATGCACACTTTTGTGTACCAACAGGATATCCACCAGCACCTTTGTATTTATTAAAATAAACTAAAGAATTATTTTCTCTAATCTCAACATTTACAAATAAATCAGGATTATGTACATCTACACTAATATTAGAAATATTTTTTAATAACAGCCCCCCTATAACACGATTCATCTCATCTGAGTGAATTGGAAAAGTTTTATCACTTCTTTTTACAATACTTTTAAATGTTTTAAATTCTTTTTCTTTACAAGCATCTAATACACACTTCTTAATAGATTCAACATCACTTTTACAGATATAAGCTATATCATATTCATGTATTCCAAATACTTTACCAACTCTATCTAAAATATCATTTAAATCATTATCTAAGAATTCAATATACATTCTAGCCCTATCTTTATATACATTTACATCTAATCCTTTTAATTTATCTAAAACATTATGATATAAAGTATTAATAAAAAAGTTACGATTAGCCTTTTTAGTACTTAGTTCTCCATATTTAATCATTATTACTCTATCCATTTAAATCACCGGCATTATTTTATCACAAAGAAAAAGATAAGTAAAACTACTTATCATATAATTCTTCTAATTTAGAAGTAATCTCTTTATCAACAAGTCCTATTGCTTTAGTACTTGTATCTAAAGATAATTTATAATTACCATTGTAAAACTCTTTTTCAGCAGTATTTAAACCCTTATCTATTTCTTTATAGAAAGATCTATATCTATTACCATAAACTATACTAGCTTCAGCCATTTTAGCATTTTTAATTAACTCTCTAGTCGTATTATATAGTTTTAATACTAAATCTCTAGCAGTATCTACTCTAGTATTTAATACTTTAATTTCTATAGGTTTCTTTTCTAATTCATTAATAACTTCACCTATAGCTTCATTTGCTTCTTCTAATTGAATGAAATATTCATCAGTTATCACAGGAAGTTTATAACTATAAATAAGTTTTCTAGATTGTTGTAAGAAATCTTCTATTTCAGTTAATTGTTCTCTAGCTCTTTCTTCATCATCATACATATTTCCTAATGATTTTAATGTCTTATTAAAGTCATCATCCATATCATTTAATCTATTAGATAAAGCTTCTAACTCATCAAATAATAATGAATAAGGAGTAGCATTACTTTCATCTTTTAAAGTTAACTTCTTATAATCATCATTAATAACAACAAGTAATTTATTAGCTTCATTGATATCATTTATATCTTCTTCACTAAGATTATATGTACTTTTAATATTATCTATTTCATTGAATACACTACTACACTGTTCATTAACTTTATCAAGTTTAATCTTAAAACCATTTAATTCTTGTAAATAAGCTTTCTTAGATAATCTTTCTTTTTCAAAATCTATAAATAAAGATTGAAAGAAATTTAACATATTTTCTAATTCAAATTTACAATCTTCTAAATTTAATAATTTAACTTTCTGGGTAATCTTATCTATATTTTTTCTAGATTCATTAATATTATATTCAATGTTTAAATATTCTAAAGAATAACCTTTCTCAGTCATACTATTATATGTTTCTTCAACTTCATTAATAGTATCTGGCAATACTTTATTACTAATTCTAAGAATATCAGGTAATTCATTAATAACAATTTCAATATGATTAATCATCTGTTCTAAAGCATCAAGTAATTTAACAGCTTCATCATAATCAGTTCTTGTCATTATTTTTTCAAAATCAATAAATCTATTTTCAATATTTTCTAATTGTAACTCAATTGCTTCAGATATATCTCCATAATTATCTATATGAGATTTATAATTTTCTTTTACTACTCTATATCTAGATTTTAAAGAAGTTATTTCTTCTCTAAATCTATTTTCACTAGAAGAAACATTTCTAATTTCAGCTAATAATTTATCAGCTGCTTCTTTAATCTTATAAATCTCAACTTGTACTTTTGCAATACGATATCCACAATTTTCATAATCACGATTATCAATGAAAGTATCTAATTCAATTAACATATCATCTATAAGACCTAAACGTTTATCTTTGATCTCAGTAAATCTTTCTTGCCAGTTAACACACTTTTCACCCATTAAATCATTATTCTTAGTAATAGATTCTACTTTTGATAATTCTACAAGTACAGGTGTAGATGCAACTTCATTTCTTTTTATTTCTAACTCTTTAATTTGATTCCTAAAATATTTAATATTGGCTCTTCTAATAAGGAATAGCACAATAATTACAATTATCAAGGCAACAACAACACAAGATCCAATAATAAGATATTGTCCACCCATAAATAGAATCACTCCAATCTTAATAACATTTTATCATAATTAGGCCTTACTTTTCCATTATTTTTAATATTTTTATATTTTAACAAGAAATAGACCTTATAAATCAATAAAATTGTTGACATTATTGACTATTTATCATATAATTAAACATGCAAATTCCTTGAAACAGCAGGTTTAGAATATTATTAAAGTGTTTTTGAAAAAAGTAACTTTGGGCTGTCAAAGTGAACAAAAACTCCCTATAATATGACTAAACTATTTCATTGATTTGTAAAATAATGAAAGGAGAATTGATATGTCAAGATATACTGGTAGTGAATTCAAAAGATCAAGAAGTTTAGGTTTTTCTACTACTGAAACTGGACGCGAGTTAACTCGTAGACCTAATAGACCTGGTCAACATGGTGCTGATCGTCGTGGTAAATTATCAGATTATGGTACTCAGTTAAAAGAAAAACAAAAAGTACGTTTCATGTATGGAGTAAGTGAAAGACAATTCCAAAAAACTTTCAGAGAAGCTTCAAAACTAGAAGGTATTCAAGGTATGAACTTCTTAAAATTATTAGAATCACGTTTAGACAACTTAACTTATCGTATAGGATTTGCCTCAACAAGACGTGGAGCTAGACAATTAGTTAACCATGGTCATGTTACAGTAAATGGTAATAAAGTTGATATCCCATCATACAGATGTAAACCTGGAGATGTAATCTCTTTAAGAGAAAAAGATATGAACTTAAAAGTTGTTAATGAATCATTAGAAAAAGTAACTAAGAGAGTTGACTTCATCACTTATGATGAAAATAAAAAAGCAGGAACTTATGTAAGATATCCTGAAAGAAACGAACTTAATGCTGATATTAATGAATCATTAATCGTTGAATTCTATAATAAATAATAAAAAAATCAAGGTAACAAATAGGTTTACCTTGATTTTTATTATGCAATTTTTTATGAAATATTCTTTTTAATTCTATAATTATAATACTTATTACATAGAAATAGCGTTAATGTAGCAATTAATATAATTATGATTAATAATACCTCATTATTAGTTTCAGGATTATTTATTATATTTTGAGTTTTTCTTACTTTATTATAAAACTCTACATTATCTTCCCTAAATTGAATATATGTTCCTTTTGGAAAAGGACATTCTTTATCATAATACTCACTGCGAATAATATTATAAAAAGTATTATTATTTATATTATACCATGCTTCAGCATATTTTCTGTCTACTCCTGATGGAATATTATCGGCATAAGGCTTAAAGCAATCACTTACTTTTAAAGTTTTTAAGTTAATAAGTCCATTAAATGATGCACTAAAGCCCCATTTATTAGGATATAGTTGTTCTATTTTAGAAAGATCAAGATACTCAAGATTATAAGCATTCTGTATTAAAGCACCTCCACTAACCATATAGTTAAAATTACTATAATCATTAAGTGCTGGCATTTCAATGTATCTAATACCTGTCGTAGTAACAAATGATACAAAGCTTAACCCATCTTTATATAAATTATTCATATTTTGAATATCAAAATATTTTAAATTATTTGTATTCCTTAACATTTGGCTAAAACTTGTAGCTTTACTCAAATCCCAATTATAAATAGTTATTTCTTCTAAATTCACACAATCATAAAACGCATAAGAAAAATCTTTAACATTACTTGTATCAAGAGTACTTAAATCAAGTTTTTTAAGACTAACATCAGTTCTAAATAAATCAATCATACTTGTTATAAAACCAGTATCTAATTTTTTCAAATCAACTTCTTCTAAATTAGGCAAATAAGAGAACCAATAATCAACATTTTTAGGCTTTATAGCATCCTCTACTATAATTTTTTTGATATCATTTCTATAATTATTATTTGACCAACCAGGAGATTCATTGTTTTCAAAATTAGTGAAATAAATTTTATTATCTATTTGTTGATAATTTTCATATTTCCCAGCATCATCTCTAAAAAGACTAAGAACGCCTGTATCTCTATCTAAAACAGCATATGCTTGACCTTGTAACTCATCTTCAGTAGCATGAAATGTCTTACTATCATCATGATGAACTAATTTTGATTCTCTAAGCTCTATATCACTTGGATTTTCTTTATAATATTTTATTTCATTATTATAAAATCTAATATAAGCTACATTGGAATCATAATCATATTTATCCTTATTATTTTGAACTTGTTCTATCTTAAAAATTACTGGAGTATTTGATGATATTTCTATAGTTTCTTTATCAAAAATTACATTTCCTTCGCTATCATTTTTTTTAGTTTGAATTATTTTACCTTCATTATCTTTTAAATTAAATTCAAACTCTCCTTCTTCTAATAATTTTTCTTCCAAATGTACCTTTGTTTTAAAGTTTAAATCAACATTTTCTGCAAAAACATTATCTGAACAAGCCATAAAAGTAAGTGCTATTAAAACAGTAATAATAATCTTTTTCATATTTTCTCTAATCCTTTCCTACATTAAAACATACATTTTTATAAATTATTTAGTAAAGAAATAAACTACTCCAATAAAGATTATAAATACAATCATAAATATAATTAATAATAATGAATCACTCATTGCCATACCAGCTTGCTTATAAGAATCATTACTTGTATTTTTATTATCATTTAATCTTAAAACTTTAGGTTTGTTTATATCTTTAACTTTAGTATCAGCATCTACACTAGGAGTCTTTAACATTTCACTTAATTCATCACTAGTTTCTTTAACCTGTTCACTAACAGCACCTGCCACCGCCATACCAACAGCAGTTCCTACCATAACATCTCCACTTCTTTTTAAAGCAGATTCATCTTTTTGATTTTCATTATTTATATCTATTCTATGTTTTTCTTCTAAATTACCTTCTGTATCAACAAGATTAGGAACATCTCTTTCTAAAGCAGATTCATTAGTACCAGCTTCAATCTCCTTAGTATCACTAGTTCTCATATCTTCTAAACTGACATCATCATCATTTTTTAAATCATATACTTTTCCATATTTAGTTCCATCATCCATAGTAACAGTATCATACTCATCATGAAGAGTATTAGAAAAAGCGACATAATCATCCATAGTATTAAGACCTAATTCACCAATATCTCTTAATTCCGCCGGAATAGAATCTCTATACATTTCAAAAACATTTCTCTTAGTTTTTTCAAATTCTACTCCATCTAATTTAGAGTCAACTAATCTTTTATTTAAATAAGGACAATTATTCATAGCCGCTTGTAACTCTTCAGGAGTAGAAGCATTTGCTATAGCAATTAGATTTAAATCAGTATTATTTAGAACAACATTTTTCTTTTCTAGTTCTTCTTTCTTATCCATTTCATCTAATGATTTAGCCTCTTCTTCTTGTTTTTCATCAAAATCAATATCTATATCTTGTTCAACCACTTGATCAATATAAGCTTGAACATCTTCATTAACATTTTCAATTAATTCATTAACATCTAAATCAGAACCATCATATTTTGTAACAATACTGTTAATAACACTATCAGGTAATCTAACCCCACTAGAATTAAATAAATTATCATTAATATTTCCTAAATAATCTTTAACTAATTCATTATTACTCATAATCCACCTCTATATTTCAAATTCCCCTATATAACAATTAGGAATTTTTTCACACTTATCATATAATTCCCCTTCTAAAGGAACATTATTAATTAACAATATAATTGCTCTAATCATAGCAGAATGACTAACTACTAATACAGATTTATCTTTGTATTCTTTTTTTATACTATCAAGAAATAATCTAGCTCTATCAATTAATTCTTTAACAGATTCAACTTCTTCTTCACTAGAATTAATATCATAATTCCAATATTTATATTTATCATAACAAGAAAAATCTTTTCCTTCTAAATTACCCATACCACGCTCTAAAAGTCTTTCATCAACTTGAGTTAGTACTCTATCTCCTACTAATAAGAAGGCTGTTTCAACACATCTTGATAAAGGTGACATTAAACATATATCATAATGCTCATCTTTAATCTTATCTCTCAATTTAAGTACATTTCTAACCCCTTTATCAGATAATTTAATATTACTAGATCCTTGAATCTTATTATTCTCATTAAACATAGTTTCAGCATGTCTTACTAAAGTAATTTTCATAATTATTTTGCCTCCAATACTTTTAAAGCATCACTATAAGTAATAAATTTAGTTTGATATTTATGCTTATTAAGAGAATATCCTACAACTAAATAATTGTTTTCATATAGAACAATGTCATTAAAATAATCATTTTTGTCATCGCCATAACTAACAGTAGCAATTTTATTTAGATTATCATCATATTTACTTATCAATCCGTTAGAATCATTTTCTAAGGTATTACCAATAACAACCAAATAATTATTCTTATCTACTATAACCTTATTATATCTATTATCATAATTATTTTCAAATTTTTCCTCACTAACAACATTTAAAGATAAATCATATTTTACAATTAAAGCCTTACTACTAGTAGTTGTATCACTAACTTTATATCCTCCAACTACATACAAATGCTTATTATAATAAACAATATCACTAAAACCTAAATCATCAGTATATTTATACTCTTTATAAGAAATCAAATTTCCTTCAAAATCATATTTACAAATAACTCCAATATTCTTATTAGATAAACCAACGGCATAAATATAATTATCTACTATAATTGCTCTATTAAAACGAGAATAAATATTATCTCCAAAATTATTCTTCCAAACAACCTTTCCCTTACTATCATATCTAATAATTATAGAAGTTCCTTCATTTTTATTATAACTATAACCAACTACTAAATAATCATCACCAATTTTTGATATATCAGTAAAACTACTACTATCATTTAAAGAATAGTTCTTTTCAAATATAATATTATCTTCATCATCATATTTAATAATAACTGCTTTATTAATATTCTTTTTATAAGTATCAACAGTCTCACTAATATTACCAACAAAAATATAATTATCTCCTTCTAAATAAAAATCATTATAAGAACTAGAATATGATTTATTATATAATTTTTCTTTAGTCTTATTAAATTTATTATCATAAATACTAAATTTAGCTTTTTCTACATAATTATCATTATCATTAGTATTTCCTACTACATAAATAGTATTATTTTTATAATCAATAGATTTAATATTATCAATTAAAATCTTACTATCTGAATTACAAATAAATAAATAAATTATCAATATGAGTAATAATATAAAAAATATTATAGTTGCTATTAAAAATCTAAATGTTATTAATCTATTATTATTCACAAATTCATCTCCTTATCTTTATCTTACCAAATATTTATTAACATTTACAGGTTAAAAAAAGGAAGATTATAATTCTTCCTTTTTAATTGTAAAATATTGTTAATTATAATAACTATTTATAAATACCTATATGATATTTTTTCTTACCTCTTCTAACTATAACAAACTTTTTATATAAAGCATTATCTTTAGAAATAGTATATTCTAAATCATTAATCTTCTCTCCATTAACAGAAATAGATCCATTAGAAATAAATTCTCTAGCTTCTCTTTTACTCTTAACAATTTCATGATCTACTAATAAATCAACTATGTTTGCTTCACCCTTTAATTCAAATGATTCTACTCCCTTAAAAGCTTCTTCTATCTCTTTTTCATTTAATTTAGAAATATCACCGCTAAATAAGGTTTCACTAATTTTAACAGCGCTTTCATAATCATCTTTACTATGTATATCAGTTATTATTTCACGAGCAAGAGCTTTATGAGCAATTCTCTTTTCAGGCTCTTTATTATTTTCTTCTTCAATTTTTTCTATTTCTTCCTTACTTAAGAATGTTAATTTCTTTAAGTAATCAATAATCATAGAGTCTTCTAAATTTAAACAATATTGATATATTTCATAAGAAGATGTTTTATTTTTATCTAACCATAAGGCATTACCTTCAGTTTTACCAAATTTCTTTCCAGTACTGTCAGTTACTAGTGGAATAACCATACCATATGCTTCTTTATCAATCTTCTTTCTAATTAACTCAATACCTGCTGTTATATTACCCCATTGATCAGAACCAGCAACTTGTAATTGAACATTCTTATTTTCATATAAATATAAGAAGTCTAATGCTTGTAATATCATATATGAAAACTCTGCATAAGTAATGCCTACATCCATTCTAGATTTAACATGATCTTTAGCAAGCATATAATTGATATTAAAGTATTTACCATAATCTCTTAAATAATCAGTAACACTGATATCTTTAATCCAATCATAGTTATTAACTACTTCAAATCCAAATATATTTTTAGCTTGTTTAGTTAATCCTTTAACATTCTTATCAACTTCTTCTTTTGATATCATAGGACGTTCAGCATCAGGCTTAGGATCCCCAATAAGTCCAGTTCCTCCACCAATTAATAAAACAGGCTTATGACCAAATTTAGCAAGTCTTTTGCATATTAAAAATGATGAATAATGACCAATATGCATAGAATCAGCAGTAGGATCAGTACCTATATAAAAAGATAAACTATCATTATTTAATTTATCAATTAAATCAGGACTACTAATATCTTGAACTAAACCTCTCCATTTCAAATCTTCATAACAATTCATAATATTCCTCCTAACAAAAAAGATTATTACATAAGGGCGAATTACCGCGGTACCACCTTATTTGTAATAATCTACATCTCATTAATAGTTAACGCCTATATACGTATTTTCTCATAGTTTGTATTTCATAATTTATTAATCTCTTAGTTCTCACCAAACACTAAGTCTCTAAAAATAATTAATAAACTCTACTTTCGACTAATCACCGAAAACTATTCATATTTTATCATAATAACAATAAAATATCAAACAATATTAATAATTACTTGCTTTCTTTTTTAGCAACTTTTTCTTGTTTTTCTAATCTTGCTAAAACATCACGAGTAACTACTACTGCTTTTTCTCTAACAGCATCAGCTGCATCTCTAAGGATAGGAGAACCTTTTTCAATAGCTAAATCAACTAATTCTTGAGATTTATCTTTTACATTTTTAGCAGTCTTTTTAGCCATATCTACAGCTTTTTCCTTATCCATATCTTCTAATTCATCTTGTATTTGAAGTATTTTATCTTGAAATTGTCTTTTTACATCTTCAACATCAATTTTTTTAACTTCTTTCTTTAATTCTTCAATCTTTTTCTTTAAATCTTCTTGATTTTCTTTTCCACTCTTAGGTGAAAATAACATTCCAAGTCCTACTCCAACTAGTGCTCCAAAAGCAAACTTACCAAATCCTGATTTCTTTCCCATTAAAAATCATCCTCCTCATCAATTATACTTTTCTTTTTTCCAAACATTTTAGAAATAAACCCAACAACATTAGATACAATAGTTTCACTAATTGTATTAATGTTATCACTAAATTTATCAACTGCATGGAATACTCCATTTAAAGATGATACTTTATCTTCTACATCATCCATAACTCGATCTACTTTATTAAGTATTCCAATAAGTTTGATACCAATTATTATAAAAACTACAAGTAATACAAATCCAGCAACATACATTAATGTAATTAAAAGTGAATTTAAATCTACCATTTTTCTACTCCTTCTCTTGATACATTGAATCAATTAAATCAAATAAATTATCATCATCTTCAGTATCACTTTTCTCTATATGAATATCATTAGGAGACTCATCTTCTTTTGAAGTAATATTATCAATTACTTCTTTTACTTCAGGAACTTCTTCAGTTATTTCCTCAGATACTTCTTCAGTAGTTTCTTCACTAACTACAGGTTCCTTACTAGCTTCAACTGCTCCATCTTTATAATCAACATTATATTCTAAACCTAAATCATCATAATATTCTTCAGCATCTCCAACAGTAACTTCTTTAACTTGAGGTTTACTAATATCACTGCTTAAATCAATTAATAGATTATCAGATTCTTTTTTTTCAATATTAGCTACTTCTTCTAATCCCCTATCCATATCATCAATCAAATCATCAGATAAAGTACCATATGCTTTCTTTCTAACATCATCTACTGTTAAATTTCTTCTCTCATAATCACTAGTTAGATGTATTTCTCTTTTCTGAACAATATCTTCTTTCTTATAATTCTTATCAAGAATTCCATAGATAGGAGAAATAATAGGTGATGGTTTAAAAGTAGTCTTTTCACTCTTATAAGAATTACCATACCCATTAATCTCAATTTTATCATCATTCATACCATATAAATGATCATAAGACTTAGTTGGATTATTATAGATTTTTTCTTCTTTTGGTTCTTCAACTTCTTCATAATAACTATATTCAGTTTCTTCAACTTCTTCAGTTTTAGGAATAACATCAATTATTTGAGGTTCTTCAGGAACATAATCATCATTTATTAGATCACTATCTTCAATCACAGTAAAACTTCCATTATTACTAATAGGTCTTTCAAGAACCATATCTTCTTCAACTTCTTCTCTAGTATCAGGCTCAATTTCAAAATCTTCATCTCTTAGAACATGATGATCTACTCTATCATCTATTTTGTTCTCTTCTAAAACAACTTTCTGAGCAATTACTTCTTTTTCTTTCTTTTCTTTCTTTTTTTGTCTAGAAAGTAACTTGTCTTTAAAAGACCCTTTATTACTTACAACTTCTTTTTTAGGTTCGATAGGTTTTTCTTCTTCTATAACTTCTTCTTCAACCTCTTCAAACAAAGCATCTTTTAACTTATCAAAAAGTCCCATGCTCTTCACCTCTATTCATCTGTTAACTTAATTTTATCCTCATCTACAGCTTCTTTATAAGCTTTATCCTCATTCTTATAAACTACATCTAAGAAGCTTTCATGTTCAGAAGAATCATCAAATAGATTATATTCTTCATCTTGATAACTTAATTCATTAGTTAAAAAACTAGCAATAACTTTTTTATTAAACTTAATACTTCTAAGTAGATAAGACATACTAATAATAGAATCATTTATCTCATCTTTATCCACATAAGTCTCTATCTTAGCATAATTATACATATATTGAATTAAATACTTTCCGTCAATTTCATCTATTTGTAAATAACCATCAATATTATTATAATCCAATTTTTTTGAAAAATAAGCATTTTTATCAATATCATAGTTATTTTTTTCTTTATAGTAAAAACTTATTGCATCAACATACAAATAAAATCTATTTCCATGTCTATCTAATAATATTGAATTATATTCTTCTTTTTCTAAAAATTTCAATTCTTTTGGAAGATAATATTTATATCCTTCAAAATAAGTATTATATGCTTTACCTTTCTCACTAGAAAGTATAGCATCTACATTATGTGAATAATCAGTACTATCTAGAGTAGTTACACTACATCCAGTAACCAAAACAAAGACTATTAAGATAAGTAAAATAATCTTTTTTTCCATAATTCACCTACTCTTATTTTATTATATCAAAAAAACATTAATTGTAAAACAATTACTATTTATAGGCTTGTAAATAATATATAGGATTTCCCTTCTCTACAAATTTATCTTCATATTCAGTAGTAACAATATCTTCTGAAGTATTATGAAGATCAAAACTAACATTATTTAGACCATATCCATAATTACTTAAAGACTCAATTGAATACTTATATAAATTTTCATTATCAGTTTTAAACTCTATATCACATTTATTTCTAAATATTTTATCATATTTTTCTAAGAATACAGGACTAGTTAATCTCTTATTAATTTGTCTTTTCTTAGGCCAAGGATCAGAAAAATTTAAAAAGAGTTTATCTACTTCTTTATCAAATATCTCATCAATAAATCTAGCATCAGTCCTAACTAAATACAAATTATCTAATCTATTATCAATTTTTTTAATAGCTCTCGCAATAACATTATCATATCTTTCTATTCCAATAAAATTAATATCAGGATTATTAAGAGCCTGTGTATATATAAACTTACCCATACCCATACCAATCTCAATGTATATAGGATTACTATTATTAAATAACTTATGCCAAGCCCCAATATATTTAGAAGGATCAAGAATAAGAAATTCACAATTATTCATAATTTCTTCTTTATCCTTTAAATTTCTAAGTCTCACAAAAAATCACCTGCTTAATATTTTAACATATTTGTTTTTAAAATAAAACTAAAGTGTTATACTTAAATAGAAAGTGAGGAGTTTATGTACCATTTACAAAACGTAGAAAAGAAAAAGTATGATGATTTTGTATCTAATCACAAAGAATCTCATTACTTACAGTCATTATCTTGGGGAGAGTTTGTTAGTACACAAAAAGAATATACTCCTCACTATATAGGACTAACTAATGATAATAATGAAATTGTCGCAGCTGCTCTATTATTAGAAAAAGAAACAATACTAAATCATTCTTATTTCTATTGCCCAAGAGGATTCGTAATAGATTATAAAAAAGATAATCTAGTAAAAGTAATGACAAAAATGACATTAGAATATATTAAGAAAAATAAAGGAATCTTTTTAAGAATTAATCCAAATATTATAAGCAAAACAAATAATAAAGAAGAATCAAATACTGAAAAGATTTTAAATACATTAAAAGAATCTAAATATAAACATATAGATTTAGAAAAAAACAAATATACAGAACCAAACAACTCTTTAAAAATTGATTTAACAAAAGATATAGAAGATATAGAAAAAGAATATTTAATACCAACAAAAGAAAAAATAAAAAAAGCATTAGAATTAGATGAAATAGTTGAAATAGGAAGAGACAAAGATATAGATGAATTATATGATCTAGCTAAATCAAATGATAATCTTAAATATAAAAAAGACTATTATAAAGAATTATTCAAAATATTTAATAAAAACAAAAATACTAGTGCAATTCTATTTCTAGGAAAAATTTATTTTGATAAGACTATTAAAAAGTTGGAAGCTAAACTTAAAAAGATTAATAATCAGATATCTATCTTACCTATAGATCACCTATCAAAAACATCTAAAGAAAAACTAGAAGAATTAAAAAAAGAAAAAGATCATACTAAATCAGAAATAAAAAAATATACAGAGAATAAAGAAAAATATAATAAGAGCTTAACTTTATCAGCACAATTGATAATAACTTATAAAGATAAAGCATGGATTTTATTTGAAGAAAACGAAAAAGTATTAAATGAAATAAATCCAAATTATTTAACATATGACAC
>JAEEGL014054483.1_pt1 | contig 16093 bp, 11 predicted proteins | sample 9134231 | NCBI WGS metagenome assembly JAEEGL01 (sample SAMN16246548, study PRJNA631951) | gut metagenome | biome: gut microbiome; feature: rumen; material: fiber-attached | host: Bos | place: Iran: Karaj | collected 2018-10
ACCTGGAGCATGGAACGGCTTGTGGCGGAGTATAAGAAAATATGTTATTATTCCAGCTATGATTCAGATATTCGGAACAAATAAATCTTTTGATACAAAGGCGGCTCAGAGATTTTTTAAAGAACGCCGCATAGATTTTCAATTTGTAGACCTCAAGGAAAAGGAAATGTCTCCAGGGGAATTCGACTCTGTTGTGACAGCGCTTGCAAGAGAAGCAGGTTCACGTTCAGATGCAATTGATTTATTGATTGATAACAAGGCTAAAGATTATGCCAGCATTGCTTATCTGGATGACAGCGAAAAAGAATCAAAGCTTTTTGAAAATCAGGCAAAGCTGATGAAGCAGCCGGTTTGCCGTAACGGTAAAACAGCTGCTACTGTAGGTCTTCAGCAGAAGGTTTGGGAAGGCTGGAACTCTTAGTTTCTGTTGTTTATTAATCCAGTCTTTCGCCGCAGTAAGGGCAGTATTTTTTTTCTTTTTCGTTTTTCTCTTCGGAGATTGTTTCGATAAAGCCGGCAGAAATAATACCGGTAGGAACAGCAACAAGACCAATTCCAAGAAGAGCGATTATTGCACTCAGAACTTTTCCCATTATCGTAACCGGATAAATATCTCCATAGCCAACTGTAGTTAATGTTGCAAGTGCCCACCACAATGCGTCAAAGGCATTTTTAAAAACCTCTGGCTGAGCGGAGTTTTCAATGTTGTACATCAGAACTGCCGCAACAATCATAAGCAGCAGAACCACGAAAATCGAAGACAGCAGCTCATGCTTTTTATCCTTAAATACCTTGAAAATATTTGAAAGAGCATCGGTGTATCTGTTGATTTTAAAGATTCTGAAAAGGCGTATAATTCGCAGCATTCTCAAAACACGCAGATCAATTGGAATAATGAACGGTAAATAAAAAGGAATAATGGCAAGAAAATCAATAATTGCAAGAAATGAAAAAATGTACTTGAGCTTTGCAGTAAAATATTTTTTTTCGGGATAAAGCAGGTCGGCTGTCCAGACGCGCAAGATATACTCAATCGTAAAAATAATAACCGATACAGTTTCGATATGGGAAAAAACTTTAAGAAGATTTTCGCGCAGGGTAAACGTATCTGCAATTACAAGACAGACATTCAACATAATAAGCGACATTAAGCTGATGTCAAAAATTCTACTCAATTTGTCATTTGGCTTTGCAACCTGAATAATTTCAAAAATACGTTGTTTAATTTTCATTGGTTTCCTCGTATCAATCATGATATAATAAAACCGGGTTTGGGAAAATGGGTGGAATAAGAAACAGCGGACATGCAGATTTGCCTCTTCATTCAGGTACGGTGCCTCGATGGCTTGCCGACCGCATGATGGTTTTGGGCACGCTGATTACTGAATCTCTTGTAGAAAATTTTGGACCTGAAGAAGTTCTTGTTCGGCTTAGTGACCCGTTGTGGTTTCAGTCATTTGGCGCTGTTATGGGAATGGACTGGCACAGCTCGGGAATTACAACAAGTGTTATGTATGCGCTTAAGCGAGGCCTGAACCCGAGGGTAAAAGAGCTTGGTATTTATGTTTGTGGCGGCCGTGGAAAATATTCCAGAATGACACCGGATGAGCTTTTAGGAATTGCCGAAGCAGAAGGATTAGACGGTGATGCTCTTGTAAGAAACAGTAAGCTTGTTGCCAAGGTAGATAATAATGCCGTTCAGGATGGCTTTCAGTTATATCAGCATAATTTTATTTTAACCAGAAACGGAAGCTGGGCTGTCGTTCAGCAGGGAATGAATGGAGCAGAAAAAAAGGCTCGCCGTTATCACTGGTGTTCAACAAATTTGCGCTCGTTTGTGGAAGAACCGCACAGTGGAGTTGTTGGAGACAATAAAGGAAAAATCCTGAATCTGACTGATTCAAAAGCAGACAAAGCACGAAGTTCGATTCTTGAAATGAGCAGGGAAGAGCCGCAGCGTATAATAAATGAGATTCTACAGATTGAAAAACCGGCTAGTGAAATAATTCTTTTACAAGATGGGGGTGTTACGGGGGTGTCCCCCGTTAGAAGGGGTAGCGAGCAACGAAGTGCGAGCGAGGGGGAGACTTCCCCCTCCTTAGTGCCAGAACAGCTTGAATTATTTCCTGAACTTACTAACGAACGTTCGATAGTTATGCCGGCTCATCATGAAGTACGGGAGCAGGACGTTGATCTTAAAAGGCTTGGAGGAGTGCTTGCAACTGCCTACGAAAATCAGCCAAAGGACTTTGAAAGCCTTATGCTTACACCAGGCCTCGGACCGAGAACCCTGCAGTCGCTGGCGCTTGTGAGCGAAGTTATTTATGGAACCCCGAGCCGCTTTACGGACCCTGCGCGCTTTAGCTTTGCGCATGGTGGAAAAGACGGACATCCATTTCCGGTTCCACTCAAGATTTATGATGAGTCAATCCGCGTGCTTAGAGACAGTATTGAAAAATCAAAGCTTGGATATAAGGATAAATCTGATTGTATAAGACGGCTGCATACGGCGGCTTTGAATGTTGAAAGGAATTGTGCGCCAGAAGTGGACTTTGATGCGGCAATCAGATATGAAAGAGAACATTCAAAGGAGTGGGATGGAAAAACAGTTTAAGGGAAGGAATATTTAAGAATAAAATATTATTTTTCAAAAATCGAAAACCATTATATAATTATTTGATGCAATTTAAGAAAAGAATTGATAACGGATTAAATAGTCTGACTTCCTCATATCAGCGGGCGAAACTTGTTTCACTCTTTGTAACTATTTGTTCTCTTATATATCATACCGGAATCTGTATCTTTTTCTTTGCTATACATGTAAGGCAAATGTTCTATTACAACTTTATTAGTTTAAGTGTTTTTCTGCTTATTTTATTTTTAGTTCCAAGACTTAAATCTTACATTCTGCCTTATATGATTGCGTTTGCTGAAATTGTAATGCATCAGGTTCTGGCTGATTATTTTCTAGGCTCATATTCAAGCTTCCACTCTTTTATTCTGCTTCTGGGACTTTTGCCATTCATTATTTTTGAAAATAAAAAGAAGTATGCTTTTCCGGTAACAATAGTCAGTTCATTGACGTATATTTATTTTTCATGCAGAAATATTCAACCCTATGCACAAATTTCTCCAGGAATTATATTTGCAATAAGATGTGTTAATATTTCGCTGACTGTATTTATCATTGTTTTTGTAATTTTGATTTATACACGTGTCGTTTACAGAATTGAGTATTATCTGCAGTCTCACAGTGAATCTCTGGAAAATGAAATTAAAATGGCCGCTGTAATTCAGCAGAGCTTTTTCCGCCAGGAAGTTGATGATATAAAAAAATACGAGGTTGCTTATTTCAGCCGTCCGATGGTTGGAGTTTCTGGAGACCTTTATGACTTTTACAAGAGCGGCGAGAAGCTCGATGGTCTTGGTATTTTTGATGTTTCGGGTCACGGTATTTCTTCGGGTCTTGTAACAATGCTTGTAAAAAATATTATCCATCAGGAATTTTATAACGAGAAGGATTCAGAACTCTGGGAAATTGTAAATAAAATTAACGACAGAGTTATTGAAGAAAAGGGCGAAATTCAAAATTACCTTACTGGTGTTCTTGTGCGCCTTTTTGATGATAAGCTTGAGCTTGTTGATGCAGGACATCCGGCTCCGATTCTCTACAAGAAAAAGACTGGGGAATGTAAATACGTTGAGCTTGGAAAAAAATCTGTCGGTGTAATTGGTATTGCGGGATTCCCGGTTTTCTATGAATCGCTTTTTTATGATTTTGAAGACGGTGACGAGCTGATTCTTTTTTCTGATGGTGTTATTGATATTCAAAACGAAAAGGAAGAATACTTTGGTAAGGAACGCCTGCTGGAAGCTGTAAGAGTAAATATTGAAAAAACTGCTGCTGAACAGGTAGGCTTTATTGCTAATAACATTTATTCGTTCTGTGGTACACGTGAGCAGAATGATGACCTTACTATTATTGTTCTGAAAAAATAGTTTAGACGAAAATGGATTTCCCAATTACCCCTTATCTTAATGACATTTGTGAGACGTTGAAAAAATCTCCGTCTCGCTTTTTGATTTTAACGGCAGAAACTGCGGCCGGTAAATCTACGGTTTTGCCGCTTTCTCTGCTTGAGCATTTTTCCGGAAAAATTTTGATGACGGAACCGAGAAGAATTGCGGTTCTGGGTGTTGCAAACAGGCTGGCAGAACTCGCAGAAGCTGATAGCAGCGAACCGGCTGCTGGCAAAAATCCGATTGGTTATAAAATTCATCTTGAAAGTAAAATAACGCGCGATACCCGGCTTGAGGTTGTGACTGAGGCTATTCTTGTGAGACAGCTGCAGAAAGACCCGGCTCTGGAAGATTACAATGTTGTTGTGCTCGATGAGTTTCATGAGAGGTCGGTGAATACGGATTTGGCGCTGGCGTTTTTGAAGGAAGCCATGCTACTGCGGGATGATCTCTTTGTGGTGATTATGTCGGCGACGATTGATACTGGGAAGCTTGCCCGGTATTTGGGAGAAGAGGCTGAGGTTCCTGTGTTTTCTGTGCCGGGACGACAGTTTGCGGTGAAGGTGTTGTATGAGCCGGAGAAATCTATTGTTGCCGCGGTGAGGGATGCGCTGAGAGCTGCGACAGGCTCAACCACCGGAGATGCCGGCAATGTGCTTGTGTTTTTGCCGGGGATTGCTGATATTCGTAAGGTGCAGGAGGCTCTGCTTGAGAGCGGAGATTTTGATGAGAATTCGGATACGGAGCTTTGCGTGCTGCACTCGAGTGTTTCTATAGATGAGCAAAAAAAAGTTCTGGCATCTTCGCAAAAGCGACGTGTTATTCTTTCGTCGGCGATTGCAGAGACCTCGCTTACGGTTCCAGGAGTTACTACAGTAATTGATTCGGGACTTGCCCGTATAAACAGAATAGATTTGAATACCGGAATGGAAAAGCTCTGCACAGAAACAGAAAGCGAGTTTTCTGCCGAGCAGAGAAAGGGCCGTGCGGGCCGACTTTGTGAAGGAACGTGTATCCGTCTTTGGGACCAGCATGATCCTCGAGTAAAGGAGCTGGCTCCGGAAATTCTCCGCACCGATCTTGTGCCTGTTGTGCTTGAATGCAGCGAGCGTGGCGTTTATAACGTGGATGGAATTGACTGGCTCGACAGTCCTTCTAAAGCGGCATGGAAGACCAGTGGTCAGCTTTTGCGTCAGCTTGGATTGATTCGTGAGGATGGTCATCTTACAGAAAAGGGAAGGGCGGCTTTAACTCTTGGTGTGCATCCGCGGCTTGGAAGCATTGCGCTTGAAGCCTTTGATATAAAGAGCGGCCGGCTTAGTGCGGAAGGACGGGAGCTTTTGCTTAAATTCAGTACCTATTCAACCAGCTCGCGTGACTTGCAGAACCGTTTTATCTGCGACCTGGAGCGTCGTCTTAAGGCCTGCAATTATGAAGCTGATGTTAAAGCTGATTTTCTGATTCTGAGCGGATATCCGGACAGGCTTGCAATGCGAACGAGTGAACCTGGAATAGAGCCGGCAGAATATAAGTTTGCGGGCGGCAGGCAGGCAAGGCTTTATTCTTCAAAAGCGCCGTTGTGGCTTGTGGCTCCCGAGGTTATGGCAAAAAATGCAGATGCAGTAGTTTTTGATTTTGCTGAACTGTCTGAGGCCAAAATCGGCGAATTTCTGGAAAAAAACTGCGAAATTCGCGAAATTTGTTCATTTACTCACGGGGCTTTGCAGAAATTTGAGCATAAATGCTTTGGAGAAATAGTGCTTTCTTCAAAGAAAATGCCGACAAAACCCGAGGATTTTGCTGAAGCGTGGCTTACAGAAATTAAAGAAAAAGGGCTGGACTGCCTTCCAAAGGATGAAAAAATTGAAAGCCTTTTGCTTCGGGCTGATTTTATTACGCAGCAGAAATCGGGAAAAATAAAGGAGCTGAGTTCTGAAAATGTACGTGAGTGGCTCCTGCCATTTTTGGGAGGTGCTACTTCTCTTACACCGCAAATTGTTTATGACGCGCTTTACTGGTATCTGGATGGAGCGGAAATTGACCGTCTTGCGCCGGAGCAGCTTGTGCTTGAAAACGGAAGGCGCGTTAAAGTAAAATACGAAAAACAGGCAGAAATCCGGCCGGTTATAGAAATTATAATTCAAAGGATTTTTGGTTGTTTTACAACACCACAAATCTGTGGAAAAAAAGTTTTGCTGCGACTGCTTTCTCCAGCGAGCAGGCCGCTTCAGGTTACCGAGGACCTTGAGCATTTCTGGACGGGAGCCTGGGTGGAAATCTGCAAGGAAATGAAGGGAAGATACCCGAAGCATAATTGGGATTTTAGGGTGGTTGAGTGATGCGGAGCATCGTATCGAAACCACCGTGTGAGACGATAAATGTGGTTTCGATACGCCCTTCGGGCTACTCAACCACCGATGTTTTAGAAAAGGAATTTATTTATGAATATCATTTTGATTATTTTAGGAATTTTAAGCATTGCTTATGACGTAATTCTTATACTTATAAATCCGGGGACATTTTTAGATATTGTATTTTCGTTTACGCACATCTGGCTGGCCCTTGGTGCCTATCTGATTTTCCTTGGAGTTTACAGAATCAAAACGGGACATTCGTTCTGGACCATCTGGAAGAAGTGGATAAAAATTTCGTTTGTAAGCCTGGTTTCTGCTGGTGCGGTAATTGCAGTAATTAATCTGATTTTTATATTGAATCCGGTTGTAGTTTCGGTAAATGAAACGGCAGAGAATGTGATACTTCTTGGCGGCGGAATTGATAAGGATGGTAATCTGCCAAAGCCTGTAATGGACCGTGTTGAGAAGGCGGCTGAATATCTGAATCAGCATCCGGAAACTGTATGCGTTGTAACTGGTGGAACTCTGAAATGGCTTCCATTTGCCGAAGCACCCGAGTTAAAAAATCAGCTTGTTAATAAGGGTGTTGCGCCAGAGCGTATTCTTGTGGAAGATCAGGCAAAAGATACAATTCAGAATTTTCAGTTCAGCTGCAAAATGCTTGCAGAATACAGAGGAGTTAGCATTACAGAGATTCTGGAAGCGCCGACAGCAGTAGTAACAAGCCGATATCATTTGCGCCGAAGCGAACGACTTGCCAGAAGAATCGGCTTTAAAAATATAAAAGGCATCCCGGTGGGATGCCCTGCAATTTATGTTCCACACAGCTATGTGCGCGAAATCTGTGCTTATGTAAAACTGAACCTTCGCATTCTGCTTACAGGCGAGCCGCGGAAATTACTTTCCTAATGCGATAGAGCGGTTGCATGCAGCAGTAACTGCTTCGATTACTGCGTTGCGGAAGTTGTTTTTTTCGAGGGCAGCAACACCTTCGATTGTTGTACCGGCTGGAGAACAAACCATGTCCTTGAGAACGGCAGGGTGTTTTCCGCTTTCCAAAACCATTCCGGCAGAACCGTAAACAGTCTGGGCAGCGTAGGTATAAGCCTGAGCACGTGGCATTCCGCAGCGTACGGCAGCATCAGCCAGAGCTTCAATAAACATGAAAACAAAGGCCGGGCCGGAACCACTTACAGCAGTTACACAGTCCATCAGCTTTTCAGGAACTACTTCTACGCGGCCGGCGCTACTCAATATCTCGATAGCGGTTTTTGCTTCTGCTTCTGAAATATTATCTTTATAAGTAACGGCAGTCATTGCTTCGCCAATTTGTGCACAAACGTTTGGCATCATGCGGATAAAGCGGGCTTTAGGTGCCCAGCTTTCGAGCTTTTCGATTTTTACACCAGCGGCCATGGAAATTACAACGGTTTTGTTAGAAATCTTTCCGGCAATCTCGGCAAATACATCACCAAGGAACTGCGGTTTTACTGCAAGGAAAACGTAATCGCAGTCGAGCACATCAGTGTTGCTTTCAACAAAGGTAGCGCCGGTTTCTGCAGCAAAAGCCTTGCCCATTTCAACATTTTTATCTGTGACCTTAATCTGGCTCACATCATATTTTTTGCAAACAGCACGCATAATTGCGCCGCCCATTGCACCAGTTCCAATACATCCGATTTTCATAATATCGCCTCGCTTAATCTTTTGCTTTAATATAGCTCATTATTAAATGAGTGTCGAGAAAAGACTTTTTTCCTGATATAAATTTTTATTATGTCACATAGACATTATTTGCTATTTTGTCAAAGGTAGGTTATAATTTTAAAGATACTTTAAATTGTTGTTTAAAAAAGGAGTTTACAGCATGAACAGCAAGCAAAAACTTTCTGACATAGTTTTTAACAAAAAACTATTTATTATTTATCTTTGTACATATTTCGTTCCATTTCTTTGTAGTTGGGTCGCATTTGTGTATCTTAAAGAATTTAAATTATCCGATACATTTATAGGATTAATTTCTCCAGTTGGTATTGGGGGAATAATTGGTATAATTTCTTTTGTTCTTATATGGTGGTATTCACAAAAAAAACGTTTTGATAACTTTGATCCGGAAAATCCGGCTTCTGTAAAAAAAATTAATAAGCTTGCAAAAAGCTTTCAGAATATTACTCTTGCAACTGCAATTGCAAATGGTGCAGTTTGTGCAGCACTCGTACAGATTTCTTTCAGTATGAAAGGAATTCCTGTTGATAAAGCACCTCTATACACAACTTGTATTGGAAACGTAATTGTAATTTCGGCAACCTTTTATATCCGCTTCCTTCAGACTTTGGAAGAGTCGCTTTATTCGGTTCCTTACAGCAAAGAGTTTAAGGGACTTTCTTTGATTATGCGAAGCGGCTTAATCAGCGGATTTACTTCTCTTGGTACACTGATGATTACTATTACACCGGTTCTTGTAACTAATCTTCAGGACCTTCCGGTTGTAACTCTTGTATGGCATTATATTTTTCCTGAAGGAATTCTTGGTGCAAGCTTTATTGTTATTTGTAGTTTGCTTCAGGCCCGTGGTATGAGCGGCCGTGTAAAAATGATTACTGATTTTACAAGACAGGTTGCAGCTAACGATTATACCGGTGAAAATCTTATGGTAGAAAGCCGCGATGAATTTGGTCTTTTAATTAATGACCTGAATGCCTTTAAGCATGCAACAAAAAGTCTTGTTGAAGATATTGATCAGTCTGTTTCTGTTGCCGCTAATACAGCAGATAATGTAAGTTCAAGCATGTCTGAGACTTCTGCTGCCATTGAAGAAATTATGGCAAACATCAACAGTGTTAAAAACCGTATTGAAAATCAGTCAAGAGGTGTAGAAAAGAGTGATAACACAATTAAGAACATGATTGAAAAAATCAATGAGCTTAATGAAAGTGTAAGAGCTCAGGTTTCTGGTGTTTCAAGTTCTTCAAGTGCAGTTGAAGAAATGGTTGCGAATATTCGTTCTGTAAGTAAGATTCTTGATAATAATACTGCTACTGTAAATGAGCTTAGCAGTGAGTCAGAAACAGGTCGTAAGAGAATTAACGAATCTGCAAAACTGGCTCAGACAATTCTTGAAAAATCTGCAGGCCTTGTAGAGGCCTCTAATGTAATTCAGAGTATCGCTACTCAGACAAACCTTCTTGCCATGAATGCGGCTATTGAGGCGGCTCATGCGGGTGATGCAGGTAAGGGCTTTGGTGTTGTTGCCGGAGAAATTCGTAAGCTTGCTGAGCAGTCTAATGCTCAGGGTAAGACAATCTCTTCTCAGTTGAGTGAGTTCCAGGAATTAATAGAAAGCGTTTCTGAAAATACTAAATCTGTACAAAATCAGTTTGAGGTTATTTTTGATCTTACCCAGAAGGTACAGCAGCAGGAAGAAGTTATTAAAAATGCAATGGATGAACAGGATGCAGGAAGTTCACAGGTGCTTCAGTCTATCAGCGAAATTCAGACTTCTTCGGATATTGTAAAAGAAAATACAGGAATTCTTCTTACCGGCGGTAAACAGATTGGTGAAGAGATGGCAATTCTTGCAAATGTTACCCGCGAAATTAATGATTCTATGAATGAGATGGCAGCAGGTTCCGGCCAGATAACTAAGGCTGTTGAGCTCTGCTTTAATCTTACAAATGATAACCAGAAGAACTTCAACAACCTTAGAGATGAGGTAGGCAAGTTTAAAATCTAAGTTTTACATTCTAACTTCGACTGTAATGTTTTTAATCTTACCGTTGCGTGCAAACAGGTCTGCTGTTTCTGTAGCGGTAAGAATAGTTCCGTTGCGGTGTTTTCCGTTGATTGTAACTGATGGACTACCGTTTGTTAGTTTGTAAACAATTGGAGTTCCACACCAGGTAAAGCTTAGTGAGCCTGCTGCTTCCCCGTCCTTAAAGAATTCAGATTTCTTTAAGATTACTGGTGCAAAGGCAGCACAACCGTTTACTATGTCAACGCCGAGTTCGCCCCAGCGGGTAAGAACTTCCTCTTTTACCTGACCTGTCATACCAGGCTGCTTTGCTCCCTGCAGGTACGGTGTATGTGAATAAGGGTCTGCCGGGAATGCACCGTACACGTCGGCCTCCTTATTAAATCCAATACCAGCGCGCACTTCGTAATAAGCAGCAGCCAAGTCTCTAACCACGTCGGCCGAAGCTCCCTGTCTCACAGCTGCAAAAGTGTTCTCCTGAGCGGCAAGCAGCAACTTAGAAACCATATGCCAGTAGATGCTTCCCAATCCTTCGTACGCATAGAAGGTTCCGCTGCGGCCTGTAAAGCTCTGGTGGTTAAAGGTCTTTTCGTAAAGGGCTTCGAGCGCTGCAAGCTCACGTGCTTTCGGCTTTTTGCTTGTCGGCAGTTTTTCGCAGAATTCGCGAAGGAAGCGGACATTTCGGAACTCACCGTTGAAGTGATATTTTCCGTTGCAGTCTGCATAAAGAATTGAGTCGCCTGTTTTTGCAATGAGTGCTCTGAGCTCTTCAACTTCAACGCTCTTAATTACGTTCTTTGCTTCAAAAGCAGCAAGCTCTTTGTTAGGGTAGAGCATGTAAGAGTTTTGACGTGGTTCGTACATGCGGCTCTTGCGAAGTGCCTTAAGAACGCTGAGTGCTTCTTCCGGCTTTAGAACTCCGGCAGAAAGAACTGCAACCTGACCTTCGAGCATTTCCTGAAGGTATTCAATTTCCATTTTTCCACCAAGACCGTTTGCTCCAAAGCCTGTAATCTTCATTGTGTTATAGGCGTGATAGAGTCCGTCTGAGCGGTGGTTCAATTCAATTGTAACTGTAATGTGTTCGAGAATTGCATTGAGGGTTGAAAGAAGCTCTGATTTTTTGAGAGCCTTTTCTGCAGAACCGTAGCCCTTCTTATAAAGAGCATTTCTTTCTTTTTCAAAAAGAAGACCTTCTGAATCTGTAAAGGCCTTACGAAGAGAGGCATTTGTTGCAGCCTTTTTAGCAGAAGTTTCTGTGTAGAGTTTTCCGAGTTCTTTAAAGCAGTCTGCAACAGCAGAAGGCAGCAGGAATTTTTCTGCATCTGAAGCGTCGAAAAGTTCGATGAGGAATTTAACAAAGCGGTGCAGGTAGTAGAGGGTTACCATAGAAAGTCCGTAACCTGCGAGTGCGTTGTTTGCGTCGTTCCATTCTGGGCGCTGAGTGTTAAGCCAGATTCCGCCTCCAGGAACAAAGTTTGCCATTTTTGCAATTACAACCTGAAGAAGCTTTGTTGCGAGAGTTACCATTGCAACCTCGCCTTCTCCGGCAGCACCAGAAGCAGTTACAAGCTTTGCATCTGAACCGGCAGCTGCGGCATGAGCCTTAAGTGTTGAGCTGAGTTTATAGTCGAAGGCAATAGTGTTTCGTGGGTCTGCAACAATATCTTTATAAGCTTTGATTCTGTAAGGAACATTTGAGCTTGCATAGATTTTTTCGCCAAGCTCGTTTACAAGCTGATTTTTATTAAGCTTTGCATAAACCTCGAGAAGCTTCTGAAGATAAATTACCTGATGATCTCCCCAATAACCAATCTGTGCCCAGGGATTATCCGGCTCAGGAATTTCCCAGTCGATTCCTTCGCGGGAAATGCGGTAAGGGTTGAAGCCTTCGATTGTCATTGCATTGAGGAATTTGGCGGTCATGTTTTTGATGTACTGTGGATATGACCATGCGAGGGCTTCCCAGTTCTGGAAGATGTCGCGCCAGTTTCCTTCGTAGTTTAAAATTGGATTTCCGTCGTTGTCGCGCAGGTGAATGTTAAAGCGGTTCCATGGACGGCTTGGGTCACCGTGGCGGCGACTGAAGGTGAGAGGCATGTATTCGTAGAACAGGCGTGAAAGCTGTGGGTTCATAAGCTTTTGAACTGCAGCTTCGAGTTCGCCATAATTTACAAAGCCGTCTTTGTCTGCACTGGCAGCGGCTTTTGCAGTTACTTTTTCTGTAAGCTTAACGAGTGCCTTGTTGCGCTGGCTTACGAATTTTACAAAATCTGTAAGGCTGATTTTTCCGTTGTTTGCAAAGAAACCGCCGCGCATAATATTGAACATTACGTTTTCGGAATGGTGTACGCAGGTCATTGTTTCTGCTGTATTTTGGAAACCGTCTGCTTCTGCAATGTAGGTTTCCATAAGTTTTTTACCTTCGCTGATATCGGCTTCGAGTGCCTTTGTGAGCTTTGTACGATCTGCGAGTTCGTTTTTGAGCTCTGCGATTTTTGCGGCGTCCAGGCGGGTGTCGAATACTTGGTACCATTCTGACGAACTACCGTTAGTTAGTGAACAGTCACAGCAGATATAAGCCGCAGGACGCTTTCCCTTTACAACATCAACAACCTCAACCTTGCCGTTTTCTGCAAACTGCTGTGGTGCCTCTGGAGAAAGAAGCAGAGTGTCTTTTGTGCTGAACCAGCTGATATTTGCAAACAGTCCTTCGCTTGGTTCTGCTTTATCTGTAACAATAGAGGAAACTGCAAAAAGTGCAAGATTTGAAGCTGCGTCTAAATCTGTTTTTTTATAGGCGTCGAGAAGTACACTGTTGTTGTTTTGGAAGTCTGCAGTTACGCAGGCAGGAAGAATATTGCGGCAGCCGTCGAGAACTTTTACTGTAACTGCTTTATCAGAAAGATTTGAAATTACACTTTTTTTTACGAGGCCGTATTTTGGAGAAGAGGTCCAGCCGTAGCGGAAGGAAAGCTTGAGTTCTTCATTTATTTCTTCGAACCAGACTTCGGTACCTTCGGCATTTTTATAAATGTTGCGGCTGATGTTTTTTTCTGCTAAGCGGCGGAGAGCTGGGCTTGCGCCGAGAGTAGCAAATGGTTCCCACACAACGGCCTTGTCGCCGTCTCCAACACGGATTGCGGTGTATGAGCCGGTGTAGCTTTTTGCATCGCTTACTTTATCTGCTGTGTAATATGGAAAAACTGCATGATCGCAGTCGATGCGGCCGGCGGTGATTCCGCCCTGTGACCAGCAGAAATTCCAGATGTCGGAAGAGCTGGTGATGGTCATAAAGAAGTCGTCCATGTAATCGTAGTTTTCGATTTTGTAAAACTGTTCACCGTTAAGAGTTGTGAAGTGGCCGTTTGCTTTTTTCATATTTACCTCAATTTATAAAAGTACTCACCGGGGTCTTAGGGGCTTTGCCCCTAGGAGAGGGGGTAGCGTAAAACGCCGAAGGCGGTTGGAGCGAGGGGGAGACTTCCCCCACCTCTATCTATTCTTAAACCTAAACCACAATTTTTCATAAATCAATAAGAAGGTGCGTAAAATTCGGCTTAAAACCGAAATATTTACACCTTTATGAAAATTTACAAACTTTTCAGATAGTCCTTGTGCGTCTATACTCCAAAATGTAAGCGAGGTACTGTCATGAAAAAGAAAAACAATGAATTGCCAGTAATTCCAAAGAAATCATTCTGGGCCAGACTGCACGAAGAAAAATACCTGCAGGTTATGGCACTTCTTGGAATCGTATGGATGCTGGTTTTTAATTACATCCCTATGTACGGAATTCTTATTGCTTTTAAGAAAAACTTTTTTATTACAACTCCTTTGTTCAGCAAAAAGTTTTTTACTACCCCTTGGGCTCCTAACGGCGGATTCCAGCACTTTATTAACTTTTTTAAGGATGAGGAATTTTTCAACGTAATGGCTAACACTTTGGGAATCAGTATTCTTAAGCTGATTTTCAACTTCACTCTTCCGATTGTGTTTGCTCTTCTTTTGAACGAAGTAAGAAACATCAGATTCAAGAAAGCGGTTCAGACTATTACTTATATGCCACACTTCCTTTCGTGGGTTGTTCTTGGCGGTATTCTTACTACCTGGCTTGGCGAAGGCGGACTCTTTAATGACATTCTTATCAAAACAGGAATCCTTAAAGAAGGAATACCTTTCCTTGCTTATCCAAAATATTTCTGGGCAATTACAGTTATTTCTGATTTGTGGAAAGAGCTTGGCTGGTCTGCAATTATTTACCTTGCTGCAATTTCCGGAATTGATCAGGAAATGTATGAAGCGGCAAAGGTTGACGGTGCAAGCCGCTGGAAGCAGATCTGGACAATTACACTTCCTTCTATTGCACCTACAGTAACAATTATGTTCATTCTTGCTGTTGGTGGTCTTTTGAATACAAACTTCGATCAGATTTTGGTTTTGAATAATCCTTTGAACGCACCACGCAGTAACGTACTTGATATCTATGTTTACCAGACTGCTATGCGCGGTATGAGATATTCATATGCTTCGGCTATCGGTTTGTTTAAGTCGGTAATTGCATTCATCCTTTTGTTCATTGCAAATCAGGTTACCAAGAAACTGAACGATACATCGTTGTTCTAGATTCCCGGGTCAAGCCCGAGAATGACACAGTCAGGAGGATTTAGATTATGGCACATTCAAGATTAAATAGAATTACAACTGGAGACGTTATCATCGGTGCAATCATGGTATTGCTTTGCTTTGCAGCTCTCTATCCGGTATGGTACACAATCATCATTTCTTTCAATGATTCAAATGATGCACTTCGTGGTGGTATTTACTGGTTCCCTAGAAAGTTTAGTCTCCAGAGCTATAAAACTGTTTTCCAGGATAAGACAATTATCCGGGCATTCATGATTACAGTTTTGCGTACAGTAATTGGTACAGTATCCAGCGTTTTCTTCACTGCAATGGTAGGATACGCTTTTTCTAAAAAGCACATTATGGGAAATAAGGTTTATACAATCATCGGAACAATCACAATGTTCTTTGGTGGCGGTTTGATTCCTTACTTCATTACGTTGAAGAACCTTGGTCTTTACGACAACTTCCTGGTTTATATCATTCCAAGCTTGTTCAACTTTTATAACATGATAATCTTCATGTCTTTCTTCCGCGGCCTTCCTGCCGGACTCGAAGAATCTGCTAAGCTCGACGGTGCAAACGACATGCTGATTTTTATAAAAATTATACTCCCTTTATCTATGCCGGTAATTGCAACAATTGCGCTCTTCAATGGAGTCGGTCACTGGAACGATTATTTTGCTGGAGTTATGTACATCAACAAAGCCGAGTTACAGCCTATTCAGACTTATTTGTATCGTGTTGTTGCCAGTGCATCTGCTTCTAAAGCAGTTGTTGCAATGCCTGCCGGCGTTTCTGCACAGCAGGTTAGCTCACAGTCGGTTCGTCTTGCAACCATGGTTGTTACAACCTTCCCGATTATGTGTGTATATCCATTCCTGCAGAAATACTTTGTAAAGGGAATGCTGATTGGTTCTATTAAAGGTTAATTTGGATAATATTTATAGGAGGAAATAAATATGAAAAAATTTAAGGTAGTAGCATTAGGTTTTGCTATGGTTGCTGCAATGTCACTCGCAGGCTGCAGCAAGAAAGAAGCTGCTCCAAAAGCAGAAGCAAAAGCATCTGCAGAAGTAGCAGGCTGGAAAGCAAATGCGGACAAGCCGATTAAATTCGACTGGTACATTAACTTCAGCTGGTTTGCTCGCCATTGGGGAGACTCAAAGGTTTCTAAGTACATTACTCAGAAAACAGGTGTAGATGTAAACTTCATCGTTCCTGCAGGAAATGAAGCAGAGAAATTGAATGCTATGATCGCCGGTGACGCTCTTCCAGATCTCATTACTTTGGGATGGTGGGAAGGTCAGATTCCTATGATGATTGATGCAGATCTTCTGTA
>JAEEGL015086797.1_pt1 | contig 16093 bp, 19 predicted proteins | sample 9134231 | NCBI WGS metagenome assembly JAEEGL01 (sample SAMN16246548, study PRJNA631951) | gut metagenome | biome: gut microbiome; feature: rumen; material: fiber-attached | host: Bos | place: Iran: Karaj | collected 2018-10
TCTTCTCATCTTCATAAATCTTATATGACGGAATTTCACCGTTGATAATTTTCGTAAAAATACTTGCCATATCCCTATTTTATCAGATATGAAAAAGCCGGACATCAGTCCGGCATCTCTTTATAGAACTTTAGAATCACCCCCTCGTCTTCAACAGCAATTTTAAAATAGTCCCCCTTCATCACTGCAAACTTCGGCAAAATCATTCTACCCTTGCCATCGACAGTTCGCTTCGCAAACTCCGGCACCTTTTCGGTCCCGTCATCAATCGTAACGTGCAACATCGACGACTCGTCATCAAGAAGATAGAAATAAACCTTAGAGTTATGCGGAATCAATCCAAACAAATTAACCCTTCTCTGGGAATCTATCTTCCCATATGCAAAGTACTTCATATACGCCACCTCCCAAGTGTGATTGTACTATTATAGCACAAAATATAAATGAAGTCAAGATAAGCCAAAATGCTATAATTACAAAAAAGGAGAGTCAAAATGTCATACAAACAAGCAAAAGAGTTCACCGACAAATTCTACGGCGACGACGCTTTTACGACCGAAATTATCAAAGCCAATAGCGATGTGAAAACCAACCACAAACCAGACGAAAAAGAGCAGCTTGAGCTCTTTGTTAAAGCCGGCAAGAAAGCAGGCTACGATTTTACGCCAGACGAATTCAAGGCCGCATCAAAAGAATATTTCGACACCCTTACCGGCTGGCAAGCCATCAACAAAATTCTTCATATCGCTAAACTCGCCAAAAAGGTCGAAAAGTCCGACATATAAATCACCTGCTTGCTAAAAATAGCAACCCTGCGGGGTTGCTTTTTATCGAGCTTCTGGCGGAAGCGAGAGGATTCGAACCTCCGAGACCTTTCAGCCTACACGATTTCGAGTCGTGCGCCTTCAACCACTCGGCCACGCTTCCATTTCTTATCTTATCACAATTCTTGCTAATCTGACACAAAACACCAAACAATACTTCTTGCGCGATTATTGACCGAGCAAACGATAATTTGAAGACAAAATCGCCTAGATGGGTATTTCTTGTTGCCTTGCGCGACTACTGGTCGAGCAAAAGCAATTCGTAGATAAAATCGATCAGATGGGAGTTTTCTTGCTGCCTCGCGCGACTACTGGTCTAACAATAGTAATTCGAGAATAAAAATGTCTAGGAGGGTATTTTCTTGTTGTCTTGCGCGATTATTGACCGAGCAATGACAACAAAAAATGCCCTAATAGGCATTTTTAACTCGAATTATGGTATGCCCGATACGATTCGAACGTACGACCTTCAGCTCCGCAAGCTGACGCTCTATCCAACTGAGCTACGGGCACATATGTGGATTTAATACGCCACGAAGGCGTAATTAATTCCACCGTTCAAAGATTAAACGAACGTCGCGCGAGCCAAGACCGAAGTCAAGGCAAATCGTGATAAACGCTATTATAGCACATTTTTAAGAGAAATGATATACTATTTTTATGGCAGCACAGCAGAAGAAATCCGGACTCAAACCAAAACTCCAAAAAGCCAAGGCAAAATTTTTCAAGACCTACTATAGCAATCCAGCCAAGGATCTGAAAATCATCGCCATCACTGGCAACAATGGGCGGGATATCACTGCGCACTATATGCAGGAAATAATCAAACTTCGCGACGCACGCGTCGGGCTAATCATTGACCCAAAATCAACCTCTAGCCTCTATAAGCAACTCTACAAAATCTGGAAAACCGGCAGCGATTATGCCGTTGTTTCCGTTGAAAGCAGAGGACTCGCGAATCATCTATTCTATGGCATTCCAATCCACGTCGCTATCATTACCGATGATCTCGGTATAAGCACTACGCCAGAGACTTATCTTCCAGATGACGCCAAAGCAATCCTCTTTAATACCAGCCCGAACTTCAGCATTCTTAATCGCAACGATCCGAGCTATCGTATCTTCGTAGAATACCCAGCCAAGACCGCAACCTTCTCTTACGGCAACAGCCACGCTGCTGATCTTAAAATCATCCCAGGCAAACTCTACAAGCACGGTACCGAAGCAACTATCGCCTATCTCGGCGAACGCTTTGACGTAGCAACATATCTCACGCATCCAGCCATATGTGATTATATGGCCGCCGCCGCTATGGCCGCTTACGCACTTGGTTTCAACTCCGACAACATCATCGACGGCATCGCAAACTACGAACCAGTGCAACCAAAGACCAACTAACAAAAATACCCCCTCAAACGAGGGGTATTTTTATATCTTCGTAAGCGCCTTTTTAATTTCGTCTAGTTCGTAATATTTATGTGCGCCATCAGCACGCTCAATCGTCTTCTCGTTACCTTTACCAAGGAAAAGCACCGTATCACCCTTACGCGCCGTCTTGCAAGCTAGCAGCACGGCTTTTGATCTATCATGCTCGACCATAATCTCACACTTCGTATTTTTGCGCACACCTACCGCAATCTGTTCAATAATCTCGTCGCCTGGCGTATCGCGGTCGTCTTCTTCGGTCAAAATCACAATATCAGCGTATTTGCCTGCAATTTCTCCCATCGGCTCCCGTTTTGATGGATCGCGCCGACCGCCCGCCGAGCCAAACATTACAATTAATCGCCCCTTCGTAGCTTTTCGCATATCTGGGAGTAGCTGCTCAAACGCATCCGGCGTATGCGCATAATCCATAATCGCAGCAAAACCCTTATCGTTCGATACTGTCACCATTCGACCCTCGACCTCAGTTAGTGCATGAATACCTTTAGCGATTTCCTTATCCGACAGACCGACCTTTCGACCAACTGCTATACAGGCCAGGGAATTATAGACGTTAAAACGCCCTGCAATCTGTGTCTTTACGCCCATACCGTCATCAGTCGTGTAACTAACGCCCTGCGGCTTTAGCTCAATATCTATCGCCTTTAGCTGGCCTTTATTAATGCCATATGTCACATAATCATTCACGTCTTGTTCAAAGAATTTTGCCGACTTGTCGTCTGCATTAATGACACCAAATTTAGCTTTCTTGAACAGTTTTCTTTTCGCATCACGATATCGTTCAAATGTTTTATGATAATCCAAGTGTTCATGTGTAACATTTGTGAGCACCGCAATATCAATCGGAATACCAAGATCGCGATGCTGAGCAAGCGCATGACTCGTAAGCTCTATTACTAAATACTCGGCTCCACTATCAGCTATTGTTTTAATGCGTTTATTAAGAAGCTTCACATCAACCGTCGTCATGTGCTCCATCTGCTCATGAATTTTGTCGACACCCCAACCAACCGTCGTCATTACACCGGCCTTACGCCCAGATTCATTCAGCATCTTCCAAATCATAAAAGACGTCGTTGTCTTACCATTTGTTCCCGTAATACCAATTACTTTCATTCGTTTCGCCGGGAAACCACTCTTAAGTCCATAAAAAACCGACTTCCCAACATGATATGGAATCACTAGGGAATCATAAAAAGGAATTTTTTCTCTCATACCCATACTCTAATTGTACTCTAGAAAGTGCCAATTGACTCGTCATTGTTTACGCAGGTCACAAGACCGCGCAAAATCGTCTTTATGTCTAGCGAAGCGTCTTCGCAGCCAAACGCCGACTGTGTTGCTGCTAAATACTTCCATTCTCCGTCAGCCGTGTTGTCTTTATAAAAATACACCGTCGCCCCCGAAGATTTTTCCTCACCTTCAACCACTATATAGCTATAGTCCGAGTTGATCATTATCTTAAAGTTGCTTTTTATCTCATGCGCCAGTCGCTTGGTATTTTCGATGATAGCTGTTTTTTCAACAGTAAATGGCTTCGGCTTAATGACCTCTTCCTTCTTCTGATTCTGTGCTGTAATTTTACTTTCAAGCGACTCAACCGTCTTCTCTAGCTCCGTAATCTTCGCCGCCGAAGTCTCTTTTTCTTCCTCGAGCCCCCGAATAGTCACGTTGCGATTAGATACTTCTACCTTCAATTTGTCTGCTTCATTTTCATCAGTCAGCCTAAAGAAAAGAATCGTAAATACAATACTCGCTACTACAAAAAGCGCAATCGCTATAATCGCCACTATCCGCCATACCTTACTTACGCCAGGCTTATCAAGCGAATAGTCGCCCGCAAGTCGCGCTTCAAACGAATCTCCATTCATTACTTACCAGTATAGCATAAGCGGTTCTGCATGTTACAATTGGGAAAAGGAGTAAAAATGAGCAAATTCGACGACCAGTATTTGGACTTATGTGAAAAAATTCTCAAACACGGAGAGCGTATCGTCAACTACGCAACCACCGACAAGCGTAAAGACAAAGCCGCAACCAGCAATATTCCTGACCATGCCGCCCAAGGCGCCCTCCAATCAGCCACTATCCGTCTTCCGCATCAAATCCTCCAATTCGACCTATCCGCAGAATTTCCGATTCTAACTACAAAATTCGTCGCTTTCAAAACGGCCGTTCTTGAAATGCTTTGGATCTATCAACAACAAAGCAACGACGTCCGCTGGCTCCATGACCGCGGCATCAAAATTTGGGACGAATGGGAAATTCCCGAAGATGGCAAATATCAGGGCAGAGAATGGGACCCAAAAGAATATGCGCATACCATCGGTACCGCCTACGGTTGGATCGTTAAACGCTATCAACTTACTCAAAGCCTCATCGAAACCCTTAAGACTAATCCTGGCAATCGCCGCATGATTATGTCGCTCTGGCAAAACGAATGGCTCCCAACCGCCGCTCTTCCTAGTTGTGTCTGGAATACGCAATGGCATGTATCAAAAGCCGACAGCAAAAAGCCTCGTCTTAATATGATGGTTACCGTTCGCAGTAATGACGTTCCTCTCGGTATGCCATTTAACGTCGCTCAATATGCCGTCTTATGCCACCTAATCGCTCAAAGCGTTGGTATGGAAGCCGGACAAATGACCTACGTCATCAACGACGCCCATATCTATGAAAATCAAATCGACGGCATCAAAGAACAGCTCCGTCGCCGCGACGAGAAAATCAAGGCCGACGGCAAACTCTTCGATGCGCCAAAACTCTGGATCAATCCAGAAATAAAAGACTTCTTTAAATTCGACAGCAGCAAAGAGCTAAAGGATATTAAGCTCATCGATTACCAGCATCAAGGCAAAATCAAAATGGAGGTTACTGCCTGATGAGCTTCTCTTTAATCGCCGCTATTGGCAAAAACAATGAACTCGGCAAAAAAGGCGGCCTCGTCTTCAAAATTCCTGGCGACCTCAAATTCTTCAAAAAAGTCACCATCGGCCACCCCGTTTTCATGGGACTTAATACCTGGCGCAGCCTCCCAGGCAAACTCCCCGGTCGCGAGCACTTCGTGCTTACCCCCGACGCCAAAGACGTACCTGACGACTTAAACGCCGTTACCGACCTTGACGCTTTTATCGCCAAACATAAAAACACTGACGAAGAAATCTTCGTTATCGGCGGCGGCATGGTCTATAAACAGATGCTTCCACACTGCACCAAACTCTATCTTACCGAAGTCAACGCCTCCGACAAAGACGCAGATACATTCTTTCCAGAATTCAGCCGCAAAAACTATAACAGAGAAATCCTAGGCCACGGCGTAGATAACGACATCGCCTATGACCACGTACTATATACAAAAAAGTGATTATCCACGCAACTTTGCGTACGCCTTGCGCGCAGCATTACCAACTGCCGAATCCTTTGGTAGTATTTTACGGGCAGCCTTCTTGACTATCCCCACATCCTCCTTGTATAAAGGATCCAAAAGCGGCATTCTCGCCAAAAGCTCTTCATAAAAAACCGTATTGCGCGCATATTGCCAGAACAAATCCGCGTAATCAACACTCGGATCTTGCCATGGTTTGTTTGGGCCAGCGTAGTGCACGACTTTTGGCGACATATAGGCTTTGTCATATTCATCCTGTAGCACCTTCGGCGCCAAGCTGATTATTTCCTTGCGTCGTTTAAATAGCCAATCATACATAACATTCCAGGCCATATCGACATACTTCACTTTACCTTGAGCTAAATAATTCAATACATCCTGATCGAGCAGCTCCCAATCATACGAACCAGCAAATTTTAGCATTTCATCAACGGATGTCTGTTTCCGGAACTCGTCCAAATTAAACAATAACACCCCCGCCTGGAAATACTCATAAGGCTTTTGTATTTTTAGGATATTATCCATATAGTTCTTTTTGTTTTTCTCGTAACCGTTATATAAACCCGCCGTGTCCGCATCGTGACAAGCACCAAGTAAATACCCATTAATATTTACCTTATAAAGCTCCGCCACATCGGCATTGATAACAATGTCAGCATCCATATAAAGCAACTTGCTATAACGCGGTAGAATCTCTGGCATTAATAACCTAAACCATGTCTCTATCGTAAAGTGCCCCCGCAAAAACATCTTTTTAAAGCGCACTTCGTGTGCTGATATATCCAAAAAGCGGATCGAAATATTATTATGCCCACTAGCTAAGTTCTTGAGGCGTTTTTTATTATGCGCGCTCATATCTTTATTCATAATAATAATATCGTAATTAGACTTATTGCTTGTATGTTCAATCAATGATTCTATCGTTACGCCTAGGTATGGAACATAGTAGTTGTTTGCACTAAAAACAACCGGAACATTATTCGTCTTAAATGCTGGCTCCGACACTTCGTCGACATCCGTATTTTTTATATAAACAGTTTGCAGCTCTTTCATCTTCAGCTCTGGATGGTCATGCTTCAGCTTCATTGTATAGATATTGAATAATCGTTCCGCAAGATGTCCAACCGTCCTATATGCCTCAACAGTATAATTTGTATAATCAATTCTCTTATGACATTCAGCCAAAACATCGAATAACCACTTACAATAATCGAAAAACAGCTCTTTCTTCATAATGTACATATTGTTTAGATATGACATATGGCCATCCATATATGCTTCAGCATAAGACTCGTACTCAGGATATTTTTCACGAATCACATCTTTCATGATTTCTAGATCCGCTAGATTCAAAAAACCCGACGCGGCATACTGTGAATACATGTTTTTGCCCATACCAGGCATTTTTGCCGTGTCTTTGCATACCGGCAATACCATGTCATGCGCTTCGACAATTTTTCGAACATTTTCATCGTCAAGTCCGTATTTCTGCTCAAAATCATTCAATAACGCATCCTCAACAACATTACCATAGTCATCTTCTTGCCAATCGCCAGAAAATGACATATATCGTCGATAATGAAAGAAGCCATAATAATCAGCGTCTAGATTCTTCCACGCCCAATACTGCGCAGTCAGTTCGCAATACATCGGATTTAACTCGGAAATATTTTTTCCGTCATTGTCATGAAGCATATCAGGGAAGAGCGCCTTACTATTCGCGCTATTTACCTGAATCGGCTCAATAATATCACTCTTTATGTATTTTGCGGGCTTATGACAAGTTATAAGAATCTTGATACGTTTTTTACTAGTAGACATATCTGAATTATAGCATAGCCCCCAATCCCTATCTTATATGTTACAATATGACATATGAATAGAGGTCAGCCAAAAATTAAAATACTTATTTCCTGCCACAAGCCATCCGTTTTTCTTTCAAACAATATTCTCGAACCCATCCAGCTAAACTGCGCAAATTCTAAAAACCACTTCAAAGATACTCTCCATGACGACAAAGGAGATAATATCTCAAAACTCAACCCTATGTACTGCGAGCTAACTGCGCAGTATTGGGCGTGGAAGAATCTAGATGTAGACTACTATGGCTTTTGTCACTACCGCCGCTATTTTAACTTTTCTTCTAACGTCTACGAAGAAGACGCCTTCGGCAACGTTGTCGAGCAGTACCCAGGGAAATACGCTATCGAAAAATACGGTCTCGACGAAGACACAATTCGCTCAGTCATTGGCGACAACGATATTATCATCACTACGAAAAAAGATATTCGCAACATGCCAGGGGACGCAAAAACAACGCTTGAACAATACCAGCAGGCACCGCTTCTTCACGGCAAAGATATTCTCGCCGTCCAAAAAATAATTGACGAAAAAACGCCAGAATATAGCGAAGCTGCTAAACAATTCTTAAATGGCCCAACCACTTGTTTCTGCAACATGTATATTCTTAAAAAAGAGATCTTCTTTGAATACTGCGAATGGCTTTTCATGATTCTTGATGAATTTTGTAAACGCACCGACATGGATAAATACAGCGTCGAAGCACTTCGTACTCCAGGCCATCTATCAGAACGTCTTTTTAACATCTTCTTAATTAAGAAGACGGCCGAAAACAGTAATCTCAAAGTCAAAGAGCTTCAAAGCGTATTCTTCCAAAAAACCGACCCTCAGCCACCAATCGAACCAATCTTCAAGCAAAAATCCGTTCCAATCGTAATGGCGGCCAATAACGCATTCGTACCTGTTTTTGCAACCTGCCTTCAATCCATTATCGACACGTCATCTGCAAACAACAATTATGATATCGTCCTAATTCAATCCGACATTACGCCAGAAAATAAACAAATCCTTTCAGGAATGGTTGCTGACCACAAAAACATATCTCTACGATTTTATGATGCCGCAACATTACTCGCCGACTATAAGCTCGAAGCGCGACAACATATCAGCGTAGAAACCTACTATCGTTTCCTTATTCAGGAAGCTATGCCGTCATACGATAAGGTGCTATATATAGACTGCGACATCATCGTCAAACGCGATTTAGCCGAACTATTTAATACGAACGTTAATGGTTATATGTTGGCAGCTACACTCGATCCAGATTTTATCGGACAATATAATGGCGCATACGCGATGACAAAGCGCTATGCAGAAGAAACACTAGAGCTAAAAGATCCATACACTTATTTTCAAGCCGGCATCATTTTATTTAATGAAAAAGAGATGCGAAAAGCCCATACTCTAACCGAATGGCTTAATTTCTGCACCAGGCCATATCGCTATAGCGACCAAGATGTTCTTAATGTTTTCTGCCAAGGTCACGTCAAATATCTCGATATGGCCTGGAATATGATTTATGACTGCAACCACGACCGTATCGAAAAGGTCATTAAATTTGCACCTAAAGACATTCAGACACAATATCTTGCCGCGCACAATAATCCAAATATCATACACTATGCTGGATTTATGAAGCCGTGGCATAATCCCTACGAAGAATATTCGCAAGATTTTTGGCAAGCTGCACGAAAAACACCATACTACGAGCAACTCTTATACTCAATGAATACTCGATATACAAAACAAGAAATAGATATCTATTCAATTGCTAACTCATTCACTGTCCGTAATCGCAATCGCGCTAAGACTGTCGCCAGAGCGATCACTCGTCTTCCTAAAAAAATAATCCGACGAAAAAATGATAAATAAACGCCGGTTACCACAATTAGATATCGCCCGAACGGTCGCAATTGCTCTGGTAGTTTTTTGCCATAGCACTGAATCGATCTGTCTTTCTGTTAACCCTTCTTTTTCAGATTACGGATCATTTTCAAGAGCACTCATCATAGCCTTAGAGACTACGGCGCGTATCGGAGTTCCACTATTCCTATTTCTAACCGGCTTCTTGCTATTATCCAAAGATTATACAAAAAACAACATTTCTACATTCTACAAGAAACACATACCGCCTCTCATTATATGCTACGCATTATTTACCATAGTCTACAATGTCATCCAAGGAAACCCTAGTGTAGGCTCCATTATTCGACAGCTATTATTCCTCGAGACATCCAAAACCGTCCAGCTCTGGTATTTGCCCGGAATCATAGGAGTGTATTTTCTTTTACCTTTTGTATCCATCGTCCTACACTCTGTCAGTAAACGTCAGCTCAAACTTCCGCTCATCCTGTGTTTCCTATCGTTTTTCATAATCCCTACAGCCAATGAATATATAACGTCCATCGGTCATAATTCGATATCGCCTCAACTAGACCTTAGCTTTACTGGAGGACAATTTGGTTTTTATTTAGTACTCGGATATCTCTTTTACTGTTCTAAAGACAAAATCAAAAAAATAGTAAAAAACAAAAAAGTACGCATCATAGCAATTGTTACGTCGATACTATGCTACCTCTTTGCTATCTATCATTTCAGCATCATGCATAAAGCAACCGGAACAGTTTCAATATGGTATCATTTTATGGCGCTCCCAATCTTGGCATCATTCGTTTTCGCCATTTGTCTAGCCACTAAGAATAAAGAACGTCCACTATTTACGTCCATATCAAGAAGCGCAATGGGCATTTACCTAATACACCCACTGATCCAGATGGCCTTAACTCCAACACTTAAACAACTCCATATCCATTGGACTATCTATATTGCCATTCACCTAACTATATCGTTTATAACATCATATCTGATAGTATTGGTTGCTAGAAAACTATTTCCTAAACTAGCAAAAATCATCTTTTTAGCTAAATAATTAGCACTCTCAACTTGACAGTGCTAATTTAGCGCGCTACACTAGGGGTAGAACATTAAATCAAGGAGGAATTACTAACAATGTCCATCAAGCCTCTCGCTGATCGCGTCGTCGCCACAAAAGATGCCGCTACCAGCAAAACCGCATCCGGCATTCTCTTAGGCGAAGCAAAAGAGAAGTCAACTACTGCTACCGTCGAATCCGTCGGTCCAGACGTCAAAACCGTCAAAAAGGGTGACCGTATTTTATATCGCGAATATTCCGCTACCGAAATCAAATACGACGGCGCTGACTACCTCATCGTCAAAGAAGAGGACATTTTAGCCACTTTATAATGGCTTTGTCTGCGTATTACCTTGTTTTCTCGGAACGTACGCAGTCACGACGAGTATAAATCTTTTGCCCCGTAACGACGGGCGCAAAAGATTGGTTCCGAGAAAACAAGACAATACGCTAGATAAGGAGATTATAAAATGGCTAAAAAAATATTCTACGACGCTGAGGCACGCGAAAAAGTCCTCGGTGGCGCCAAGGCTCTCTATGACGCCGTTAAAGTTACCTTTGGTCCAAAAGGCCGCAACGTAGTTATCGAGAAAAACTATGGCGCCCCAACCATTACGCACGATGGCGTAACCGTCGCTGAAGCCGTCGACCTTGGAAATGAAGACGACGAAACACTCGGCTACCAACTCGGAGCTAAGCTCATTAAGACTGCTGCTCAAAAACTCAATAAGGTTGCTGGCGATGGCACCACTACCGTAACAGTCCTCACCTATAACATTATCGCTGAGGCTAACAAGCTTATTGCCGCAGGACATAATCCAATGGATCTCAGGAAGGGCATTGAAGCTGCCGGCGCCGAAGTAGTAAAAGGCATTAACAAGACAGCCGAGCAAATCGCCGGCGACAGTACTAAGGTTGCCGAAGTTGCCACCATCTCGGCCGGTGATGCCGAAATCGGCAAACTTATCGCTGATGTTATTTCTAAGATTGGCAAAGACGGCGTCGTTACCGTCGAACAAGGCCAAGGCCTCGAGATGCAGTCAGAAATTACTGAAGGCTACACTTACGACAAAGGCTACGCTTCGCCATTCTTCGTTACTGACACTCAGCGCCAAGAAGCCACCTTTGATAAGCCTTCTATCCTTATTACCGATAAGAAGCTCAGTGCCGTGAGCGACATCGTTCCATTCCTCGAAAAAATGGCTCAAACCGGCCGCAAAGACCTAGTTCTCATCGCCGAAGACGTCGAAGGTGAAGCACTTTCTGTCCTCGTACTCAATAAACTCAAAGGCGTCTTCAATACGCTAGTACTCAAAGCTCCATCTTTTGGCGAGCAGCGCAAGGCTGTAATGGAAGATATCGCCACTCTCACTGGCGCCACTGTCGTATCTGGCGAAAAGGGCATGAGCCTCGAGGATTCAGGCCTAGAAGTCCTTGGTCAAGCCCGCAAAATCATAGCCACCAAAGACCAGACAACTATTATCAATGGCTCCGGCAGCTCGCACGAAGTTAAAGAGCGCATCGCCGAAATCAAATCTCAGGCCGAAGCGGCAACTTCGGACTATGAAACCGAACAACTCGAAAAGCGCGCCGCCGCTCTTGCTGGTCGTGTCGCTGTAATTAAAGTCGGCGGTGCCACCGAAACCGAAATTGACGAGAAAAAATATCGCGTCGATGACGCTGTTGCTGCAACCAAAGCCGCACTCGACGAAGGCATCGTCCCAGGCGGCGGCGTAACACTCGTAAATCTCGCTAAAAACATTAAGAGTAAAAATGCTGGCGCAGATATCTTAAGAGCCGCACTTAAAGCTCCATTCACTCAAATTATGGAAAATGCTGGCCTCAACTCGCAAGCTCTTCTCGCTCAGGTTGAAGCCTCAAAAGACGGGCAGGGTATTAATGTCATGACTCCAGAAAAAGGCATCATCGACCTCAAACAGGCCGGCGTCATTGATCCAGCTCGCGTCACTCGCGAAGCCGTCCAAAATGCTGTCAGCATTGCTGCAACAACTATTACTATGGGAGCACTCATCGTCGAGCTACCAAACAAAGACGAAGCCGCTGCCGCCGCAAGCATGGGCGGCGGAATGTACTAAAAGCATTCCCCCCAACATACAAAATACTTCAGGCGAAAACCTGAAGTATTTTTAAAGGCAAGTATTCTTTATAACTTAAGCAGCGGCACCGCCAAGCTTATCGATTTCTTCTACGATATAGAGAAGCGCATCTGCCTTAGCCTGCTCATCCGTCAAAGTCTTTGCAATATTATAAGCCGGCTCGATACAAGTCTTATCGTTCGTCGATTCAATAATTTCCTTGTAAATCTTGAATTTTTTATCAGGGGTCGCCTCAATTTTATCGACAATCGGCTTCAAATCAGACAAAGCTGCTGACTTTACGCGATCTAAATCCGCATCACCGCTTGTTGCAGGAGCCGTTGCAGGAGCAGTTGTAGGAGCAGCCACTGGCGCCTCCTCGACTAGTGCTGGCGCAACCGGCGCTGCCGGCGTCTCAGTCTCCTCAGGAGCCGCTACTGGCTCCGGCATTGGCGGAGTCGTTAATCCACCCAAATCTGGCACCTCTGGCGCTGGCGGCGTACCTAAATCAACCGTCGAAGTATCCGCTGCGGCAGTAAGATCCGCTACAGGATCGCTCGTTGTACCGCCTGGATTAGTTATACTATTTATTGCCTGTTGCAACTCATCTGGAGTTGCCGTATTATCTTGGTCCATACTTGCCCACCTTATATATTTTAATTACATCTATAATAACACGCTTACGCCTAAATACGCAAGAAGCGCACCAAGCGATCGAGCATATCAATCTTCACTGGCTCCATCGGTAACCTCATGCCAAATATATCAACAATCTGCTCGCCTTCAGCTTCAGGGAAGTATACCCTCACCCTTGGGCTAAAGCGCTTCTTTGGCACTAATACGATGCTATAATGATTATTCTCATTCATTACACCAAAAGACCTAAACTGATCAAACGTATACAGATTATTTCCCTCAGACAAGCCCTTATCGGACAGGGAATAGTGCAAAAGGCGCGGCGGTCTTAGGGTATAGATTAAAAGCGAAATCGCCGCAACAACAATCAATGCGATAAAAGTCCACTGCTGTAAAAAGAATGCCAATGCACATAAGCCTAAAACAACAATAATAAAGCCGATATACCATCCAGCGTTCTTCTTATACTCGATATGTTCACGAGCTTCCCAGTTCACGATTGTCTTTTTCGCCATAATACTTAAATTATACCACAAGCATAATAACACCCCATCAAAAAATGCCCCTATAAGAGCATCTTTTGGCGGAGGGTGAGAGATTCGAACTCTCGCACCAGCTTTCGCCAGTCTAACGATTTAGCAAACCGTCCCCTTCAGCCACTTGGGTAACCCTCCAATATCAAATATTCTATCACAAATGACGCCGTCTTGCCAGCAGACTGGACAAAATGCGTATTTTTGTTGTATAATAAATTTAATATGAATAAGGTTATCACAAGAGCAAGTCAACTACTAATCAGCGCATCTGCTGCTATTATTTTATTCTCTGGCCGCGTTTTCGCCGCTGAAGAACCTGTTGAGAATCCTGCGTTAACCGGCGCCAAGATCGCGAAAGCCGACGGCATGCCAACCGAACTCATCGGCGCAGACGGTGTCTTCACTAAGATTACCAATACCATCCTCTATGCAGTTGGCATTATCTCCGTCGTCATGCTTATTTACGGCGGCCTTCGCTATGTTGTATCTGGTGGCGATAGTAAAAAGGTTACCGATGCCAAAAATACCATCATGTACGCCATCATCGGCCTTATCATCGCAATTCTTTCATTTGCCATCGTAAACTTCGTAATCAACGCCGTCGGCGGCGAAGCTTAATTATCATTGCTTCTCGCAATTATCGCAACCGCAAGCTGCCTGGCACCCGCTTTTTGCATCTCATTGCACGCCGCAAGCATCGAGCTTCCCGTCGTCCAAACATCATCGACAAGCAAATACTTCTTAGTAGGATCGACCGCGCTCGCCCGATAAGCCATACTAGCCTGCAAGCGCCGTTCTTTATTATTCGCGCCCACCTGGACTGAGTTACGTGCTCGCTCAAGCGCCTTGTCGACCTCGAACCTCATATTTCTACAAATTAAATCTATGTGATCAAAGCCACGCACGCGTATATGCCTCCGAATCGTAGGAAGAGGCACGAGGGTATAATCATCATCAATAATCGCCTCTAATAGCTCCGCCAGCACAAAACTTACCGCTCGCACCGAATAGTATTTATATATCTCAATTAGCCTCGCCAATGCGCCCGTACGACTCGAAACACAGTACTGTTTGTAAAAGGGTAGTTTACAGCGCAAACATTGACTGTTATGGAGTCATTCGCCACAAGCCAGACAGCGCCCCTGTCGACTCGACAAAATGTAATTTTTACAACATTCACACAGAATTCCACCTACTTTTCCACAAGAAATACAGCTATGCGGACATAGTAATTCGCTTATGTTCCTAACCATTGTTTTTTTCACAACAAAACCTCCGTTTCTCTTGATTTTAGCGCCAACTACCCATATAATAAAGCGTAAGAGTGTAAATAGTGGAGGAATTTTATTACTATGGCTCGCAAACAAGACGAAATGAGTTTAGATGATGAGCTCACTGCCGCCTTCCTATCAGAGGAAGAAGGCAACGCTGGTTTGTCTGACGAAGGATTGGTGGAATCCGCAGAAGGCACTCCAGAAGAATTTACTGAAGAACCGGCCGACGACAACTGGGAAGACGAGACCGAAAATCTCCCTGGCCAATTAGCCGTCGATGTCTATGAGACTGCCGATAAACTAATTATTAAAGCACGCACTGCCGGCATTGAACGCAAAGATCTCGATGTTTCGATTTCCGACAACATCCTTACTATCTCTGGCGTCCTCAGCGGCGGCGAAGACGATCAAGCTACGCAATGGCATATTCAAGAGTGCTACTGGGGCGAATTCAGCCGCACCATCGCTCTTCCTGTCCAGGTCATCGAAGACGGCGTCGAAGCCGTTCTCAAAGATGGCGTTCTCACAATCTCCTTCGAGAAAGAGAAAGTCGACGAGCCAAAGCGTATCACTATTAACTAACAACAATCATCATCAAAATATCTCCGTTAATAAACGGAGATATTTTTTATAGAGTTGCTTCTTTTATTTCAATGCATTAGTTACAAAAAATACAATCGCAAACGCCAATAGCGCCACCACGAGACCAATGATACCGTATAGAATCGTGTCTTTACCTTTCTTGACCTTACCTGGATCGCCTTGCGAAGTAGCATAGGAAATCGCGCCAAGGATAATCATAATAACCGCGACTACGCCAATCATGCCAACAATGGCATATATGATAGCCCTAACCGGATTAGTAACATCCGTTTCCGAACCAGTCTTTGTGGCTATATCCGAAACCTTAGTACCGGCGTCGACCGCGAATATAGAAATCATTTTTATAGTGCTCCAAGCACGAAGTTAACAACCGCGAATGCTAGAAGGGCAACCACGAGACCAATGATACCATAAAGAATCGTGTCTTTACCTTTCTTGACCTTAGCAGGATCACCCTGAGATGTAGCATAGCTAATACCGCCGAGGATAATCATAACGACA
>JAEEGL015633370.1_pt1 | contig 16092 bp, 13 predicted proteins | sample 9134231 | NCBI WGS metagenome assembly JAEEGL01 (sample SAMN16246548, study PRJNA631951) | gut metagenome | biome: gut microbiome; feature: rumen; material: fiber-attached | host: Bos | place: Iran: Karaj | collected 2018-10
CATGTGGCGTTCGCGGCTCTAACAGCCCACCGGGCTGTTATTGACCAGCGGTGAGGCCTGTAGGGTCCGCGGGTAGGTCTCGGTCGACGCCGGCGAACCAATCCTTTTTCGGCGGTCATTGGTCTTTGGTCATTGGTCATTAGTCGTCTGCGCTTACGCTTGACAAAGTTGCTCCGCTGACGCAGACGGATCGTCGGACACGTTTTGCGCGGCAGAATATCTTGTCATTGGTCGGCTGTGTTTGTGCGTCATTGCGAGCCTCCGAAGGAGCCGTGGCAAAGCCCAATGGCCTCTCGCGACCCATGTGGCGTTCGCGGCTCTAACAGCCCACCGGGCTGTTATTCACTACCGCTCACGGCTCTAAAGTCCACTGGACTGTCATTCACTACCGCTGCGAGCCGTTCCTTCGTCAAGCTGTTAGCTGTCAGCTTTTAGCTGTTAGAGAGCGGCGCGTTGCGCCGCTTTTCTTGTCATTTGTCGTTGGTCATTGGTCATTGGTCATTGGTCGATGGTCGACGGTCGTTGGCCTTTTGTGCGTCATTGCGAGCCTGTCAGAGGCAGGCGTGGCAATCCGTAACCTCACACCGCTTTTGGTGTGTTGGCTCCTCGTGCCTCTTCCAGCGTCATTGCGAGGAAAGCCCGCAGGGCTTGACGTGGCAATCCGTTCTTGATTTGTGAAAGTGGGGTACGGATTGCCGCACTCGCTTCGCTCGTTCGCAATGACGCTTCGCGGAAGCGGCTTACGTAACGCTCACTCGCAATGACGCATAAGGACATGACGCATAAGGACAGTCGTGCCAACGGGAAACTTTGTTTGGCGTCAGCCAAACGACCAAAGACTATTGACCAATGACTTATGACGGCGCTGAAAGCGCCTCTCACAGCTAACAGTTAACAGCTCCGTCCCCCCTCACACCGTGATGTCGCAGTCAAAGCGGCCCGGAGCGTTTCCGGGCCTTCCACAGCCGAGATACTTATCGCTTCCGGCGTATCTCCTTTCTTCCATCGAGCGGATGTCGGTGATGTTCTTCGCGCCCAGGGCGATGCGTTTGTTCAGTATGCCCCGCACATAGGCGTAGAACTTTTTGCCCGAGGCGAGCGCCTCGTCCACCGCCCAGACCACGGCTTCGTCCCCCAGTTTGTCCGCGAACTCGTTAAGCTCCTTCAGGTTGTTTTCGCTCATCCCGATCCCCTGACGTAAGGCGTAGGAGACGGAGGCGGCGGTCGTTGGTCGACGGGAGGCGGTCATTGGTCGACGGTCATTGGTCGTTGGTCGTCCGGCACAGCCGGACAAAGGATGCGCGCTTACGCGAATGTCCGGAGCATCTGCGGTGGAGGCGGTGCCGCCGGACAAGGCTTGTGCGCCTGCATTAAAAGCGGTGCTGTCGGACAAGGCATGTCTATTTGCACGAGGGGCGGTGCCGCTTCGGCAAACGCCCTTTTTGCCAAAGCCACAGAAAGACGCCGAAGACATTGCAGCGAAGTGTTCAGTATTCCCTTTAGCGTCAGCGTCCTCCGTCCCGTCCTCCCAGTCATCATTTTCAGAAAAACACACGCCGCCGCCCGCGCCCGCGCGTTCTTGGTGGCTGTGTGCTTTATTATTCTTTTCTTGGTTATTACGTTCTTGGTTATTTATTATTCTATATAGACCCATGTTTTCCGTGCCTGGGTTTTCCGTGGCTGGGTCATCCGGGGATGGTGAACCGGTATGCTCAAATATCTCGTAAGCGTACCCGAACCTGCCCTTTTCGTCGGAAGCAGCGTTGTATTTGCTGACCTTCACGTATCCGCGCGCCTTAAGCTCCTTCAGGGCGGACGAGATCGCGCCTGCGCTTTCCCTGCATATCGCCTTCAAGCCAGACAGGGAGTATTTCCAGTCGTCGGGCAGGGAGAGCATCAGAGTCAGCAGCCCCTTGGCTTTGAGGCTCAGGTCCTTGTCGCGCAGGTAGCCTTTGTCGACGACGACGAAGTTGTTTTCGTGGGATCCTCGGTAAATCGGCATGGGTTTTCTCCTTTCGGTGACGGCATAAAAAACGCGCCCGCACCCAAGTGCGAACGCGCCGTTCATGATTTTTGACGATATTATTATACCACTTCCAAAAGTCCAAAAAGGCAAGCAGAGTCAAGTGGGGGTTAAGAGTTTGTTAAATGTGGAGGGCGGCTTCGCCGCGTCGTTGGTCATTGGTCGTTGGTCAAAAGTCGTCTGCGCTTACGCTTGACAAAATTGCTCCGCTGACGCAAACGGATCGTCGGACACGTTTTGCGCAGGAGAGACGGAGTACGGTGTAGGGGTGCGTCATTGCGAACGAGCGAAGCGAGTGTGGCAATCCGTTCTTTACTGATGGGGGTACGGATTGCCGCGTCAGGCGCTTTGCGCCTTCCTCGCAATGACGCGGGGAGAATGGCAGACGTGCCAACGGGTATCTTTGTTTGGCGTCAGCCAAACGACCAACGACCAATGACCATCGACCAACGACCGCTGACGGCGCTGAAAGCGCCTCTAAGAGCTAACAGCTAAAACCTCACTCTATCACTCCGCCGCCCAGGCTTTCGTCGTCCCTGTAAAACGCCACGGTCTGGCCGGGGGTGACGGCGCGCTGGGGGGTGAGGTAGCGCATCAGGGTCCTGTCCTCGCCGGGGACGATCACCACGTCCTGCAGGGGCTGGCGGTGGCGGAAACGCGCCTTGCAGGGGAATTCCTGCCCGAAGGGGACGGGGGGCTGTCCGCTTATCCAGCTGACTTCCTCCGCGCTGCCGGAAGCAGTGTACAACAGCGCGCTGTCCTTGCCCTGGGACACGATAAGGCGGTTGGTTTTCAGGTCCTTGCCCACCACGAACCAGGCTTCGCACGTGCCGCGCCCGCCTATGCCCAGACCCTTGCGCTGGCCCAGGGTGTAGTACATGAGCCCGTCGTGACGGCCCAGCACTTCGCCGTCCGGAGACACGATAAGCCCGGGCTGCGCGGGCAGGTAGGTGCTAAGAAACTGCTTAAAGTTCCTTTCGCCTATAAAGCACACGCCGGTGGAGTCCTTTTTTTCCGCCACGGGGATGCCCGCCCTGCGCGCGATGTTCCTGACCTCCGATTTGGGGATGTCCTTTAGGGGGAACATCGCCATGGAGAGCTGCGCCTGGGTGAGCATGCACAGAAAGTAGGTCTGGTCCTTGTTTTCGTCCGCGGCTCTGAGCAGGTGGTATTTCCCGTCTGTCCGCTGTTCCACGCCCGCGAAGTGGCCCGTGGCGAGCTTTTGGGCGTCGAGGGACCTGGCCAGTTCCAGCAGCGGGGCGAACTTGATCTCCCGGTTGCACAGCACGTCGGGGTTGGGGGTGCGGCCCTTTTTATACTCGCTCAGGAAGCGGCTGAACACCCGGTCCATGTACTGCTTGTGGTAGGACACGGAGTAATAGGGGATGTCGAGCATCTGCGCGACCGCCCGGGCGTCGGCAAAATCGTCCGCCGCGGTGCACACGCCGTCGTCCTCCCAGTTGTTCATGAACACGCCGATCACCTCGTGCCCCTGCTGCTTGAGCAGGTACGCGCACACGGAGGAATCCACCCCTCCGCTCAGGCCCACAACAATCCGCACGCGCCGCCTCCGTAGTTTTTTTACTGCGTTAGAGTATACCATCCGCGGGGGGATTTTGCAAGACGCGGGGGAAAAACGGGGGGCGGCTTGCTTTTCGGGAGGATTTGTGGTAAAATGGCAAAGGAGTTTTATAAAGGGAAGGTATCCGATGAAAAAGCTTTGCGCCGTTATCCTGGCAGTCTGCCTGCTGGGCTGCCTGCTGCCGTACACGGCATCCGCCGCGTACGATACGCTTGGCGCGGGCAGGATCGGGTTCTGCTACCAGTACGAAGGCGGCGGCAAGGACCAGCCCGGCACCTACGACAGGCTGCTGGCGTCCCGGCTGTATGCGCTGTGCGGCCACAGCACCATCTTCATGAACAGTTCCACCTCCAAGTACATAACCGGGCGCGGCTGCGGCCTGCTGGCCCACGCCCACGCCTACCAGTTCCTTCTGGGCAGGGCGGCCACGTTCGAGCAGCGGGCGGACATCCTGTACAAGTTCCTCAAGATCCAGCCGGTGTGGAGCAACACGGGTTCGTCCTTAAGCCCGCCCAACGCCGAGTACATATACGACAATTACCTGGCGTCCCGCTCCGGCGTGACCCGCTATTACGGCAACCTGAACACCCCCAGCGCGGTGCAGGCGTTCTTCGAGGGCGGCAGGAGCGTCGCCATAGTGCACGTGCCCAACCACTACGTGTGCGCCATAGGCGCCAAGGTGCACAACGGCGTCAAGTACATCCACATAGTGGACTCCGCCATCACCGGCACCATCGCCAGCGGCCGCCTGCAAAAGGCGTACAGCCTGGACTTTTCCACCGTCTACACCCCCGGCAACGTGCTCCAGTACTCCGGCCAGGTGTTCGAGTATTACCTGCCCTGGAGCGAGTTCACCAAGACGGGCACCAGCATAAAGGCGGAGTTCCGCGCCAAGTTCGTGGCCGGAAGCATGCCCGCCTACCACCTGATTCCCGCGAAGGACGAGCTGCTGCTGACCGAGGGCGGCTCCGCGCAGATACAGATAACCAATTCCTCCGAACAGATCGCATACGTTTCCTCCGACGTGAGCGTGTGCACCGTGTCGGCGGACGGCCTGGTGACCTACGTCGGTCCCGGCACCGCCACAGTCACCTGCGGCGAGATTGACGCGCTCAGGAACAGCTGCACCGTGACGGTCAGCTGCGTTAAGCCCCGTACGGGCGGCGCGCTGGTGGCGGGAGTGGGCGAGACGCCCGTGCCCGCGCTGGAAGAGGGAACGCTGCCCGCGGGGGCGAGATTCCTGCTTAGCGACAGCGACACGTCTTATGTGGGCGCGAAGCCCGTGACGGTCAAGCTGCTGGACAAGTATTCCACCGAGGTCGCCCGGTACGACCTGACGCTCGCGGTGATAAGCCCCGAAGGCATACTGGAACTGCCCCGGGGGCTCAGGGTGATAGAGGGCGAAGCCTTCCAGGGCGTATCCTGCCAGACGCTCGTGATACCGCCGGGAGTGACCCGGATAGACGCGGGCGCGTTCGGCGGCATGAGCCCGCAGGTGGTGTTCTGTCAAAGCCCCGCGCTCGTGAGCGGCATGTTCGCCCCGGACACCGACATCGTCGCCGACCCCGGCGCCTATTACGCCTGGGCGGACAGATAAGCCAAAGCATTGCTCCCCGGAAGATGTTTCCGGGGAGTTTTTGTGTCTATCCGTAACATTGCGGGTGTTTACAAAGAGGACTGTGAATGGTATAATATTATATTGGGTCAGGATGTAACGCGCAGGAAGGGAGGAAAAAACGTGTACGCGAAACTGGAAAACGTGCGCCGCGAGACGCTGATGGGCGAAGGCGAAGCGAAGGTGGTGATCGCCGACGCAAGGGAAGAATTGAGCCGCATGGCGAACGACTGCCCGGGCAGCGTGTCGCTTATATACATGGATCCTCCTTTCATGACCGGACAGCAGTTCTACGCCCGCCTGCGGGTGGGTGAAAAGGGCTGGAAGGGCGGCAAGGGCGAGATACAGCTGCCCTCCTATTCCGACACCATGGATAGGGAGGAGTACGCCGCTTTCATGCGTGACGTGCTCGTGCCTTGCCGGGAACTGCTCACCGACGACGGTCTCGTGTTCATACACCTGGACTACCGCGCCGCCGCCCGGGTGCGCATAATCGCGGACGAAATATTCGGCGAAAGCAATTTCATAAACGAGATAATCTGGGCTTACGAGACGGGGGGACGCTCGCGGCGCTTCTTCGCCCGCAAGCACGACGTGATACTGGTGTACGCGAAGACACAGGACTACGACCTGCACATAGAGGACGCCGCCACACTGCTGCGCCAGGACAGGAAGAACCACTTAAGCCGCGGCGTGGACGAGGACGGGCGCGCGTACCGCTTCATAGTGTCCGGCGGCAAGACCTACAGGTATTACGAGGACGAGCCCGTGCCGCCCTCCGACGTGTGGACGGACATCAGCCACCTGCAGCAGAGGGATCCGCAGCGGCTGGGCTACGACAACCAGAAGCCCGTAAAGCTGCTGGAGAGGATAATAAAGGCGGCTTCCCGCCCGAGAGACCTGGTGCTGGACCCCTTCTGCGGGGCGGGCACCTCCCTGGAGGCGGCGGTAAAGTGCCAGAGGCGCTTTGTGGGCATAGACCTGTGCCCCCTCGCGCTCACCTACGCCGAAAAGCGCAGGGGAGACGCGCGCCTCACCCTTGACGGGGAGCAGGCGAAGGGCACGCCGGAATTCCAGGTGGACATCGCGCCGGGCATCACCGAGAAAAAGATCTACCTGACCCGCTTCCAGATCGACGAAACGGACGTGGGGCCCCTGCCCGGGGGCTTCGACGGGCTGGACGGCTGGGCGGCGGGCTACATGGACGGGGACGAATTCGTCGCCTGTTCCGGTGAGACCCGGCAGTTCGCGTCCCCGGGGCTCAAACTGTGCCTGGACCTGCCCATAGAGCTGGAAGACCCCGCGCTCAGGTTCACCGACGTGATGGGGCGCAGGTACGTGTTCGGCGTCAGGTGAGGGATAAACGGAAATGCTGATAAATGTGGGAGACGCGGTGCGGCTCAAAAAACCGCATCCCTGCGGAGGCTTCGACTGGGAGGTCACCCGCACGGGCGCGGACATAAAGCTAAGGTGCCTGACCTGCGGCCACGTGGTGATGCTGGACCGGCAGGTGTTCGAAAAGCGGGTAAAGAAGATAATCAAAAGCGTTGAAGAGGGCATGCATGGGGAAGAAGAAAAGCAAGAAGAACGCTAAGCTGCTCAAGAAAAGGCAGCGCAGAAAGCAGATAAGGACGTTCTTCATCTGCCTGGCGGCCGCGCTGATAGTCGCGGCGCTGATAAGGCTGGTGTGGATAGAGACCGTGCACGTGAGAAGCGACGCCATGAGCCCCAGGTTCCTAAGCGGGGACATTGTGGCGGTCAACAAGCTGATCGACGTGACGAAGATAGACCGGGGCGACACGGTGTGCGTGATGGTGGAAGGGCAGAGGCTCATCCGCAGCGTGGCGGGCATCGAGGGCGACCTGATAGACGTGCGCGACGGGGTCAAGTACCTGGTCAGCAAGGACGGCGGGGAAGAGATCTGCCTGGGCGAAGCGCCCAACCTGGACTACGGCACCATACCCCACGGCGCGTACTGCCTGCTCAACCTGTTTATGGAGGACGAGGCGCCCGACAGCCGGGGGATCGGCCTGGTAAAGCGCACGAGCATCATAGGCGAGCCCGCGAGCGTGCTGTGGCCGCCCTCCCGCATGTTCAGGTGACATAGGAGATAAGTATGGAAGACAACAACGTAAACGGCGTGCAGCCGGAACAGACCGACGAAAACAAGCCCCGGGAGACAACGGCATCCGGCGCACAGGCGGAGATGACCGTGTGGCAGGCGTTCTTCGTGAAGAAGAAGGTCTTAAAGACCCTGCCCATATACAGGCAGCACCGCGTGCTGTTCGAGATCAAGGACTGGATCGTGTCCATCATATTCGCTCTGGTGGCGGTGTACATCATCAAGAGCTTCCTGGTGTGGCCCATCGCGGTGTCCGGCAACAGCATGAACCCCACGCTGGAGGACAGGGAGCGCCTGCTGGTGACCAGTTACGACGTGCGCTTCGGCTCCAGCCCCAAGCGCGGCGACGTGGTGATCTGCCACTACCCGGGCAGGACCAGCAAGTTCCTGGGCATATTCACCGTGAAGACCGACTTCGTAAAGCGCGTGATGGCGGTTGAAGGCGACACGGTCTCGCGTGTGAACGGCGTGACCTACGTGAACGGTTTCGCACTGGATCCGCGCCTTAAGACCAACTATTCCGCCACCTACGTCAAAAACGAGGACGGCAGCCTGAGCTACTTCATAAACGGCATACAGCGGGAGCTGACGGACGAGCAGACCTACCGCTATAAGTTCGACTATGAGTACACCCTGGGCAAGAACGAGTACCTGGTGGTGGGCGACAACCGCTACAATTCCCACGACGGGCGCGAATGGAACGGCCCCGACCTGCCCATCCTCTTCACCAACGACGTGACGGGCGACGTGGGCGTGATAGACAAGTCCCTGATAGTGGGCAGGGTCAGGCGGGTCATACTGCCCTTCAAAAACGGCAGGGCGGTGGAAAACGACCCCGAATACCTCTATCCCACGGACAGGTAAGCCATGAAAAAGACGAGTTCGAAATTCAGTCCCTGGGTCAGGATACTGTGCATCGCGCTGGCGGCGCTACTGGCGCTGGGCTCGGTGGCGGCCATAGTGATGGAACTGCTGGGCGTCCACGTCCACTGACGCGCGGATGAAAGCGGCAAAACTGCTTTTCGCGGCCCTTGCGCTGGCGCTGGGGCTGCTTTTTGCCGGAGCGGAAGCGGACAGCTATAAGACGGAAGCGGTGTACCTGCCTTTGAGCCGCGCGCTCAAGGTGGACACCGAATTCACGTACACCAACGCCGCGGGGGAAAAGCTGGACAGCGTCACCTTCGTGCTGCCCGCCAACTGCTTTAGGCGCGTTTCCGCCCTGCCTTACGGCGGGGACAGCCTTGAAAAGGCGTTCCCGTGGGGCTACGCGCCCGCGGGGGTGCAGCTTGAGAGGGTGGAGTTTGATTCGTCTCCCGCCAGGTACTCGTTTTTACAGGGCGGGGACGCTTATTTTAGCGTCAAAGCGGCGCTCGAGCCCGGGCAGACGGGCACGTTCCGCTTCGTCTACACGCTGCTTTTGAGCGAGAACCGGGCGTTCCTGGGCTGCAGCGAGGACGTGCGGCTCAGGCTGTTCCTGCCTGCCGCCTGCCCGTTTGACGAAGGTGAAGCGGCGATGTATCCGCTCAGCCACTGCTTTTGCGACGTGTTTTCCCTGCCCGCGGATCACACTCTTACGCTGCGCGTGCCGGTTTCCTGGGCGCTTGCCTGCGGGGGATCCGTGACGCGCGCGGTGATCGGGGACACGGCGGAGTATACGGTGACGCTCAATAACGCGTCAAATCTCAGCCTCGTGCTCAGCCGCCGCTTTTACGAATACGCGGACACAAGCGCCATGGGCACCAAGATAAGCGTTTACGGCAACAGCCGCGCAAAGTGCCGAAAAGCGCTCAACCTTGCAAAGGACGCGTTAAACGTATACGAAACCTGGCTTGGAAAGGCGCCGTGGGATATCGCGGTGGCGTTCTCGTCGGACACGGCGTCCTCGGCGTCCCCGGGGCTGATACAGCTGGGCGGCGACGCGGAGGATCTCGAGAGCACGGTATACCGCCTCGCGGCGCAGCAGTTTTTCGGGCTGGGCGCGTACACAGACCCGTACACCGACCCGTTTTTGCGGGAGGGGACGAGCTTTTACGCGTATCTGCTGGCAGAGGAACAGCTCCGCGGCGAAAACAGGTTCGTAAGCCTGCTTAACGGCCGGGTGCTGCCCGCGCTAAAGTACACCATCCCCGGCAGCCTGACCCCGGACAGCTTCCTGACCCGCTTCCAAAGCGAAGAGGAGTTCGAAGCGGTCGCGCGCTTAAGGGGCGCTGCGGTGATGCACGAGATGCGCGTGCTGCTGGGCAGGGACGCGTTCATAAGGGCATTAAAAGCGTTTTACACATCCGGCAAGGGCCGGCTGAACACCATAGAAGACTTCGTCACGGCGCTGGACGGGGAGTTTCCCGGCGGCGCGGGCAGCGCGCTGGTGTCGTACCTGTACACCATAGACGAGTACGCGCTGTTCGACGGGGATTACCGTTAGGAGGAATATATGCTTGAGCTTCAGGGCATAAGCAGGGTATACGACACGGGCAGCCAGAAAGTGGAGGCCTTAAAGGGCGTGAGCGTCAAGTTCCGCGCCAACGAATTCGTGAGCGTGCTGGGTCCCAGCGGCTGCGGCAAGACCACGCTGCTGAACATCATCGGCGGGCTCGACCGCGCCACGGCGGGGGAACTCATCATCGCCGGACGCTCCACACGCCGCTACAAGGACCGGGACTGGGACAGCTACCGCAACCACGCCATAGGCTTCGTGTTCCAGAGCTACAACCTGATAGGCCACCAGAGCGTGCTCTCCAACGTGGAGATGGCGCTGACCCTGTCGGGCGTGAGCAAGAAGGAGCGCCGGGAAAAGGCCGTAAAGGCGCTTGAGCGCGTGGGGCTGGGCGACCAGCTGACCAAGCGTCCCCGGGAGCTTTCCGGCGGCCAGATGCAGAGGGTGGCGATCGCCCGCGCCCTGGTGAACGACCCCAGGATACTCCTTGCGGACGAGCCTACCGGCGCGCTGGACAGCGAGACGGGGCTGCAGGTGATGGAGCTGCTGGCGGAGATCGCCCGCGACCGGCTGGTGATAATGGTCACCCACAACCCGGAGCTGGCGGAAAAGTACTCCACCCGCATCGTGCGCCTGTCCGACGGGCGCATAGTGGGGGACACGGATCCTTACGACGGCGCGGACGAGAAGGAGGACAGCCTCTCCGCCAGCCGCACGGGCATGAGCTTCCTGACCGCGCTGGGGCTGTCGCTCAACAACCTGCTGACCAAGAAGACCCGCACCATACTGGTGGCCTTCGCGGGCAGCATAGGCATAATCGGCATCGCGCTTATACTGGCCATGTCTACGGGCGTGCAGAGGTACATAGACAAGATCGAGCGGGAGACGCTCACCTCTTACCCCCTCACGCTGCAGAGCGAGAGCATGGACCTGAACAGCTTGAGCGAGAACATGACCGTGGACGTGGACGCGGAAAAGCGTGAAGAGGGCCGCGTGTACTCGGGCAGGATACTGCGGGGCATGCTGGGCCTGATGCTCAACGAGGTCAAGCAGAACGACCTTGCGGCGTTCAAGCAACACATAGACGCGGATCCGGAGTTCGCCAAGCTGGTCAGCGGCGTGAGCTACGAGTATTCCAGCCAGCTGAACATCTGGCGGGACACACCGGAGGGGCCGCTGCAGGTCAATCCTTCCACCACTTATGAAGACCTTATGGCGGACGCGCAGGGCGGCGACGTGCCGGAATCCTTCAGCCGCATGTACGCCATGGGCTCCATGGCTTCCAGCTATTCCAACAACGCCCAGAGCGTGTTCATGCAGCTGCTGGACAACCGCGAGCTGCTCGACAGCCAGTACGACGTGGTGGCGGGCAGGTGGCCCGAGGACAAGAGCGAAGTGGTGCTGCTGCTCAACCGCTCCGGGGTCATAAGCGACTACACGCTGTATACGCTGGGCATGAAGAGCCGCAGCGAGCTCAAGCAGCTGGTCAGCGACATGATGTCCGGCAAAGAGGAAAAGATCGACACCGTCAGCTACAGCTACGACGATATACTGAATATGCGCTTCCGCCTGGTGATACCCGGGAGCTACTACGAAAAGACGGGCGGACACTGGGTGAGCATAAAGGGAGACCCTGAGAAGCTCCGGAAAGTTGTGGACGAGGGGCTGGAGCTTAAGGTGGTGGGTATAGTGATGCCCTCCGAAGGCTCCGTAGTGGGCGCGTCCACAGGGCGGGTAGGCTATCTGCCCGGGCTTATGGAGTACGCGATATCCCTGGCCAACGAAAGCGAGATAGTGAAGGACCAGATGGCGAACCCGGACATGGACGTGATCCGCGCCATGCCCTTTGAAAAGACCGAGTTCGACATAGACAAGGTGGACCTGACGGGCTACGAGAGCTTCGTGTCCGGCGTGCGCATGATGCTGGGCGACGAGCGGCTCAACGAGATCATCCGCTCCGTGGTGCCCACGGTGGGCTCCGGAAAGACGCTGCAGGAGAACCTGATCTCCTTCGGCGCGGCGGATCTGTCCGTGCCGGACAAGATAAACATCTATCCCAGGGACTTTGAAAGCAAGGAGCGCATCGCCGCCTACATAGACGTGTACAATGAGCAGAACACCCAGGGCGGCAAGAGCATCACCTACACCGACTACGTGGGGCTGCTTCTGAGCGGCGTGACCGACATAGTGCAGGCGGTCACCTACGTGCTGGTGGCGTTCGTGGCGGTGAGCCTGTTCGTGTCCAGCATAATGATAGGCGTAATCACCTACATAAGCGTGCTGGAGCGCACCAAGGAGATAGGCATACTCAGGGCGCTGGGCGCATCCAAGCGGGACATAAGCCGCGTGTTCAACGCCGAAACGCTGATAATCGGCTTTATGGCGGGCATGCTGGGCATACTGGTGAGCCTGATGCTGATACTGCCCATAAACCACGTGATCTACACCCTGGCGGGCATGCACAACATGGCGTACCTGCCCGCGACCAGCTGCGCCGTGCTGGTGCTGATAAGCATGTTCCTGACGCTGGTGTCGGGGCTGATACCCTCGGGCTTCGCCGCCCGCAGGGACCCCGTTGTGGCGCTGAGGAGCGAATAAAACGGTCTGAACGCATACCCGCCCGGGTCACGGGCGGGTTTTCTGCATTTTGGGGAGCAAAGGCTTCTTTACGATTAAATAATATATTTACCCCTTGACGCGGTAGGTAAATAATGCTATAATCGGCGCAACCGATGGCAAATAAGACACTAAGGAGATACGCAATGAAAGAATACCGTTTTGAGACTAAACAGCTGCACGTGGGGCAGGAAGCCGCCGATCCCGCGACCGACGCCCGCGCGGTGCCGATTTACGCCACCACCAGCTACGTGTTCAAGGATTCCGCCCAAGCGGCGGGCAGGTTCGCCCTGACCGAGGCGGGCAATATCTATACCAGGCTGCAGAACCCCACCACCGACGTGTTCGAGAAGCGCATCGCCGCGCTGGAAGGCGGCGCGGGCGCCCTGGCTACCGCCAGCGGTTCCGCCGCGATCACTTACGCGGTGCAGAACATCGCCGTGGCGGGGGACCACATCGTGTCCTCCACCAACCTGTACGGCGGCACGGCGAACCTGTTCGCCAACACCCTGCCGGAGCAGGGGCTGACCACCACCTTCGTGGACCCCACCGACCCGGAGAACTTCGAAAAGGCTATCCGCCCCAACACCAAAATGCTTTACGCCGAGACGCTGGGCAACCCCAACAGCGACGTGATCGACCTTAAGGCCATCGCGGACGTCGCCCACAGGCACGGCATCCCCTTCATAGTGGACAACACCTTCGCCACTCCCTACCTGCTCAGGCCCATCGAGTACGGCGCGGACATCGTGGTGCACTCCGCCACCAAGTTCATCGGCGGCCACGGCACCGTAATGGGCGGCGTGGTAGTGGATTCCGGCAAGTTCGACTGGGCGCAGAACGACAAGTTCCCGGGCCTGAGCAAGCCCAATCCCAGCTATCACGGCGTGGTGTTCACCGAGGCGGCGGGCAGCCAGGCGTATATAGTCAAGATGCGCACCACCATCATGAGGGACCAGGGCGCCACCATCAGCCCCTTCAACAGCTTCATGCTGCTGCAGGGTCTGGAGACGCTGTCCCTGCGCGTGGACAGGCACGTGGAGAACGCGCTCAAGGTAGTGGACTTCCTTAAGAACCATCCCAAGGTGGAGAGGGTGAACCATCCCTCCCTGGCGACGGGCAGGGCGAAGGAGCTGTACGACATGTACTTCCCCAGGGGCGCGGCGTCCATATTCACCGTGGACATCAAGGGCACCCAGGCGGACGCCCAGAAGTTCACCGAGAGCCTTAAGCTGTTCAGCCTGCTGGCCAACGTGGCGGACGTGAAGAGCCTGGTCATCCATCCCGCCTCCACCACCCACTCCCAGCTGGACGAGGAAGGCCTGAAGGCGGCGGGCATCCGTCCCACCACCGTGCGCCTGTCCATAGGCACCGAGCATATCGACGACATAATCGACGACCTGGAGCAGGGACTGGCCGCCATTTAAGGAGGGCACCATGGCCAAGATATATAACGGAGCAGACGAACTGATCGGCTCCACCCCGCTGGTAAGGCTTACGAAGATAGAGGCGAAGCTGGGCCTCAAAGCCAGGCTGCTGGCGAAACTTGAGTACTTTAACCCCGCGGGCTCCGTGAAGGACCGGGTGGCGAAAGCCATAATTGACGACGCGGAAAAGTCGGGCCGTTTGACTCCCGGCGGCACCATAATCGAACCCACCAGCGGCAACACGGGCATAGGCCTCGCGGCGGTGGCGGCGGCGAGGGGCTACCGTCTTATCGTAGTCATGCCCGACACCATGTCCGTGGAGCGCAGGAAGCTGATCAAAGCCTACGGCGCCGAGCTGGTCCTGACCGAAGGCGCGCTGGGCATGAAGGGCGCGGTGGCGAAGGCGGAAGAGCTTAAGGCCGCCAACCCCGGCAGCATCGTAGCCGGGCAGTTCGTGAACCCCGCCAACCCCCAGGCGCACTTTGAGACCACCGGCCCCGAGATCTACAGCGACACGGACGGGGAAGTGGACGTGTTCGTGGCGGGCGTAGGTACGGGCGGCACCGTGACGGGCGTGGGCAGGTACCTTAAGTCCGTAAAAAGCGGCGTAAAGATCGTGGCGGTGGAGCCCGCCGCGTCCCCGGTGCTGTCCACCGGCAGGGGCGGCGCCCACAAGATCCAGGGCATCGGCGCGGGCTTCGTGCCCGAAGTGCTGGACACCGGCATATACGACGAGATAATCACCGTTACCAACGAAGACGCGTTCGACATGGGCAGGATGCTGGGCAGGACCGAAGGCGTGCTGTGCGGCATCTCTTCCGGAGCGGCGCTGTGGGCGGCTGCCGAAGTGGCAAAGCGCCCCGAAAGCGCGGGCAAGACGATAGTCGCGCTGCTGCCGGATACCGGCGACAGGTACCTGTCCACCGCGTTGTTTGAGGATTGATATGGAACTGTATCTGGACTGCGCGGCGACCACCAAGATGAGCCGCCGCGCCATAGACGCCATGCTGCCCTACATGGAGGAAGTGTACGGCAATCCCTCCAGCCTGTATTCCATAGGCCAAAAGGCCAAGGAAGCGCTGGAAAACGCCCGCGAAAGGGACGCCGCGTGCATAGGCGCGAAGGCGCGGGAGATATACTTCACTTCCGGCGGCAGCGAGGCGGACAACCAGGCGATAATCTCCGCCGCTCTAAACGGCGCGAAAAAGGGCAAAAAGCACATCGTCTCCACGGCGTTCGAGCATCACGCGGTGCTGCACACGCTTAAGAAGCTGGAAAAGCAGGGGTACGAGGTCACATACCTCCCCGTGGGCGAAAAGGGCATAGTGGATGTCGCGGACGCGGAAAACGCGGTCAGGGACGACACCTGCCTGGTCACGGTGATGTATGCCAACAACGAGAGCGGCACCGTGCAGCCCATACGCGAGATAGGCGAAATGTGCCGCAAAAAGGGCGTGGTGTTCCACACGGACGCGGTGCAGGCGGCGGGGCACATCCCCGTGGACGTCGTACGGGACAGCGTGGACATGCTTTCCGTGTCCGCCCACAAGTTCCGCGGTCCCAAGGGCGTGGGCGCGCTGTATGTAAGGCAGGGCGTGCTCCTTAACAGCCTGATCGAGGGCGGCGCCCAGGAGCGGGGCAAGCGCGCGGGCACCGAAAATGTGGCGGGCATAATGGGCATGACCGCGGCGCTGGAAGAGGCGGTCCAAAGCATGGGCAGCCTGGAAAAGGCGACAACGGAAAGCCGCGACAGGCTTATCGCGGGCTTAAGGAGCATTCCCTACTCCAGCCTGAACGGGGACGAAATCTGCCGCCTGCCCGGCAACGTGTCCTTCTGCTTTGAGGGCATAGAGGGCGAGAGCCTGCTGCTCATGCTGGACGACCTGGGCATTTCCGCCTCCAGCGGTTCCGCCTGCACCAGCGGCTCGCTCGACCCCAGCCATGTGCTGCTCGCCATAGGCAGGGTGCACGAGGTGGCGCACGGTTCGCTCAGGCTCACTTTCGACAGGCCGCTGTCGGACGCGGAGATCGCATATACCGTAGACAGCGTGAAGGGCGTGGTGGAACGCCTGCGCTCCATGTCGCCCCTGTGGCACGATTTGGAAAACGGCAGGCGCGCGCACATTTTCAAGGAGTTTGAAAAGTAATATGGCACTGTATTCCGAAAAGGTGATGGATCATTTCCGCAATCCCCGCAACGTGGGGCAGATAGAGAACGCGGACGGGGTGGGCGAAGTCGGCAATCCCGTGTGCGGCGACATAATGAAGATATA